>Ga0210391_10004005_pt1 | contig 12391 bp, 8 predicted proteins | sample IncBWC12OmetaG_FD_160573 | JGI IMG/M metagenome (GOLD analysis project Ga0210391, IMG submission 160573) | Forest soil microbial communities from Barre Woods Harvard Forest LTER site, Petersham, Massachusetts, United States - Inc-BW-C-12-O ... | reverse complement strand
GCTGAGACGGGGAGCCCGGACCCACCATCATCGAACTGCTTACCAGCCCTTACGCGCGCGCAGGTTCGTGATGTGCGCCAGGTGATGGCGCGAGTGCCAGTCGTAGAGCGCGAGATTGTTGGCCAGCGTCATGCGCCCGCGCTCCGGATGATGGAATCCCTTCTCGAAATCGGCCTCGCTCATGGATTCGACCACGCCGACCAGGCGCGCGTGCAATCCGGAAACGAAATCAAGCGATGGTTCAATGGGCATCTTGCTGTCGGGCAGCCGCGCCCATGCAGCTTCGTCGTAGGGTTTGATCGTCGGCGAGTCTTCGGTCAGCGCCAGCTTGAAGCGGATGTACGAATTCGCATGGCTGTCCGCAAAGTGATGCACCACCTGGCGCACCGTCCAGCCGCCGTCGCGGTATGGAGTGTCGAGCTGCGCGTCGTTCAGGCCCTTTACCGCCGTACGCAGTCTCTCTGGCAAGCGGCGCAACGTTTCGATGCTTGCGGCGCGCGCGGCAGCAGTGCTCGCGGCAGGCTTCGAAAATTTGCCTACGGGATAGCGGAGATCGTCGAGGTCGGCCATGGCAGAAACCTTACCACGGCAGCGCTGCAGAATGCAGAGATTGGGATCAACGAACACCAGGCTGCGCCCAGAAGGGCGTTGCGCAGGTACACCTCCGCCGTCAGCTCGGTGCCCAGTTCCCTTCTGGCGAATCGGAACCTGTTTAGGCAGTGTGGTGCGGATGGTGATGATGGTGGTGATGATGGCGGCCGGCCGCAAACGCTGGAGCGGCGAAAACCATAATCAACAATGCAGCAGCAATAAACTTCTTCATAGGGAGCATCCTAGCACGGCATGACTTTCCACCGGACCCGTTCTCCCGCTTCCGGAATCAGCATTGCAACCAACGTGGGATTACCGGGGTGACAGCGAGCATGGGTCGGCTTCAAACAGTCAGACGGCCCGGCATACACTTGGATTACGATGACCCGCACGGAAATCTCCACTGAAACTTCCCCGAACCCAGGCCACCGGCGTTACTTCTTTGAGAAATTTGGGCTCACTGAGCGGCTTCTTGAGCGCTGTCTCGGTGAGGCGCTTAGTGCAGGCGGCGACTATGCCGACCTTTACTTTGAATCGGTTATGGCCACATCGCTGGGCGTCGACGAGCAGATCGTCAAGTCCGCCAGCCAAGGAACAAGCGCAGGATGCGGCATCCGCGTACTCAGCGGCGAGCGCACCGGCTACGCCTACACCGACAACCTGAGCTCTGACCGGCTTCTGCACGCGGCGCGCACCGCGGCGCTCATTGCCTCAGGGCCGGCCAAGCAGCCCGTCCAGGGATTCACTGAGGCGCGCGGAGCGGATCTCTACCCCGTCCCGCTCGGCGGCTACGACCTGGATCTGGCGTCGCGCCTCGAGCTCATTTTGCGCGCCGACCGCGCAGCGCGTGCCTTCGATCCGCGCGTGGTGCAGGTGCGCGCGGGCTACAGCGAGGAAGTGCGCCGCATCTTGATTGCGGCCTCCGACGGCGCGTTTGCGAGCGACACCCAGCCGCTCTGCCGACTGAATGTGTTCGTCATTGCGAAAGACGGCGCCGTCACCACCAAAGGCTCGGCAGGCGGCGGCGGCAGAGCTGGTCTGGATCAATTCGCCGGGTCCAAGAGTCCTGAAAATTTGGCGCGCGAAGCGGCGCGCGGTGCGATTCTCCAGTTGGGCGCTGTACCTGCGCCGGCCGGCGAAATGCAGGTGGTGCTTGGCCCAGGCTGGCCCGGAGTATTGCTTCACGAGGCCGTAGGCCACGGCCTCGAAGCCGATTTCAACCGCAAGGGCACTTCGGCGTTTACCGGATTGATCGGCCGGCCCGTCGCCAGCCCTAAGGTCACGGTCGTTGACAACGGCACCATGGCCGGCCGCCGCGGCTCGCTCAACGTAGACGACGAAGGATCGGCAACCCAGGAGACAGTGCTCATCGAGGGCGGCGTTCTGAAGGGCTATCTCAGCGACAAGCTTTCCTCGCGGCTGATGGGCATGCCCAATACCGGCTCGGGGCGTCGCGAAAGCTATCAATCCATCCCCATGCCGCGCATGACCAACACCTACATGCTGGCCGGCGACGATGACCCCGAAGACATCCTGCGCAGCGTCAAGCGCGGCCTCTACGCAGTCAACTTCGGCGGCGGCCAGGTCGACATCACCAACGGCAAATTCGTCTTCTCCGCGTCCGAGGCGTACCTCATTGAAGACGGCAAAGTCACCGCGCCGGTGCGCGACGCAACGCTCATCGGCAACGGCCCCGAGGCGCTCAAATACGTCTCCATGGTCGGCAACGACCTCAAGCTCGACGAAGGCATCGGCACCTGCGGCAAAGACGGCCAGAGCGTTCCCGTCGGCGTAGGCATGCCCACCATCAAGCTCGACAAGATGACCGTAGGCGGAACGGGTCGGTAGCGGCGCCGCCCGAGTAGCGAACGCGTAGTTGTGTGCTTTTCGCGCTTTCCAGCAATGGAGGCGAAACCGAGCCTTGTCGGCAGGAGCAAAGCCCGCATCTCTACCGAAGCTCTAGCTGTGCTGATTGATCGGTGGCTTGCCCGCCATCACCAGTCCGCTGCGCTGTCGTCCATGGATATACCAGCAGCACCAGGCCGTCTCGAATGTCTGCTTCTCATCGGGCGCCTGCAGATCGATATACGCCACCTTGCCGTAAAGATAGATCTTCTCGTCCCAGTTCTCCACGCGCTGCAGCTGATCGGGCGTCTTGCACACGTTCACCACTTCGTCGCGCCGGAACGACTTGATGCCGATCGACTCGCCGGGCAGCAGGATCATGGAGGCGAGCTGCGGATTCGACTCAGGCTCCTTGTAGGCGGGATCGCTCGGAAGGCTCATTTCGTCTTTCGCGATCGCAACGCCTTCCATAAGCGTAAGAATCTTTGCCGGACCGCGTCCGCGATTCGACGCCACTACAGTGAACGCGTCCTGCGCGCCCGGAGCTGGCTCGGCGCTCACCAGGACCCATGGCCTCTCGCTGCGCGCATGCGACTGCGCATATTCCAGTGCGGCCTTGGCGCTTTCCGCGGCCGCCTCCGCCGCCGCCTCGGTGTAGCGTGTTTGCCGTTCGATCTTCCGCAACGCGGCGACAGCGAGCATGATGCCGACGTAAGCCAGGATGGCGAGAACGATCTCCGCCGCCCAGCGGATGCGGTCCTGCCATTGCCATGCCGCCGGCGCCGGCGCAGGAGTCGCGATTGTGATGTGCGGCGTCGGTGTCGCGGGGCACGGCCCGCCGTCACACTCGGTCGAAGACGAACCCGCTGCACCGGTTCCCGCCGAACTCTGACTTGAGTCGGACGGAGCAGCTGCCGAAGCAGCCGAAGGCTTTGCCCCAGGCGCAGCCTGGCCGGCAGTTTGACCGGCGCACACCACAGGCCAAAGGGCTGCCGTCAGCAGCACCGCAATTCCAGGAGCTTTCCAGTTCACAGCGCCAATGTAGCACAAGGCAACGCACAGATTCGGAGAGGGTTGCACGGAAGATCAACTTCTGGCCCGGAAGTTGCACTCAATTCGGAACGCAGTCCAAAAAGCGGGCCGCTACACACCCACCGGGAAAGGCTTCGGGCTCGACTCTTCCGTGTTAACGCCAGTGCGCCAGCGCTCAAAGCGGCCCTGCAGCAGGCTCATCAGGCCGGTATACCAATAGCCGAAAACAAACAGGATCAGAAACGGCGCCGTGAAGAAATTGCGATTGGTAAATGTGTAAAGAATCGCCGCCAAGAAATAGCAGCCGAGCAGCAGCTCGATCCATGGAATCAGTTTGAGGCGCTTGCGATACTTGGCGGCCTGCGATTTTTCGCCTTTCTTCGCCACGCGGTACTTGGGAGTGCGCACAAATGCGCTCTTGATGCCGAAGAGCGCCTCCATCACCGCTTTCGTGTTCGTCACTGTCAGCCCGATTCCCACCGCCATGAGGAATGGCAGGTAGTAGAAAGTCCGCTTCCAGGTCCTGGGATAAAGTTCCCGCTGGCTCATCAGGTAAAACACTGCGATGGAAAAACTTGACGCCGTGAACAGCGGAACATCGATGAGCAGCATCTGGAACCAGCCCTGATAAAAGCGGCAGATCATCGCCGGGATCAGCAGCGCTGACATGATCACCATCAGCGGATAGCTGAGGTTCGCTGTCAGGTGATAGACCGCTTCGATCTTCACGCGCATCGGCGCCTTTGATCTCCAAACTCTCGGCAGAATCTTCTTGCTGGTTTGGATCAGCCCCTTGGCCCAGCGCGCCTGTTGCGTTTTGAACGCGGTCATCTCGATCGGCAGTTCGCTCGGGCACTCAATGTTCGGCAGATACTTGAACTTCCATCCCGCCATCTGCGAGCGATAGCTCAGATCGGTATCTTCTGTCAGAGTGTCGTGCTGCCAGCCGCCGCCATCGTAAATAGCCTGCCGCCGCCACATGCCGGCAGTGCCATTGAAGTTGAAAAACTCGCCGGCCCGGGCGCGCGCTCCGTGCTCCAGCACGAAATGGCCGTCCAGCAGGATGGCCTCAATCTGCGTCAGCATGCTGTAATTGCGATTCAGATGCGTCCATCGCGTCTGCACCATGCCGATCTCCGGCTCGGCAAAGTGATGAATCACGTTCAGCAGCCAGTCCTGCGGCGGCACAAAGTCGGCGTCGAAGATAGCAATGAATTCGCCCTTGGCCACTTTAAGGCCCGCGTCGAGCGCTCCGGCTTTGAACCCCATCCTGTTGGTGCGATGCAGATAGACAATGTCGTGTCCCAGGGCGGCATATCGCTCCACGATCGCCGACGCAACCTGCTGCGTTTCGTCCGTCGAGTCGTCCAGCACCTGGATCTCGAGCTTCTCCCTTGGGTAGTCCATCGCGCACACTGCTTCAATCAGCCTGTCGATCACGAACTGCTCGTTGAAGATCGGCAGTTGCACGGTCACTTTGGGCAGTTCGTCGAAATGCCGCGGCGGATCCGCCCTGTAGTTCTTGCGGTATTTGAAGTAGTGGTAGCAGAGCGTGTAGCGATGCAGCCCATAAACCGACAGCAGAATCATCACCGCGAAATACGGCAACAGCACGATCGCATCGAAGAAATTCCAGTGGTAGAGTCCCTTGAACGTCTGGTCGGCGTACTGCATTTTCAGGTAATGGCGCAGCCCGCCCTGCGGCGCAAAGGCCAGCCAGACAGCGGTCTCCCGCAGCAGCTCTCCAAGGCCGTAGAATTCTCTAAATAAAGGGGTTATGATCGCTCCAAACAGGGCTTTACCCTCCATCGTCTGGGTCATATCCATTGTACGCGAGCACGCATCAGGCGATCCGCGGGTGCCCTGCCGCCTCGCATGCTACATTCGAAAACAAATGCCCGACGAGCCCACAAATGTCCAGCGCACTCCTGAAGAAATCCTCGCCGCGCTCGGCCTCGCGCTTCCGCAACTGCCTTCCTCCGCCGGAAACTACGTTCCACTCAAGCGCGTCGGCAACATCATCTATCTCTCCGGGGTAATCTCGACCGCTTCTGGAAGCGTGATCACCGGCACGGTCGGTGCTGACAAAAGCATTCAAGAGGGCTATGAGGCAGCCAAGGCTTGCGCGCTCACGCATCTTGCCGTGCTGCAATGGGAGTTGGGGTCGTTGTCGCGGGTCGCCGAAGTGATCGGCATAACCGGCTACGTCAACGCCGTCCCGGGATTTGCCGATTCCCCGGCAGTCATTAACGGCGCCTCCGATTTGCTGGTGCAGGTCTTCGGCGAGGCAGGCCGCCACGTGCGCGCCGCGCTGGGTGTAAGCGCTCTGCCGCGCAATGCGCTTGTTGAAGTGCAGACAACCGTCAGAATCAAAGAATAAAGGCTCACAGGCTCTGCTCCCGTAAATCCTTGCTCGCTCAAGCTATAGCTGCCAAAGCCTCGGCCGCCGTCGCGGCAACTGCATTCCACTTTCGTGTTAGTTGCCGTGTCGTCCTGTTCATTGATTCGCACTCTCATCCGCCCTAAACTTTTTCTTGTTCATTGCCGATTTGCGAGAAAGAGTCCCCTATGAGAATCGCTGGCCTCGCCATCGCCGCTCTCCTATTGGTGTCGCAATCCGCGCGCGTGTATCCCCAGGATCGCGCGAAGCCCTTTCTCATCGGCACCTACATCGGAAACGAAATGCAGCCCGACGGCGACAGTCAAAACGCCTCCTCGATGCATCGCATTTACTACATCCGCACCGATGATGGAACGTGGAGCCTGGCCACTTTCACGGACGCCGGCGACGCCCTCGCGCACAATATAGGTTTGAACACTCTCCATTTCAGGCAGGAGCGGCCCAACCTGCTCGACAACCTCAAGCGCGGCGACAGATTCGCCTTCCGTGTTGAGGCCGATCATCGCATTGGCGCAACAAAAACATCCTTCCACGCTTACGTCCCGCGCGCCGATGATCCCAAAAAGGAAGACAAGTTCGACGCCGAATTCACTCCTATTCCAACGCCTGACACGACCGCCGCGGCTCCGGTCGACAACGTAAAAGCCATGTGTGACGCGCACCGCTTCACCCCGGAGCAAGAGAAGCAATACTGCGGAACCGCGCAGGAACTGCCGGTCGACCAACCCACAAAAAACTGACCTTCAGGCGCGTTATGTCAGTTTTTGTAGTGCCCCTGAAGCTCGTAACCATAACGGGTTGTCATTCTGAGCGAACGGGGCCCCCAAACGTCTTTCGGGGACCACAAAGATTGATCTTTACCCTTTGGGGTCGAGTTTGGGGATGGCGAGTCGAAGAATCTGCTTTTGTACTTTCCCATTCTTAATGAGAAACTTCTGGGACGGCACAACTGCGCCTTCTTACGCCGTCGCGCCCGCTCGCGCCTGCTCGAAAATTCCCACAAACTCGCGATAGTGATTTGAGATCGCAGCCACAGCTTCCTCACGCGTCGCTTTTCCGTCGCGCCACGCCACCAGCGGATCCCAGAAATCCGTGCGCCCCACGGCGAAGCCGATGAATCCCGGCACGGCGGCAGCCGTCGAAAGCCACTCGCGCACTTTCTGCTCATCTTCGCCGCGGCCCAGGATGATACAGCCAACCTTATCGCGCCCGTCACGCCGCGCCGTCTCCACCATCGTCTCGCAATCTTCGCGGCGGTCCAGCCCTTCGATCTTCCAGATGTCCGGCTCTACGCCCGCGTCCTGTAACTCGCGAATCGCCTGCTCCATCAACTGCGGGCGCAGTTGCAGATCGTAGGCCTTCTTGTCGCCCTTCACCTGGTCCAGTTGCACTTTCTCTGCCGGCACCAGCAGCTCAAACATGAATAGGCTGCGATTGGCCTGCCGTAAGTAATCAGACAGCCGCTTCAACCGCGTGGCCTGTTGGCGATTGAGTTCGGCATCGCCCCCCGGATTGTAGCGAACCAGCACCTTCGCAAACGTCGGATGGAAAGCCTCGATATGCGCGGCAAAATCCTCGCCATACTCGAAGTCGAACTCCTCCTGCCCGCTTTTCTCGGCAGGGCACGCCGTATGGAATCCCTCCGCCGATGCATCGCGCAAGATCGCCGCTCCGAATTGCTCGTCGGTAAGAATGCCCGCGTTCTCCTTCGCCACCCCCGCGGTGATCGCCGCCTTGAATCCGTCGTAGATCACACGCTTGGCCGCGGCAATCTGAGCCGTCTGCTCGGCGGTCAGCGCACCGTGCCAGTGAAACATCCCGGTCTCAAATGAGCCGCGATGATCGAAGGGAAGGATGTAAAGGGGCTTTTCATATCCGCGTGGCGCCATGGATTTTCCTCAGGTTCCGGAATCTTAACTCACATCCATTAAAGATGCGCAATCTAAGCCCGCGGCATTGAAAGTTTCGTAACGGTCCGACAAGTCCGGAACAATTCCGCCACGCTTCGCGCAACGGTCCAACCGCAGCTCGATTCGACTCTCAGCTTCAGTTTTTCAGAAAGTTGTGGTGGCCAGGGACGGGATTGAACCGCCGACGCCGGCCTTTTCAGGGCCGCGCTCTACCACTGAGCTACCTGGCCTCAGTTGAGACGTGGAGTTGCCTTGTCGTGTGAACCCAGTCCTGCGAACCCTATACTGCACGGATTCCGGCTGGCCCGGGAAGGGGGGATGAATCCACTTGCCCTGCGATGCAACAACCTGAATCAGTATATCAATGCGGAAACCCCGCCGCCATCTCAGACCGGGCCCTCCGCGGACGCCAATGAAACGGCAATTCTGACGTCTTGCAGCCGAGCCGCAGGTCCGTGCTATCATCCGGGCATTCCGTTTTTCCGTAACCGGAAAATCCCCCAGACGTATTGATCCGGTCGATGTGCGGGACCAATCCCGCGCTCTGCAAGTCATGTGACGAACCGCCCGTTGCGCGATCCCGGCGGATTCGTAAATTTCTTCCCCGTTACACCGAAACCAGAGTGACCGTACCCCGAAGCCTCAACAATTAAGTCGACGCGACCCTCAGGGAGCGGCGACCCTGAACAAAGCGCAAAAGGGCACACCAACTCTGGTTTCGGAAGAAGGCAACGATGCGCCATCAGGCTCTTGTTCTCACTTGCTTTGTCCTCGGCGTCGCCGCGGCTGCCAGTGCGCAGCCGTCCGCTCAGAACGCCAGCACGATTCCGGTCCTTGTCTCGCCGTCGAAGGCCGAGGCCGCTTTCCAGGCCGCGCAGAAACAAGGCGCACTCGCGCTCCGCACGTATCTTCTCAGTTTCCCCAAGGGCGCCGATTTGCACGTTCATCTGTCCGGCGCAGTCTACGCCGAAACTCTGATCCGCGATGCAGCGGAAGACGGGGCCTGCGTAGACAAGATGACGCTCTCGCTCGTCAAGCCCCCCTGCTCCGGCAACCTGATCCCCGCATCGGATCTCTCAGGCAACATCGACAGACAGAACCAGTTGCTGTATGACAAGCTCATCGACGCGCTTTCCGTTCGCAGCTTTGTGGCGTCATCCGGCTGGAGCGAGCACGACCATTTCTTCTCGGTTTTTGACCGTCTCGGCGGTCTCAACGATCACACCGGCGAATGGGTTGACGAAGTCGCCGGCCGCGCCGCAAGCCAGAACAACCAATATCTTGAGCTGATGGTGACGCCGCAGTTTTCCCATGCGGCACAGATTGCGCAACAGGTTGGCTGGAGCACTGCGCTCGCGCAGGCGGATACGCAGGCCTTCGCGCAATTCCGCCAGCAGTTGCTCGCGCAGGGGTTGACGCAGGAAGTGCAGGCAGATCGCGACGAAGTGACCCAGGGTGAAGCCGAGCGCAAAAAGACCGAGCAGTGCGGCACGCCGCAGGCTGCACCCGCTTGCCAGGTGGAAACCCGCTACATCTATCAGATTCTGCGCGACAACGCGCCTGAAGTGGTCTTTGCGCAGCTGCTGCTCGGATTCGAAACCGTGCACGCCAGTCTCGCCGCGAAGGACGATACCTGGGTCGGCATCAACATGGTCCGGCCGGAGGATGACTTCGTCTCCATGCGCGATTACACCCTGCACATGAAGATCGTGGGCTATCTGCATTCCGTCTATCCTGACGTCCCAATCTCGCTGCATGCAGGCGAGCTGGCCTTTGGCCTCGTGCCGCCCGAGGGGCTCACCTTCCACATCCGCCAGGCCGTCGAGTTGGCCGGCGCCCTGCGTATCGGCCACGGTGTCGACTTGATGTACGAAGACAAGTCGCGCGATCTGCTCAAAGAGCTGACGCAGAAGCACGTGATGATCGAGATTAACCTCAGTTCGAACGAGGGCATTCTTGGCGTGAGCGGAGCCGCACACCCATTCCCTGCCTACTTGGCTGCCAAGGTGCCTGTGGCGCTCTCCACCGACGATGAAGGCGTCAGCCGCATCGACCTGACGAACGAATACGCACGCGCTGCGCTCGACTACAACCTGACATACGCCAACCTCGTGAAGCTGGCGCGGACCGGCATGGAACACAGCTTCCTGCCAGGCACGAGCCTCTGGCCCTACCAGGATCACTTCGAGGCTCCGGTGAAGGTATGCGAGCAGGACACATTGGGCAGCCCCTCACCATCAGGAGCTTGCCAGGCCTTTCTCAGCTCCAGCGAAAAAGCCACCGCGCAGTGGGAGTTTGAGCGGCGGCTGCTCGCATTTGAATCGAAGTTCAGCGCTGGCGGACACGGTGGCAAAGGGAAGGCCGGCGGCGGCCAGGCCGGCAGTTCAAAATAATCTAGCTTCACTGCGCGACTTTTTCTCGCCGGCGCTGTTTACGTCAATAGGACATACTTCGCCTTGCGACGTTCGCATGTCCGCAAGGTTCCCTTACTTCGTTCTGCTCGCGGTGATCCGCCTGCAGCAATTCTCGACGCATCACCTCGGCGGCTTTGCTTCCGGGGCACTGTTTCCCTTCTCCAATTTGCGGCGTGGAGGCTCACCTTGCGCGGCTCTCGAAATGACCACCCACTCCGTCTTGCCGGAGCGATTTTCAGCGCGGCGTTGCTGCTCTCCGGATGCGGTTCCGGTATCGGAGGCGGCTCCGGTTCGCAACCCTCAATAACCGTCAGCGGCGCAAGCCAGGTGCGCCTGGGCGGCACGGTGAGTTTTGCGGCCACCGTCACCAATCTGTCCAACACCTCAGTCACATGGCAGGTGAATGGCGTTGCAGGCGGCAACAGCTCCGAAGGCACGATTTCAAGCTCGGGCGTTTACACGCCGCCCACCGTCATCCCCGCCTCGAACAGTGTCACCGTCACCGCAGTCAGCGTCAGTTCGCCCAGCGTCTCAGGCTCGGCGCCGCTCAGCATTCTCAATCCAATCCCGTCGATCACCGCGGCCACAGCGTCGCCCGTTTCAGGCAACAGCTATGCGCTCAACGTGAATGGCGCCGGGTTTGTAAGCGGAGCCGAGATCACGGCCGCTGGCGCCAGTGTAACGACTACCTTTGTGGCCGCGAACGAAGTACAGGCAACTGTCACCATTCCCACCGGCACAACTTCGCTGGCCATCACCGTCACCAATCCCAATCCCGGTTCGGCCGGCTCGAACTCTGTCAATGCCACCATCTATCTCGCCAGCGTAGCCGCCGCCGCGCGCCTCCTCGATCAGGCGACCTTCGGCCCCACGCTTGCCACCATTCAGCAGGTGCAGTCGATGGGAGTCGACGCCTGGATCACGCAGCAGTTCAACACGCCGGATACGCCTCTGGCCAATATTCCCTCGCCGCTCCCTGCGCTTTGCTCGGCAGCCAACACACCCACCAACTGCGAGGAATCCGAGTGGTGGCAGACCGTGCTCACCGGCCCCGACCAGTTACGCCAGCGCGTCGCGTTCGCCTTGAGTGAGCTCTTCGTCATCTCCAGCGACACTGACAACGCCACCACCATCACCTACTACCACAACACGCTCGCGCAGGATTCTTTCACCAACTTCTCCACCATCATGCACGACGTGACGGTATCGCCGGGTATGGGCGCCTATTTGAACATGCTCAACAGCAACAAGGCGCCGGCCGGTGAAATTCCCAACGAAAACTACGCGCGCGAGCTCATGCAGTTGTTCACCGTCGGCCTCGACTTGCTCAACGACGATGGCTCGCTACAACTCGATACCAACGGCAATCCCATCCCCACCTATACTCAGGCCCAGGTCCAGGAATTCGCCGCAGCCTATACCGGCTGGACCTACGCAACGGCAAGCGGCGGCGTGCCCACCAAATTCCCCAACAACACAGCGAACTATCTCGCGCCCATGGTCGCCGTCGAGAGCGCGCACGACACCACCGCAAAAACGCTCCTGAATGGCACCGTTTTGCCGGCCGGGCAAACCGCCGAAGAGGATCTTGCCGGAGCGCTCGCCAATATCTTCAACCATCCCAACGTAGGCCCGTTTGTGTGCCAGCAGCTCATCCAGCATCTCGTCACCAGCACGCCGAGCCCCGCGTATGTCGCGCGCGTCTCCGCGGTGTTTGCCAACAACGGCAACGGCGTGCGGGGAGACATGCAGGCCGTCATTCGCGCCATCCTCGAAGACCAGGAAGCCCGTGCCGGAGACACTGACCCAACTTACAACGGCGGTCACTTGCGTGAGCCGATGCTTTGGATAACGAACTACCTGCGCGCCGTCGGATTCACCAATACCGATGCCAACAGCTCCTACTTCTCGCTCTCCAACTACTCAAACAATCTCAATGAACGGCCGTATCGCTCGGGCAGCGTCTTCAACTTCTTCCCGCCGAGCTACGTCATTCCGCAAACCACGCTGAACGCGCCGGAGTTCGATCTTGAAAATACCGCGTCGGCCATTCTGCGCCTTTCGCTCGCCGACAGCTTCGTCAACAACAAGATCACCAGCTTCACCATCGACTTGAGCGCCACCAGCCCTCTCGGGGCGTTGGCCTCAGTTAGCCCGGGCGAAATGGTGGACACGCTCGGAACCTTGTTCATGCACGG
>Ga0210391_10003999_pt1 | contig 12396 bp, 14 predicted proteins | sample IncBWC12OmetaG_FD_160573 | JGI IMG/M metagenome (GOLD analysis project Ga0210391, IMG submission 160573) | Forest soil microbial communities from Barre Woods Harvard Forest LTER site, Petersham, Massachusetts, United States - Inc-BW-C-12-O ... | reverse complement strand
AAGACGAAAATCGCGCCGGGGTAGGGCAGTTTTCAACTCGCGAGCAATACCGTTAGCTCGCCGATAGTTGAACATCAGAAATTAGAACCTCTGTGACTACCGATCGTGGTCTAGCTTCAGCCCAGGCCGAGTCCGTCGCGAATCCTGCCCGAGCCCGCCCGTGCACGAGGAAGTATTCCCTCGTCATTTGCTGTGATTCACAGGCGCACGATGACTCGCCCGCCACGGGCCATCGGCCACGTAGTCGCCGCCGGTCAGGACCGCGATCACGCCCGGCGTTCGTCGCGCGGCGGCCGCGTTGATCCGCTCCACCATGGCATGGGCGTGCGGCGCGCGCACGAACGCCGCTATCGCCTGGCCCGGGGTCGAGATGTCGTCGGAATACTCCCGCGCCCCGCGTAAGCCGCAGGTCCTCGAAGCGCAGCATCGACGGTCCGACATACGGTCGACCTTCGGCTCTCGGTTTTCGATCCATTGTTTCTTGCCGGATTCTGTGAAAACGCCGGAGCGTTCGGCAGACACTTAGACGGCTGTCCGGGCCGGCTTGAGTTCCGCGCAGAAGCTGCCTAGGCCAGCTAGTTCCTTATGCAGCTTGCTTGCGCTCGGCCCCATCGTCATGGGCACGCCCATATTCACAGCCTCAATCGCTTCTGGATGGTCGGCAATAAAGAACATCGTCTCGTTCCGGAGAACGCGTTCGACATGTTTGCGGCGGGAGACAGTGCCGAATAGGCCTTGCTGGCAGCGATTAAGCGCGATCGCTATTTGCAGCACGTTCGTGGTCGAACGCAAGAGCGATAGCGTTTCGGAAATCTGGCGCAGATTGGGGATCGTATTGAGTCCGGTAATAATGGCGCCATCGGACGCGGCGATAACTTGGGTGGTCCAGGAAAACCAGGTGAGCGGAAAATCGATGAATACAAAATTGTAGCGCGTCGCGATCATGCTGAAGAGCGCGTCGAGCGCATTGATGTTTAGATCTTCCGACACGAATTTTGAGCGCGGGGCCGCGAAGACGTCGATACCACTTTTATGATTGGTCTTGAACGACTCAAATAGATGCTCATCGAAACGATCAGGCGCATTCGATAACTCGCCGATCTGTAGCCTCGGTTCGCTATCGAGGTAATCGCAAATATGGCTGGTCTGAAAGTCGAGATCGATAATGCAAATTGCGCGCAGCCCGGTGCTTTTGCTGGTCTTGAGGTGAATGGCGGTTTCCAGCGCCAAAGTCGTATTGCCGACCCCGCCAGCACTTGGAACAAACGAGAGAGTAACCGGGTGTACCGGGTGCGACGTGCCGGTCGTCGGGTGCGACGAGCCAGATGCAGGCTCGATCCGCCGTTGTCGGCGCGCGATGATATCGGTCACTTCCCGCGGCTCGCCGCGTGCCGAGGCCCAGTCAGCGCCGCCGGTACGCACTAAGCGCTTATAGTCGCTGGCCGAAATTTCATCACTGATGAGGATGATAAAGATATCTTCGCCGTAGCGTTCAGCCACGTCGACCAGACGATCCACATAACCATGATTTCCCGGTGGTGCGATGACAAGGACGGTCGCAGATTCGCCCCCCTTGACCGTCGACTGCCGCTCGAAAACCTTATCGAAGCTTGGTACCTCGATGAGGTCTGGGATCGTCGCGAGAAGTCCGGTTTCGATTGTGCTCCGCGTCTCTGACGCGGAGTTCCCACCTAGCAAAAAGACGGCCATCACACAGCTTCCATATCGATCATGATCCGCAGGAGCCGCTTCCCCCGCTGGAGCAAAGGTCCTCGGCTGTGATGGTCGTGGTCATGGCAGGCATACGTACACTGCTGCCGAGTAGGTAGCTAAGGAAAAAGAAGCGAAACCGCATGTTTTGCAGCGAGACGATGATGGTGGGTTGGGGCCCCCCTGGGCGACCGGCATAGCCCAGCCCGGTTTGCTGGTACACAACGTGCACGTTTGCCGTCGTAATTGAAGGCAGCAAATCGCACATGCCGGTTGCGTAGTAAGACGTGGCATCGCCACAGGCTGTGCTGCCGCGCCCGAATACAATTCGGTTCATGGCAACCGCATCGAAGGGGTTGGCAACCATGCCGGCACAGGTCCCAGCGCAGGTGCAAGTGGCCGTCTCGCCGTCACAGGCGACGGTGAATTGCGGCATGGCCAAGGGGCCGCCGGACGCATTCAGCGCGACGGGAACCGCGCTAGTCAATTGATTGAGTCCGGCTGCCACCGGATCCGAGACGGCGGCAATGCGAGCGCCGACTTCGACTGCTTTCGCAGCAGTATTCCACTGGTACAACGCATAGAGCAGGTCGACAGAGCCGAACATGACAAGGATGATGAGCGGCAACAGAATGCTGAATTCGACAAGCAAGCTACCCGTTTCATCACACGCGAGCGAAGCTCGGCTCATTGCACACCCCCCAGCGATGCCGATCCGCCAACCCAGCGTTCCTGATGGGAGACGCTAATCGTCAGTGCACTGAGCCCAAGAAGACGCAAGAATCCTAAGGAGGAATCGGCGAAATGCGTCGAGACCGTAATGATGGGAATCATCGTTCTGCCACTTAGGGCACCGTCAGAATTATCCCATGGGGTGATGGTAACGCTGACGTCTGCGATATTCCAGCCGGGCACGCGCGGGGTGCCGCCGCCTATCGAACCGGCTACTGCGAGGTTCATGGCTCCAACCTGATTGGTCGCGCTGGTCGGGTCGGCGGTGAGCGCGAGATAGCGTGCGGCGTCCCTCACGCCGGCGGTGATTAACTGCTCCTGATAGAAGAAAAAGCTGAACTCGAGGACGCCACCGACTAAAGCGAGCAATAAGGGGAGCACAATGCTCGCCTCGATCAGCGCTGAGCCGCGCTCACTGGTCCATAGCGACTTTGACCTTCTGGTCATCAGGTACTCCCAAGGCAAGTATAGCCGCCCAAGTCATCGGAAGTGAAGGAGGCTGTCCTAGATTGAAAAACAGGACTCCGCCGTGGGGTGAGGGACGTGGTGCTTAAGTTATAAAATGCCGAACAAGCTGAACTGCTACTAGCTTGCGCTCACAAGATTGCCATTATCGCCGCCGGTGCCGCACTTGATGTTCTGCGTAACGGTAGAAATCGGAAAGCCGCGGACTGAGGCCGAGCGACCAGCCCGCCGCAAAACTTTGAATAGTATTATTTGAAGGAGTTGCGCCCGCCGCCTGTGCGGCGGTCGCACAACGTGCAGCCATCTCGACGCCATGCTGCAATCCCGCGTGCGTCCATATGCCCCTCGCGCGTTGGCGTGTATGCCTTCGGGCTCCATCGGATGCGCCCGGTCCCCGATGTGGTTGGGCCATAGCTGCTGCCGGATGCTGTTGGGGAAGAGTGAAGCGACGCTCACCGGTTCCGTCGACCCGTGGCTACGCCTCTGACTGCGTCCGCAATCGAGCGCAAGCCGCTAACGATTTGGCATCCTCCGTTCCACATGGAACGGACTTGTCGTTGCTGATGACACTCACCCTCTATTAGTATCCACCGGGCCCCGGCTGCGAGCCCCCTGTGCTTACACCTGTCGACCCGGCCGCGGTACCAAATCCAGATCCGCCAGCTGTACTGCCACCAATTACCCCGGCGCCCGAAGCACCCCCCGCGTATGGGCTGGGCAGACGATACATCCGTTCGACGGCACCAACGCTCTCGCGTCCATTGCCAGGAATGCGCGTATAGCCGGCGTAAGGCGGCCACGGATCGATGGTGTGGATGGCCGCATTGGCGTCCTTGGCGTTGCCGGCGCCCGGCGTAATGGTGACGCCGCGCTCGAAATATTGCGAGAACGGGTCATCGAAGATTTGAGCATGGCACGCACTCGACAATGTCGCAGCAGCAAATAATCCGATGACTAGCGATGCAGCTCTCATGGGGTCTCACTTGTTCAGTGGGGTTGCGCCAGGCCCTTGCATGACGCCGAGCATATATCCGTACGGTCCTTTGATGTCGCCGCCGGACGCCACGTAATCGGTATATTTCTTTTGCTGTTCCATCTGGCCCATCAGGAAGAAGTCGACATCGTTACTTGGCACCGTCGTGTCGAATGGCGTTGCAAGGCGCGCCCCGGGTGGCGCCGGCTGCGCCAGTGACGGCGTCACGATGATGACGAGGTCGGTCTCATCTTTCTGATAAGAGGCGCTGCGGAACAGAGTACCGAGTACCGGGATTGAGCCGACCCACGGCAGTTGGGCGATGTTACGCTGATTATCTGCTTGCAAAAGGCCAGCGATTGCAAAACTTTGTCCGTCGCGAAGCTCAATTGTCGTGGTTGCCGAGCGCTCCGTCAGGGATGGGACCGTCGTACCTGAGACTGTGACGGCGTTGGTGAAGTCAAGTTCGCTGACCGTCGGATTGATGGACAGATTGATGATGCCCGTGTTGAGAACTGTGGGCCGGAATCGCAGCTGCACGCCGAACGGCTGATACTGGAAGGACGGTCCATTTAAGGCGCTAGAGGGGGTCGGCACGGGATACTGTCCGCCCGCGAGGAAGCTAGCTGAGTCGCCGGACAGGGCAACCAGGTTGGGCTCTGCAAGCCGCTGCAACAATCCCTTGGTCTCTAGCGCCGTAATCAGGCTATCAATCTGGATTCCCTGATTGACTACTTGCGCCAGAATGGTTCCGAACGGAGCGCCGACACTGTTACCCACGAGCGTTCCGACTGTCTGAAAGAGTCCGCTCCCAGAGGGCGCGCAAACGCCTGCCGGCGCACATGTCGATGCGCCAGCAGCTTGAGTGCCGCCAATCGCGGGGGGCTGTGTTGTCAGACCGCCCAGTCCTATTGAAGCGCCGCGGGTGCCTGAGGCGTTGGTGGCATACCAATTGATGCCAAGCTGCCGGCCGGCATCGCGGGAAACTTCGAGAAAGCGCACCTTGAGCTGAACCTGCTGCGGCGCGGCCACGGTCATGGCGTTGATGACCGGTACGGCGTTCTGGCTGCCTTGCGCACCGGTCGCGCCCTCGGTCCAGGCTCGCGCTAAATTGACGGCCTTTTCGGCAGCAAGCGCATCGCTCGCCGTGCCAGTCAATACGACTTGTCCACTGTCGTTCATGACGCGAATGCCGCTGTTGCCCGTGACAGCCCGGATCTTTGCCTGCAGATTTCCAGTGTCGAGCGCGACCTCAATGTCAACGACCTTTATGAGACGCTTGTTCTCATCGTAGATCGATACGTTTGTCGTGCCGACCTTCTTGCCCTGGATATAGAGCATGTGATCGGTCAAGGGCCTCGCGTCAGCGATCTCCGGCGACCCCACGGCCGCAGAGGAAAACGATGGTCCAATCGGCAGCGTGACCGACTTGTTCAGCGTGATAGTGACGTGCTGGACTTGCTGTGGGGCCTGAGAGAACGCCGGCAACATCGGAATCCACGTGGCCGCGACAATGGTCAGAGCGGCCAGTGCGCAGGCAAACAATCCCCCGCGAGCTAATGCTCCACGCCCGCACCTGTCTCCCGCGAGCGAAGGAAACGTACTCAACATCCCCGCCCCCTTTATTATTATAATTACGTGCCCCCCAATACAGCCTACCCCAGCAAAGGGGTTAATGTTGTATCCTAAATGTCACATCATTGATTTCTGACCACGTCCTTAGGGGATCTCGTACTCCTGCTTTGTCATGCCGTGCCAGATTGTAATGTGCTTAGTCGTCGTGGACGGCGGCACGACGGGCGCGGGTGCCTGCATAGGAATCGGCGGAGGCGCAACGGGCTGCGGGGCGGGGGAGTCGCTCAAATCGCGCTCGGTAATGCGGTGCACGGCATCGGCTTGGGCCTCCGCCGGCTGACGCAGGATTAGCGAGAGCCGCCCTATATTGCTCGCCAGCAGGATTTTCTGGGCGTCCTCGGGCGTGACCTCGAGCGTAACTGCCTTAGCGATCGTGGGCTGCTCGGTACGCTCGCCGGTGATCTGATCGATGGCGAGAACTTTGGCGGACTGCAGGATAACATCAGAGGAGCTTTCACTGCTGCGCGATTCCGCCTCGGTCCTGATTAGCACCACATCGACCCGGTCGCCTGGCTGGATAAAGCCAGCTACGCCGCGTACGTCGTCCACACGTACTGTGACCGCGCGTTTGCCCGGATCAAGCATTGAAGAAAGAGTGGCCCGCTGTCCGGGCGCGGTAATCTTGCTGAGCAAAATCGGCTCATTGCGAGCGATAGCCGCGAGCACCATCCGCCGGCCGTCCTTAAGCAATTCCTGCTTATTTGCGAAAGCGCCTTCAGGCGTCGCGCCCGTGCTCCAAGGAAGTTCGCGGACATTTTTTTCCGTAATTTCCGTCCCAAAAGGAAGCGGCGCTGTCGCGACGACGATCGTACCTTGCGCTGCCGTCGATTGGGTATGGCTCACTAGCCAATTGCGCGCCAACACGGCGGCCAAACCGCCCAGCACAAGAGCTACAATCAGAATAAAGAGATTATTGCGGCGCATGCGTAACCCGGCTCGGCCCCGATCTAGACTCCAAAGCCGAGCCGCCAAGCAGGTTGTCTAAAATTTGAGAACGTGCCTTTAACCTTTGGTGCAACCGGCGAGGCTGCCGCAGAGGCTCGAGAACTGGGTTTGAACCCAGGTGCCGAGACCCGATATCCACGCGATCGCTCCGACCGCCACGATCCCAAGCAGAATGGCGTATTCGAGCAACGCAGTCCCTTCTTCGTCTTTGCGGACCTGGTTCAGCAATTTTACAAACTTCGACATCGATGACTCCCATCTGTCAAATTATTCCGATCTGGGTTGTCGGCCTGAGGGGGGCAGCCCCTCACCCAGGGAGCGCTCGCAAGTATTGCCACCGCAACGCACACGAGTTCTGGTAATGATTATTTTAGGGAATTCTGAACTAGTCAATATACCGACCGTCAAGGATGAGTCCACCGATAGTTCCGCGCGATGCCTGTCGATGCGCTCCGCAGAAGTATTCTGCTCAACAGAAGCTAGTTCGACGAGGTAAGCGGGGTCGGAACCTTTGAGATGCCCTAGCGCGACGGGAAATCCGACCTAGAGACTAGCCGCAGCCCGGCAGCTTGCTAACAAGTTCCCGGTACTAGCGCGGAACCTACCGTTTACCGCATAGTGCCGCCATGAATCTCGTGCATCTGTGGGAGCAAATCCGATTTCACCTGCTCCTTCACGGTTCCGAATACAAATTTTACATCGAGAGCGCCGCCGTCGCTGTTCTGTTCTATGTCGGCTATACGGACTTTCGCACCTTCAAGATTCGCAATGGCTGGGTTTTGTTGCTGCTTGTCCTTTATGCGCTTTTAGCACTGGTTGACCGAACCCCACCCGAGGTCGTGGCGAACGTGCTCCTTGGGGTGGGGATGTTCGCAATCTTGTTATTTTTCTACACCCGCGGGGTCGTTGGCGGTGGGGACGTGAAGCTGCTGGCTGTCGTCTCGCTTTGGATCAAAGAAGGCCACGCTGTCCCATTTTCGATCCTGCTCCTCGGGTTTATTTGCCTACACGTGGTGATGGCAAAGTTGAGCTGGGCACCTACTAAGCCTGTGGCTGGGAGCGTAGCGATATCATTCGGACCAGCAGTAGCTGCCGCCTTAATTGGCGCAATCATTACGGGGGGCGTTTAAGCGGGTTGATGGCGACCGCCACGGGTATACGAGCGCAAATCTTCCAACGGGAAGCGATGAGTCTGTTAGAGAACTCTGATGACTACAAATCGATTGTCCGATGTACAGCTGGACTTGATCCGGACGATTGGGACGTCTTTCGTGAGCTCGTGTATGGCGCCCTCGATCGCGTGATTGCTATCTGCGGACGATCCGTAACAGGATGGTTTGGCAGACCGCGCCCGAAACGGTTGGTAATCTCTTCAAGACTGCCTTTCCGCACTCCCCACGTAAACCTGCGATCTGTCCTTGTGGATTTTGAGCGAAAATATCAGGCCATACGTGACAGACGCGAACCCATTGTTCATGGGCTAGGTGCATGGTGCCGGTCGTCAGTCGGAATGCTGATGGTAGAAATGCTGGCGGGGCTGAACGCCAACTGGGCGGCCGCAATCACTTCGGCATCGATGTCGAAAATCAGATAGCGCTCTGTGCAGCGGAACAGTTCGGCTTTCCATCTCAAGCGTCGGGCGTCTTCCTGACGGGAACATCGACGGCCAATCTATGCCAGCACGCTCAAGCGAGCTTTCCGATCACTTAAGGAAAACCAAATTGCTGCACTAAATTCGTTGGAATCAACAATCATTAAATTTCGCGTAACAGTTCAGTAAGTTCTTTCCGAGTAGCTATGGAGACTGCACTAGGGTGTTTATGAGATGCCTGAAATCGCTCTACGATTTAAGTCGTGGCAAGCCCTGCTTGCGTTTGGTCTGGTGGCTTGCCCAGTGCCATTTTTGGGGCAACTCTGCGTGATCGCCGCGCTCATTTGGCGTGCACGATTGGCTTGGAAGAGCGCAGCGGTTTTGAGCTTACCCGCCTCAAATTGATAGCTCGTCTTAAGGGATGCTGGGTGCGTTCGCGCTGCAATCCGGAGCTTAGGTCAAACGCGCGCCTTGTGAGCAATGCCTAATTCAGCGTCGTCGCTGGAGCCGATCCACGTTAGATCGGCCTCGCTTACGACGCAGTTGCGGTCAGTCTTTTTTGTCTGCTTTACTCCCGATAGCGACTGCTTGCTGCGCAGCAGCGAAATGACGCGATGTGCCAAAAGCGGCCATGTCAGCTATCTTCGGCTCTACATTGACTTGTTGCTCAACAACAACCGGTAGGGTGACGCAAATGTGGAGTTTTGGCCGGGTTGCGACTCGACCCAAATTTTGCGCGCACCCGGCCGAATTATTGCGGCTTTCGTATCCAGAATTGATACATATCCGTAAACAGAGACGGATTCTCTAACTCGAAAGTATGCCAGAGCGTCAGATCAGTCATTGTCCCGTAATTTGGAAAACGCTGTCGGAAACTCTGCAGCGCGCCGCCCGGCAAGTCGAACCCCAGAAATTCGAGTTTGTTTTCGCGGAGAAAGTAAGCGATCTCTGGCAGCGTAAATTGATGTTCTTGAACGTGGAACAACAGGTCGCGGCAGCGGCTCGTACTGTAAAAATCGAGCCGGTTCAAGACATTCGACAGTGGCGCACGGTCACCAGACTCTGCGAGCTCGTGGCGGCAGCGCCGAACATCCTCTTCGGATGAGCCGTAGCCACGTTCAGCAATGAACGCCCGTGCGGCAACAATGTCTTGTCGTGCCAGTTTGCTGTAAAGACCGATCCGCATGAATCCACCTAGCCGCAACATCGAGAGCAATATCCGCCAACCGGCCATTGGTTCCGCCAAGTGATGCAAAACGCCCACAACCTCAATGACATCGAAAGTACGGCGGATCGATTGAAGCTTAAGAATGTCGGCCTGCGCGTATTCGAGATTTTTCAATCCGAGCTCCCGCGTCTTTCTCTTGGCATAGCAGAGGCTACTCAGGCTCAAATCGATGGCCAGCACCCGCGCCCCGGGGAACTGCTGCGCTGTCTCGGTCGAATGCTGTCCAGTACCACAGCCGGCGACCAGGATTTCCGCGCCGTTCGTCTTGACGACATTGGAAATGTTGGCGAGCGGAAATAACTGCCGCAGGTGGGCGTCAATCGTCGTTTGACCGACAGGGGATGCCTTGATCCAGCGCGGATAAGGACTTTCCTCATACTGTTGTTTGACAGCAAACGAGACGCCCGCATCGATGACGGTCAGGCACGGAACGGAAGCACGCAGGTGCTGCTCTTCGTGCACTTCCCGCACCTGCCGTACGACGAGTTCGGTTACGGCGGTAGACCAGTGCTGTTTGATAAGCAAATCCGCCTGCGTAAGAGAAGCGAGGGGAAAGTAAGCCGCAACAGCCAGGAGCCACAGCTCGGGAGGGGTCGCTCCGGCCACCAGCGTGTCGACCAATCGGTCGCGTAGGCGTTCCGCCTCCAGTTTTTCTTCATCTGTCAAGGAAAAGACGTACTCGTTGATGAAGCACTGCTGTGCCACAGCACAGAAAAAGCGCAAACTGCCTTGGTCTAATGCCTGCCGGTCGACGCCGCCCCCAGCGGCTGTCAACATCGTCCGCCGAACTATCGTGAGAAATCGCTCAAGTTCGAGATCAAAAATAATCGTCGATTCGAGAAGACAGCACAGCAGCCGATCACTACAGATTTCCGCGATCTCAATCGGGCTGAACAACTCGTGCGGCGCCGGAATGGACCAGTTGGCGGCGACCCCGCCAATGCAGGTGCAGACGGCACCACTGCGCTTGACGAGATTGGAGGCGTAGCGTGCAACATCGGTTGGTCGCCCCCACGGTTCGGAGATGGCGCGCGCGAGATCATCGCGCAGGTCAATTCCGTCTGGAATGAAGGTCAGGTTGCGCAAACAACCAACGAAGAGCAGCTTTGCATTGTCCGTCTCCTTAATGCGCAGGCTGCGTTGGATGGCTTTCAACGCTCCAGGAATGTCGCCCAATGCCCTCAATACGATGCATAGATTGCTGTGCGCCGCCGCCAGATCGTTCTGGGGGATAGCGGCTTTGCTCGGGTGAGAAGTCCGGGGGTCGTGGAGCGTGGGGTTTTGATCGTGCAATGCGACTGCCTTGCCGATAAAGCTTGCTGCCAAGTCGCTGCGGCCAACTTGCTGCATGATGACGCCAAGAAGATGAAGGCCGTCAAAGTGGTTTGGGTCGATCGCGAGAAGTTTTCTGCAGTGGTTTTCGGCTTCAGCGAATTGGCCGGCATGGTGATGCCGCTGCCCCCTCGTCAATAGGTCGGCAATTTGACCCGACGCACTGATGGTTGCGTTTCTCCCCACACGAGCTGCGACTCGCGTTCCCAACTTGGCTGCCATTCGCCGTTGCTTTCGATTCATCGCGAAGCCCCGATAGAACTTCCTGACAAATGCTGGACTGAACGGTACAGCTTCCTCGGTCGTCCCGAAACCGGTCGCGCCACTGGGACTCAAGGAGCTCGGGCACGATACCTGGACGGGAAGGGCATAGGCTCAACAGAGTTGCTGATTGATGTCTCTTATGGGTCAAGGAACGGTCTCCGATGTCGGCTTAGAACCCCACAGCGACCGATATAGCGGCATTGCTCTTCCGCCAGATGCGCGAGCTCCTCTAGGCGGCTTTCAAACCGTCAACCAACCGCGTTTTCCGGGTGCTCATCCAAAGACGCGCCCTGAGCCAGAAAAACTTGCGGTAGTAGTGATAAAAGCTGTTCGGCAAGGCAATGCGCAGGGCCTAACCGTTGTCGCTCTCAACAGTCGTTAACTCGGTTCTATCGACCTTCGTCAACACCGGCGGTTATTGCTGCCGCCATGCCGACACCACAAGAAGCCAAGTTGGATGAATAATCCGACCGAGAGGTGACTTACCACCAGCGCCGATTCAGGTCGGACCAGCCCCAAGGTCGATAGTATCCATAATATGGCACGTCATAGGGACCAAAGTACCTATAGGAATACGGGTAGGCACGCCAGGCGCGTGAGCACCTGCTATAGCCGCAGCTTATCGCCATCGTTTGACCAGGGTACACGGTTTGGGCTCCTGTCGTTGGAGACGTCCCGCGAATTGCAGTTGGTGCAATAGCTAACGCCGCGGCGTACTGCCCAAAACACGACGAAAGGATAGTCGAGATTATAAGCGCAGGGAGAGTGCGGCGCATTGGTACATTCTCTTTATATCTGCATTTGGCACGATCATATCTGACGCGCTTTACAACAGACAAGTTCGCCGTTTTGATCTCTGGGTCATTGGTGTGGACCGGAGACAGGTGAAGTGTGGACAGATGAGGGTTGCAGGTAGGTAATCGACGAGCTTGAATACCGGCCAATGGTGGCTCAGGAATTGGTCCTCACCCGTTCTTGAACTTGCCGATCAGGCGCTGCAACGGTTCTGGAGGTTGGTTGAACGATATCTTGAGTATGGTTCGCATATGCGCCTGAAGCGTCACATGAAAAGATTTCTCATCGCAAATATGGGAGTTTTTTTGTTGCTTGGGGTCAACCATGCCTCAGCATCGACGTCCTGCCATACCTTTCGCCGGCACGTCTGTCTCGCGCCGGCGCCGCGACACCACGCCTATCATGTCCCTATCTGGCGCCTAGCTCGCCTCGGGCCGCAGAGCTGTTTTTTGATGCCAGACGTTGCCGTCGCGGTCGGGGCACGTGGGCCTTACTGTTCCTCGCCTCGCGATTACTATGGTTTGCGCCCACTGTGTCGGTAGGTCACCGCGATCCGGTTACCCGCGCTAACGTCTCCTCGGGAATTTGGTTGAGCAGTATAAGTGCGTGACGACGGTGATGCCGCCTCACGTTCGATGGGTGCCGCCGCGCGGAGGTAGCTTTCTAGTTGCGCTTGGACCGCGGACGAGCAGTCAAGATCGGCCGCCAACGCGTATCATTGTCGCC
>Ga0210391_10003997_pt1 | contig 12397 bp, 9 predicted proteins | sample IncBWC12OmetaG_FD_160573 | JGI IMG/M metagenome (GOLD analysis project Ga0210391, IMG submission 160573) | Forest soil microbial communities from Barre Woods Harvard Forest LTER site, Petersham, Massachusetts, United States - Inc-BW-C-12-O ... | reverse complement strand
GTGATAACGCGCCGCGATCGGCGCGGGAACCGGCAGGCCGGCGCGGTGCAGGTGATACATGAGCTGCCATTCCGCGAATGACCGGGTGCTGGCCTCGCCTCGCCACCAATACCGGTCGCGCGCCAGATGACTCACGATGCCGCCACGCCGATAATGACGCAGCACCCACGGACGGCTCTGCACGGACAGGAACCAGGCGGTTCCGCGCCCGCGGGCTTCACCGACGATCTGGCCGCGGCGGGCCAGCAGTACCGGATCGAAGACTTCCGTCGACAAATTGCCCGCACGGGAGGCGTCATATAGCATGGCGCCGCCGGCAATCACCTTGCGCCGGACCTCGGATCCCAGCGGCCACTTTCCAATCACACGCGCTCCATGCCGAGTCTCAACTCGACGCCGCAGAACATCTGCATACTAAGACTCTCGGCCATTGGTGACACCTGCCATGTCGTGCCGGTGCTGCGCACCTTGCAGCAGGCCTGGCCCGAGGCTCGCTTCACCTGGGTGATCGGTGCACTCGAGGCCCGACTGATGGGAGCTTTGCCCGACGTCGAGTTTATCACCGTCGACAAGCGCGCCAGCCGCGCCGCACGCCGCGCCCTCGCCCAAAAGCTCGAGGCCCGCAGCTTTGATGTGCTGCTGCACATGCAGCTGGCGCTGCGCGCCAGCCTGATCGCCCGGCAGATCCGGGCGCGTGTCAAACTGGGTTTTGATTGGCAGCGCGCCCGCGAGCTGCAGTGGCTGTTCACCAACCGGCGCATCCCCGCTCGCAGCCGCGAACACGTTCTGGACAGTTTCTTCGGTTTCGCGAACGCCCTGGGAGTCAACGAGCGGCGGCTGCGCTGGGACCTGCCCAGCCCGCAGGCCGCTGCAGGCAGGGCGGCGACGGTGATAGCGCAAGGAGTCCGCACGCTCATCATCAGTCCCTGTTCCAGCCACCCGCTGCGCAACTGGCGCGCCGAGCGCTATGCGGCGGTCGCCGACTACGCCTCCCAGGTACACGGTCTGCGGGTTCTGCTGTGTGGGGCGCCCAGCGACGCTGAGCGGGAAATGGGCGCTGCGATCCTGCGCCATACCCGCACCCCGATCAGCAACCGCATCGGCGAGGATGACCTGCCGCAGCTGCTGGCATTGTTGTCGCGGGCCACCGTCCTCCTGAGCCCGGATTCGGGTCCAGTGCACATGGCCACCATGGTGGGCACCCCCGTCATTGGCCTCTACGCCGCCACCAACCCCGCCCGAACTGGCCCGTATCTGTCCCGCGAGTGGTGCGTAAACGCCTATCCCGAAGCGGCCGAACGCTTTCGCGGGCGCCCCGCCGAGCAATTGCCGTGGCCGACGAAAATTGAAGTACCGGGGGTCATGGACCTGATCGAAGTATCGCAGGTCACCGCAAGACTCGACGCCTTGCTACGATCGCGTTCATGACAGACCTGCACGTACCGATCTCGCCCGGCGAGCTGCTCGACAAGATCACCATTCTCAGGATCAAGAGCCGGCGAATTCATGAGGTGGCGAAGGTGACCAATGTCCGCCGCGAACTCGAGCTGCTGGAGCGAACCTGGGCGACGCTGGGGGCTGCGACCGCGGCGGTGACGGCGGATGAGCGGGCTCTGCAGGCGGTCAATGAGCAGCTCTGGGACATCGAGGACCGGATCCGGGAGAAAGAGGCGGCCCGCAGCTTCGATCAGGACTTCATCGAACTGGCACGCGCCGTCTATCACCGCAACGACGAACGGGCGGCCATCAAGAAGCGGATCAATGTCGCTTTGGGGTCACGGATCGTGGAAGAAAAGTCCTATCAGCCCTATCGGTAAAATCGGCCCCGCCTGACGATTACCGAGTGCAACCGTCCTTAAGTGAGTTCCCGATTTTCCAAACAAGAAGGGGCTCGCGATGGGTGGTTACAAGACTCAACAGGTCGGCGATGCGACAGAATTCAGCACGGTGCCGGAAACGGTTCCTTATCCGATCGGCATGCTGGCGATTCCAGCCGTACTGCTGGTCATCATCGCCTTTGCGACCGGCATTCTGTACGGACTGATCGCCTGCGGCTTCGTCTACGGCGCGGCGTACCTGCTGATGCATTCGAAGCAGGCAACCCAGTACCGGCTGCCGTCGACTTTCCGCGTTTCCCCGACCACGGTCCAGGTCGGAAGCATCACCGTGCCACGCGCTGCGATCCATCGGGTCATCATCCGCAATCACGTGCTCAAGGCCGCCGAAGGTGTCATTGTGGTGGCCAATCCCAACGTCAATTCGGGTCAGTCCAATACCGTCGCCGGAATGAACTGGGCCATCAGCAAACTCGGGCCGATCTCCTATCGGGTTGATGTGGAAGCGCGCGGGGTGCCCACGACGCTGGCTGGCGGCCTGACCGAGCCGGTTGCCGCGGCCATCTACGCCGATGTGAACAAGGTGCTGCAGCTGCCGGCGTGAGCGGCGCGGGGCTGCGTCGCAAGATCGGCGGCCGTCATGGCACGGCCGCACTCCTTCAGAAGGGCGGCCGCATTGCCCACTTGCCCGTGCTCTTGTCCACGTAGAAGAACGCGCCCGGAATATCGTTGTAGAACCCGGCCGCCTGATTGGTCGACATTACCTTGACATCGAAAGTGCAGTGATAGCCCTGGCCGGTCGGCGCATCGCAGGCCTCTTTCTTGAAGAAGCTGATCGTGATCGGGTCGCTCTGCGGCTCGCCGGGCGGATGATTCATCTCATACAGCATGGCGTCCTTCATCTGCGCCTCGGTGGGCTCGGCGGCCTCAGAGGCACCACAGGCGGCCAAACCCAGTCCGATGACAATGCCCGCGAGCGATTGAGCTAGCTTCATGATTCGACACTCCCTTGCCGCGCCCGAGTCGGGCGACGGTCTGCAGTTCTGTAGACGCTGCACGGCGCGAAGTGTCAGGCGCCTGACGCCACCGCAGTGAAGCCCGTCATGAGCACAGGCAGCGTATCGGCGGCTGTCTGTATCCGATAGGCTAGGGTCGGTGCGCGAATCGCCGGGTGTGGTGTTGGACAAGACTTTCTTTATGGAGGCCTGCCGCGAGGGTGGTCAGCGAATCGATGGTGCGCTGCGACTGCTGGATCGCAGTTACTTTGCCGTCCTGTATCGCGACAGCATGCGGGCGATCGGCGATCGTGATGTCGCGCATGACCTGGTGCAGGAGACCTTCATCAAGGTCTGGCAGCGGTGTGCCACTTTTCGCGGCGAATCCGAACTTCTGCCCTGGGTACGCTCGGTACTGCGGCGGCTGATCCTCGATCGTCTGCGCCAGCCTCTGCGGGAGGTCCCCTTGGAAGACCAGGCGGGTATGACGGCCGTGGCCATTGAGAAGGTCACGCAGATGTCCGGCGAGCAGGTGCCGGTGCCGGAGGATGCGCTGCGGCAGGAACAGCTGGGGCAGGTTTTCCAACGTTGCTGGGAGCGGTTTGCGCGGGCCTGCCCCGAACACGCCCTGGTGATCTCCTGGATCGCCGAAGACGGTTTGACGCATGAGGAGATTGCTGCGTTACTGGAACGCACCCCGGGCGCGACGCGGGAGTTCATCTCCCAGTGCCGCAAGCGGGCGCGCACTTACCTGGCCGAGTGGCACGCACTCGCCTTCAGCGAGGTCTAGCGGCGATGCAGGATGATGACGAGCAGTGGGTGGCGGCGCTCGCCGGAAAATCCGACACTGCCGCAGGCAGCGAGCTCTCGGCGCAGGGCGCCGCCCTGCGCGGCGCGATCCTGGCACGCGCCGTCGGCGAGCCCGACACAGTAGCCACGATTGATTCACGGCGCGAAGCCGCGCTGATCTCGCGGGCGCGCGCCGCCGGGTTGCTGCGACCCACGCAGCGCCGCACGCTCTGGTGGGCCTCACTGGCCGCGGCGCTCGCCTGCGTGGCCATCGGCGTGTCGCTGCAACTGCGCCCGCAGAGCGCGACGGTGGTGCTGCGGGGCGATGCCACCGGTCCGCTGCGGATCCGGGCCACCGATCCACTGCGTCTCAAACAGGAACTGCTGCGCGAACTCAGCGCCGCCGGGGTGCTGGCCAGCGGTTATGAGAATCTCGGACGCCAGGGCATCGATGCGGATCTGCCGACACCGCTGCCCGAGGCGGTGCGGAAAATCCTTGCACGACACGCCATCCCGCTGCCGGCCGGCAGCGTCCTGCAGCTCGAGATCGAGCCGGATAAGACTCCGTGAAGGCCGCCCGCGTGCTGCTGCCGCTGCTCATTGTTGGCGGCGCGCTGCATGCGGCCTTGGTACCGGCGTTTGAGCTGCCCGCGACCTGCCGCACGGCCGCGCCATCGACTACGGCGCGCATCCCACTGCCCGTGCTGCGCAAACGGCTCGAGGCGCTGTCCGAATCCGATCCGACGGCGTCCGTCCAGCTGCTGTGCGAAACCATTCCCAGGGTCGAGCGCGAGAAAGGCTCGCACTCTGCCGAACTCGCCTGGTGGGTAGGCTCGCTCGCGATGCCGCTCATCGCCTACCTGGACAAATTCCAGGAGGCCATCCCGCTGCTCGAGTTCGCCGAACCGATTCTCAGCAAGGATCTCAAGCACTATCCGAATGAAGTCGCCGACATCAATGTCGCCTATGCCTGGATCTACTTTCGGCAGGGGCGGTTGGCTGATTCGGGCAAAGCGTGGGAGGCGGCGCTCAGGATCCGCGAACACACACCCGGGGAACACCAGATCGAGCTGCAGAAGGTGCTGGTGGGACTGGCACAGGTGCGCCTCTCACAGCGCGACTTCCCCGCCGTACATGTCCTGCTGGATCGTACGACGGACATCCTGAACGCGAATCATGCCGCGGTCAGCGAGGCGGGCGCAGCGGTGGAGAACCTGCAGACCAACCTCGCGATACGCGAGGAGGACTACGCCAATGCGCAGCTCCACGCGCAGGCACAGATCCGAGTCGAGCGGCAACTCGGAGGCGGCGCGGCGCAGCTGGTACCGGCCTACGTCCTGTTGGGGACCATCCGTTCGCGACTCGACGACTTCGATGGCAGCGAAGCGGCCCTGCGCGAGGCCATCCGGCTCGCCGAATCCGATAACGGTCCCCTGCAGCGGCACCTGATGACGGCGCTCAACCAGATCGCGACCCTGCTGAATGAGCGCGATCGACCCCGCGAAGCCCTTCCCTTCGCCGAGCGTGCTCTCAAAGTCGGCGAGGACTCGCTGGGACCGGACGCCCCGAAACTGGTGGCGGTGCTGCGCACCCTCGCCGAGGTGCATCGTTCCCTCGGTCAGCTGCCCCAATCACTGCACGACTATCAGCGCGCCGCGGCGATTGTCGAACACAGCGGGACGGACGTTGAGCGCCAGGTGGTCGTGGCGCACTACCTGGGCCTGGGCAGCCTGCAGCTCGAACTGGGTGACCTCGACGCGGCGCGCACTGCCTTGAGTGCCGGGCTGGCGGCCGCCGCCGATGATGCCACGCTGACGGTGGAACGAGCATACGTCCTGCTGGCGCTGTCACAGACCGCCGATGCCACCGATGCGGAGCGCGGGCAGCGGCTCGAGCAGGCCCTGACGCTGTTCAAGGCGCGGCTGCCCGCCTCTCACCCCGTGCTGCTGCGGGTGATCAATGAGCTGTGTGCGATGGAAATTGCGACCGCGGCCGCCGCGACACCCCACTGCCGGGATGCCGGGGAATGGCTGGCTCGCGCGCGCGACGTTGAGCCGTCGCTGCGCAGCGCGGTCTACCAGAACCAGAGCGCGCTCGCCGTGCAGCGGCAGGACACATCGGGCGCCTACGATCAGGCGCTGCAGGCGCTGGCGGCGGCCGAAGCGGTCGGCACCCCGGAGCCGCTGTGGCGGGCCGATATGATCGTCGCCTCGGTGCTGCACAACCGTGGCGAGCGCACGCTGGCGATTTTCTTCGGCAAGCAGGCCGTCGGCCAGGTCGAACGGCTGCGCGCCGGCTTCATCGGCGGCGATCAGCTGCTCGAGCGCCGCTTCCTCACCGACAAGGTGTCGATGTACCGCACCGTCGCCGACTGGCTGATGGAAGAAGGCCGCATCGACGAGGGGCTCGACGTACTGCGGCGCCTCAAGGCGCAGGAACTCTATGATTTCGAGCTGCGCGCGGCGGCCGCCCGGGCCGATGCACCGGTGGAATACAATGACCAGGAAGAGCGACTGCGGGCGCTGTACACGGCGGCACTGAGCGCCAGCGCCGACCGCGGCCCTGAGATTGACCGCCTCGGACGGCTGCGCGAAGCCGCTCGCCTGACCCCGGCGGAGCAGGCAAGACTGGATGAACTGCTCGCGGTCGAGACCGCCAGTGATGCGGACCGTGTGGCGCGCCTGCGCGGCTTTCTGGCGGGTGGCGCGGGCGGTGGCACGGCCGTCAATACCCGGGTACGCAGCATTCAGGCCGCGGGGCTTGCCAACGAAGTGCGGCGCTTCGGACCGGACACGGCCATCGCCGTCTTCGTCATGACGCCGGACCACCTGCGGATCCTGGTTGCGACCCGGCGCCAGCAACTCGAATACCACATCAGCGTCGATGAGGCGCTGCTGCAGCGAGATATCGGGCAATTCCTCGCGGCCATCAGTCGACGCGAGGATGTGACCGGCGCCTCGCGCGCGCTGTACGACATTGTCGGTCGCCCGATCGATGAGGCGGCGCAGAAGACGCACGCCACGCGCCTGGTTCTGTGGTTGGATGGGGCGCTGCGCTACATCCCCTTCGCAGCGCTCAGCGACGGCGACCACTTTCTCATCGACCGTTATGCGTTGCAGACCTACTCTCCGGCCGAGACCACCGGCAGTTCAGTGACGCGCGCACCGCTGCGCGTCCGCGGCCTCGGCGTCACGCAGGCCTCAGCGGGATTCAACGCGCTGCCGGCGATGGCGGACGAGCTGTGCGATGTGGTGCGTGGCCCCATCAACGGCCTCGCCCTGCGCGGTGCGCACTGCGCGGGTCCCACCCAGGGCAACGGCGCCTTGCCCGGCGAAGGCTTTGCCGATGCGGCCTTCACCGAGGAGCGCTTCCGCGCGGTACTCGCGAATCCGGTCGATTACTCGGTGCTGCACATCGGCTCGCATTTCAGTCTGCGACCGGGCAACACCCTGCGCTCCTTCCTGGTGCTCGGCGACGGCACCCGGATGAGCCTCGAGTCGATTCGTCAATTGAGCTTCTCCGGTATCGACCTGGTCACGCTGTCGGCCTGCCAGACCGGTCTGAGCGGCGCCGTTCGCGATGATGGCCGCGAGATCGAAGGCTTCAGCACCATCGTGCAGCAGGGCGGCGCCCGCCAGGTCGTCTCGAGTCTGTGGGAAGTCGAGGACCGCAGCACCGCCAGCTTGATGCGCGGCCTGTACCGGTCGCTGGCGGCCAATGGCGGTGACGGAGCATCCGCGTTGCGCCAGGCGCAACTGGCACTGCGCACGGCGGAAGTCGCCGGACACCGCCCCTACGATCAGCCGTTCTACTGGGCAGGCTTCGTCGCCTCGACGCGTTAGCGCCGCTCAGCCTTTGAGCGTGTACTCGGCGCCGCAGTAGGGACACTTGGCCCAACCGTTGTTCTCGATCGGCAGATAGACCCGGGGATGGGAATTCCACAGGTACATCTCCGGCATCGGGCAGGCCAGCGGCAGGTCTGCCGGTGACACTTCGTACTGGTTCTGCGCGTTCGGCTGGATGAGAGCTTTGGTCGTGGCGGGCATGGCGGGCATGGCGAGGCGATTATACGCGAACGTCCGCCTCCTCAGTCCACCATGGCGCGCTGCCAGATGGCGGTCACGGCCGCACGCTCGCGCGCGAACTGGTCCGCGGCCACCACATTCGCCCCGCCTTCGAGCGACATCCGATGGGTACGCTCCCGATAGGCGCGATAGGCCGCCGTGAGTATGTCAACGCTGGTCTGCGGCACAAGATCCGCCGAGGCCACCGATTCGAGCTGGCGGATGGTGTCCGAGAACGTGACGAGCGGTGGATAGCGCAGTGCCCAGGCCAATGCCCAGTACTGCGCCAGGAACTCGATGTCGGCGACACCACCGGCATCCTGTTTGATGTCGAACTGCTCCCGACCACTGCGTGAGAGCTCGCGGCGCATCCGCTCGCGCATCCGCCGCACCTCGGCGCGCAGGCCCTCGCGTTTGACATTGTGGCGCAGCACCTCGACGCGCAGCGCCTCGAAGCGCGCGCGCAATCCCGGGTCGCCCGCGACGGCGCGGGCATGCAGCAGCGCCTGATGCTCCCAGGTCCAGGCTTCCCGCTTCTGGTATTCAGCGAAGGTCGCGAAGCTGCTCACCAGCAGGCCGCCCTTGCCGCTCGGGCGCAGCCGCACATCCACTTCATAGAGTCGCCCCGCTGCCGAGTGCATGGTGAGCAGATGCAGGATCCGCTGCGCCAGGCGCAGGAAGAACACCTGATTGTCGATGCTCTTGGGCCCGTCCGTTTCCTGGCGCTCGCCGGCGGAGTCGTGCAGGAAGACCACATCAAGATCAGAACCGTAGCCGAGCTCGCGGCCACCGAGCTTGCCATAGCCGATGACGCAGATCGCCACCTTGCGTCGCTGCGGTCCCTCGCCGCACATCGGCACACCCCACTGCGCACAGATCTGACGCAGCGACAGGTCGACGACACGCTGAATGATGAGTTCGGCGACATCGGTGAGCCGATCACTCACCCGCATCAGCGGTAGCCGCCCGGAAAGGTCCGCTACGGCCACGCGAAACACGGCGGCCTGCTGGAAGTGGCGCAGCGCCTCGACCTGGCGCTCGGGATCCTCCTCCTGCATCGGATCCACTTCCAGGTCCAGCTCCTGCAGCAGCTCCTCGCGTCCCGGCAACGCCTCGAACAGGCGCTCATCGATGAGTTCATCGAGCAGCAGCGGATTGGTCGCAATCTGCCGCACCAGGAACTCACCGTAGCCGCAGATCGCCACCAGGCGCGCACGCGCATCGGCGCGCTCATTCAACAGCGCGTAGTAGGCCGAGCGCTTGCCGATGGCTTCGATGATCTTCAGCACCCGCTCGAGCGTCGCATCGGGATCGGCGACCGGCGCGATGAGCAGCAGCATCTGCGGCAGCAGCAGCTGCAGTCGGCGCCGGCCCGCAGCATCCAGGCGACGTACGAATCCGGCGCCGCCCAACTGCGCGAGTCGCTGCGCGGCGGGCCCGGGGTCAACCGACCAGCCGATTCGCTTCAGTCCAGGCGCCAGCGCCGCCGCATCCCCGCCGGGCTCATCGGGGGACTCCAGATCAACGGCCACACCGCCCGACGCCGCCGGCTCGGACGCCCCGAATACCACCGCCCGGAAATGTCGCCTGACCCGATCGCGATGCGCGTCGAGACTGGCGATGAGCGCCGGCCAATCGGCAAATGCCATCGCCTCGGCCAGCAGGGTCTGCTCGGCCGGCGAAACCGGCAAGGTGTGAGTCTGTTCATCGGCGCGCTCCTGCAGCCGGTTTTCGATCAACCGCAGGAATTCGTAGGCCGCCCGCAATTCGCTCGCCGCCCCCGGCGGCAGCAGCCGGCTGCGATCAAGCAGCGGCAGCACCTTCAGCAGCGAGGGCGTGCGCAACCAGGGCTCACGGCCCCCGCGGATCAGCTGCAGCGACTGCGCCAGAAATTCGATCTCGCGAATGCCACCGGGTCCGAGCTTGACGTTGCCGGCCATGTCGCGCCGCTCGACCTCGCGCTCGATCATCGCCTTCATGTCGCGCAGGCTTTCAAACACGCCATAGTCGAGGTAGCGCCGGTACACGAAGGGCCGCACGGCACTGTCATAGATGCGGGCGTATTCGGCCTGCCCGGTCATCGGTCGCGCCTTCACCCAGGCGTAGCGCTCCCAATCGCGGCCCTGTCCCTGCAGGTAATCCTCGAAGGCGCTGAAGCTGGCCACCAGCGCGCCGCTGTCGCCGAACGGCCGCAGACGCATATCCACTCGAAACAGATAGCCCTCCGCGGTGCGGGTCTCGAGCAGGCGGATCAGCAGCTGCCCGAGGCGCGTGAAGAAGTCCTCGTTCGCCAGGGAGCGCGCGCCATCGGTGTCGCCGGCCTCCGGAAACAGAAATACCAGGTCGATGTCCGATGAGAAATTGAGTTCTGCGCCACCGAGCTTGCCCATGCCGACGACGATGAGCACCTGCGCGGTGCCGCCCGCCGAGCGCGGCACGCCGTGGCGCTGCAGGAGGATCCGAGTGGCGTGCAGATGCGCCTGCTGGATGGCGCTCTCGGCGAATGCCGACTGCTCCAGCAGCGTCTGCTCGATGGAGGCGAAGCCGGCCAGATCGCGCCAGGCGATGCGCACCATTTCACGCGTGCGCCAGCGGCGCAGCTCTGCCATCAGCCCGGCTTCATCCGGTTCCTCCCCGGCCGCCCATGCGGGTGCGCGGGCGGCAAAGAACCCGAGGCAGTCGGCGGGTGTCGATTCCAGATCCCCGCTGTCAATCAGGGATGCCAGCAGGGCCGGGTCGCGCTCGCAGGCCTCGGCCACGAAGGCGCTGGCTGCAGCCACGCGCGCCGCAGACGCTCGCACGCGCAAGGATGCCGACTCCGGGACACTGATCATTGAAAGTGACATGGGGCGCGCACAATAAGCCGCTGACGACGGACTGGTCAAAGTCTGCGCTTTCCCTCAGAGCCCAAAAAAAACCCCGCCAAAGCGGGGTTTGAATATTGCGCGGAAATGGGGGGGGTCTTGTTCCGCGTCTTTCACGGATGGGTCGCGACTTGCGCCACGACCCGTCCATTCGGTCAGCATATGGTCCGTATATTACGGAATCCTGATGCCGATTCGATTAAGACATTTACATGTCCATGCCGCCCATGCCGCCGCCCGGAGGCATGCCGTGGCCATGGTCGTCATCCTTCGGAGCCTCGGCAATCATGACTTCGGTCGTCAGCAGCAGGCCCGACACGGAGGCCGAGTTCTGCAGTGCAAGACGGGTCACCTTGGTCGGATCCAGGATGCCGGCTTCGATCATATCGCCGAACTCACCCGTCGCAGCGTTGTAGCCGAAGCTGCCCTTGCCTTCCTTCACGCGGTTCAGGATCACGGCGGCATCTTCACCGGCGTTCTCCACGATCTGCCGCAGCGGCTCCTCGATTGAGCGGGCCAGGATCTTGATGCCGATGGTCTGATCCTCGTTGGCACCCTCGAGGTTCAGCAGCGCCTTCTGCGCGCGCACCAGAGCGACTCCGCCGCCCGGCACCACGCCCTCTTCAACCGCCGCACGGGTCGCGTGCAGGGCGTCTTCGACGCGGGCCTTCTTTTCCTTCATCTCGACTTCGGTGGCGGCCCCGACCTTGATCACGGCCACACCGCCGGAGAGCTTCGCAACGCGCTCCTGCAGCTTTTCCTTGTCGTAGTCGGAGGTCGCCTCCTCGATCTGCTGACGGATCGACTCCACGCGGCCCTTGATCTCGGACGCCTTGCCGGCGCCGTCGATGATGGTCGTGTTTTCCTTCTCGACCACCAGGCGCTTGGCTTCGCCCAGGTCATTGAGAGTGGCCTTCTCGAGCGACAGACCCACTTCGTCGGAAATGACGGTGCCGCCGGTCAGGACCGCGATGTCCTGCAGCATGGCCTTGCGGCGATCGCCGAAGCCCGGCGCCTTGACGGCGACGACCTTGAGGATGCCACGGATGTTGTTGACGACCAGGGTCGCCAGGGCCTCGCCCTCGACGTCCTCGGCCACCACCAGCAGTGGACGGCCGGCCTTGGCCACGCCTTCGAGCAGCGGCAGCATCTCGCGGATGTTCGAGATCTTCTTGTCGGCCAGCAGGATGTACGGCTTTTCGAGTTCCGCAGTCTGATTGGCCTGGGTGTTGATGAAGTACGGGGACAGGTAGCCGCGATCGAACTGCATGCCCTCGACCACGTCCAGCTCGTTGTCGAGACCCGAGCCTTCCTCAACGGTGATGACGCCTTCCTTGCCGACTTTTTCCATCGCATCGGCGATGGTCTTGCCGATCGACTCATCGGAATTCGCCGAGATCGTGCCGACCTGGGCGATCGCCTTCTGATCCTTGCAGGGCTTGGAGAGCTTGCGCAGCTCCTCGACGGCGACGGTGACCGCCTTGTCGATGCCTCGCTTGATGTCCATCGGGTTGCGGCCCGAGGAGACGGCCTTGAGGCCTTCGCGGATGATGGCCTGAGCCAGTACGGTCGCGGTGGTGGTGCCGTCACCGGCCTCATCGGAAGTGTTGGACGCCACTTCCTTCACCATCTGCGCACCCATGTTCTCGAACTTGTCCTTCAGTTCGATTTCCTTGGCGACCGAGACACCATCCTTGGTGACGGTGGGGGCGCCGAAGCTCTTCTCGAGCACTGCGTTGCGGCCTTTCGGGCCGAGGGTCGCCTTGACGGCGTTGGCAAGGATGTTGACACCCTTGAACATGCGTTGACGTGAGTCATCGCTGAAGCGAACTTCTTTAGCTGCCATGATC
>Ga0210391_10003995_pt1 | contig 12400 bp, 11 predicted proteins | sample IncBWC12OmetaG_FD_160573 | JGI IMG/M metagenome (GOLD analysis project Ga0210391, IMG submission 160573) | Forest soil microbial communities from Barre Woods Harvard Forest LTER site, Petersham, Massachusetts, United States - Inc-BW-C-12-O ... | reverse complement strand
AGCTGGGCTTCTAGTGGAGGGCGCTGGTCGAGCAGATACTCGGCCAGTTCCGGATGTTTTGCTGCGTCGTAATCACGCGAGTGCTTGATGATGCCTTCGCGCACTTCAAACGTCAGATTCAGGCCGCGAAAGGCGGCGTAGCGCTGCTCGAAATCTTCGACGATGCGCAGTGCGTGCAGGTTGTGGTCGAAGAATAGGCCGTGGGCGCACATGGCGGCATCGAGCGCCTTCTCGCCGGCGTGGCCGAATGGAGGATGGCCGAGGTCATGAACCAGAGCCAGCGCTTCCGCTAGATCGACGTTGAGCGCGAGCGCACCCGCGACAGTGCGCGTGATCTGCGCTACTTCGATGGTGTGGGTCAGGCGGTTGCGGAAATGGTCGGAGTAGCGGCGGGTGAAAACCTGAGTCTTATCCTCGAGGCGGCGGAACGCACGGGCGTGGATGACGCGGTCGCGGTCGCGCTGGAAGTCGTTGCGGTACGGATGCGGCGGTTCAGGGAAGCGGCGTCCGCGGGATTGTTCCACATGGACCGCGTAGCCGGCCAGCATTCTCGGAGTTTAACAGGGAAAAGTACCCAGTGCCTAGTACCGAGTTGCAAGCAAATCGGCACTTGCTACTGGTTGCACTGCTTATTTCTGTACTGCATCCGCTGCGGGCGCTGGAGGAGCCGTCAGTGCCTTCATGCGTGCCACAACTGTGTTCATCGCTTGATCGAAGTTCTTGTCACGGTTGCCCAGCAGGATTGCTCCCCGCACATACTCAGTAAAGTTCCACAGCGTGACGTGCGTCTTGGGATCGATGACCACCAAGCGAAGCTGTCCGAGAACGGGGAGCCTGAGTCCCGTATCGGAGAGGACCCAACTGATCTCGAGGACCAGGTCGGCATCGGCGGGGGAAGATACGAGATCATATCGGCCCCAACTTTTCATTGCCGCATAGAATTCATTGTAGGGCCGGTCGGGGCCTCCATTGAAGACGGTCTCATCGATGACCGTCTCGAGACTCGCGCCGCCAGCGTTGGAAATGAACACTTTTTGACCGGCAACGATCTGGGCAGGTACGGGACCAGGAGCTGGTCCTTTTGACTGTTGCGCGCTCAACGTCTGGACCAGTCCTACGATCGCGATGGTTAAAAAGAAGGCCAGTGGTTTGGCGGTCCTCAAGATGGGCCCTCCTGGTGTTCCCCGTATCTAGCATCCAGTACTGAATGAGTGAGCACAGGTGCCTGATACGGTTCTTGCTCGGTGCTGGGTACCAGGTACTAACTTACTGCTTGCCCGAATCTTCTCTCGCGAGGCGGACCTTGGCGGCGTCGAGTTTTTTCTGCGTGGCCGCGAACAGATCGCCGTCCAGCTCCGGACCGACGGTCTTGTTCCACTCTTCGACAGCGCGCTCCCAGTGAGCGGCGGCTAGCTTCAGGCGGCCGGTCTTCTGGTAGAGATCGCCGAGATGATCCTGCACGGTTGGGTCGGAACCCATGCGCAGCGACGCCTTGGTTAGGTTCTCTTCGGCTAGGTCGTACTTGCCGAGTTTGAAATAGGCCCAGCCCAGGGAATCCAGGTAAGCGCCGTTGGTGGGCTCGAGGCTCACGGCCAGCTTGATGTAGTTGAGGGACTCTTCGAGGCGGACGTCGCGATCGGCATTCATGTAGCCGAGATAGTTGAGGGCCGCGGCGCTCTGCGGCGTGATGGCGAGAACTTTCTTGAACTCAGCTTCGGCATCGTCGTATTTCTTTTCGTGCTCGTAGGTGTCGCCGCGTAGGAAATAGACGTACTCTTTGTCGTCAGCCTTGGTGGAAAGCTGCTCGGCTTTGTTGAGAGCCTCCTCGGCGTCGCTCCAGCGCTTCAAGCGCGTATACATGATGGCCAGCCGGAGGTAGACGTCGCGGTCTTCGGGGGTACCTTTGAGCAGCGAGCGCACGTCGGCGAGAGGCTTTTCCGGATCGCCGTTGTCGGCGAGTTGGGAATCGAGCACCATACGCAGTTCGCGATCGTTGGGCAGCTTTTGCACGGCTTCTTTGGCTGCGGCCGTGGCCTGCGGCCACTGCTTAGCTCCGCGGTAGGTATCGATAATGTTCTGATAACCGGTGCGCGCATTGTCGTCGCCGAGCGTGAGCATCTTGCGGAAGGTTTCAACCGCTGCCGGATAATTTTCCTGGTCGCGGTAGACCATGCCGAGACGCTCCATGAAGATGCCGCGATTGTTGCGGTCCGACTGAGAGTAGCTGCTCTCGGGCTTCTCGGTTTTCTTGAGCAGATCCTGCAAAACTTTCTCAGCTTCGTCGTAGCGCGCCTGGGCCTGGTAAACCACCGCGACGTTGTAGGGAACTTCGAGCGCGTCGGGGACCATGGCCTCGGCCTTCTTCAGGCTTTCGAGCGCCTCGTCGTACTTGCCCTGGCGGCGGTAGATCTCAGAAATGCGGAGGTAGGTCTGAGCGTCCTCGGGATTGGCATCGGCGATCACTTTGTACTGATCGAGGGCGGCGTCAATCTGGCCATCGTTCAAGAGGTTTTCGGCCAGTCCACGGATGGCGTCGAGATTGTCGCGATCCAACTGGATGGCGTGTTTGTAGGCGTCGATCGCGCTCTTGAAGTCCTTGCGCTGTTCGTAGGTGGCGCCCAGTGCGGCATAGAGCTTGGCGGAGCGCCCGGTATCGGGCACAGAGCTAAGCACCTGCAGGGCACGAGTGGTGTCGCCTTCGTCGCTGTAGAGCAGGGAGAGCGTGGTGACGGCTTCCTCAGAATCGGGATCGAGCTGGACCGCGGTCTTGAGTTCGGTTTCCGCTTTTTGCAAATCGTTGTTCAGGCGGTAGAGGCGCCCGAGCAGAAGGTGGTCGTCCACACTGTTGGGCTCGATCTTGACAATCTGTTCGTATTGCTCGATGGCCAGCTTGAGCACGTTGTCGGAGCCGTTGCCGCCACCGGGCAAGTCGCCGAGCGATCGCAAGTAAATCCGACCCAGCAGCTTGTGGGCTTCCAGGTTGTTGGGATCGCGCTTGAGGATGGCCTGCGCCGGGAGCACGGCGTCGCGGATGCGTCCGGTCTTGACGTAGAGTTCAGCGAGGCCGGAGGTGAGGAACTCGGAAGACGGATCGGCCTCGATGGCGAGGCGGTACTCTTCCATGGCTTTGTTGGCCAGTTCACTGCGTCCGTAGACGGTGACCTGCTCCTCGTACATGTGCGCGACCGTGTAGTGGTAGTAGGCGGCGGCGCGATCCACTTTGCGCGGCGATGCGGTCGCCGCCGTTTTTGCAGGGGCGGCCTTGGAGTCCGCTGACTTGGCATCGGCTGGCTTGGAATCCGCTGGCGTCGATGGACTGGTCTGCGCGGCCGCAGCCGCGGCGAGGACTGAGGACATTAAGATAGCGAAAGAAATTCTATTCATGCTTGACCTGAAGACGCTGGACTCGATTCTATCGGAATTGTCTTGTTAGAGCTGATTCTTTTAGAGCTCGGCGCACTTCCCGAAATCATACCCATTGGATGCAAAAGCGGCGGGGTAGTGTGCCTTAATTCTAACCCGGCACCGGGAAGATTTGGGAAAAACAGTGCGTCGCGCGCGGCTGCGGCGCAAGCGGAAGTACAGGGACCGAGGGGACTTGCATCGGTTGATTGTCAAGTTTGGTAAAGCGATTGTTGCCGGGTGATTTTCGATTGGTGACTGGGGAGTACTCAACCTCCTCCGTTGTTTCGGGTTAGTGGCGGAAGTGGCGCACGCCGGTGAAGAGCATCGCGAGCCCCAGGCGGTCGGCGGCCGCAATTACTTCGGGATCGCGCTGCGAGCCTCCGGGCTGGATGATGGCGGTCGCGCCGGCTCGGGCGATTTCTTCGACGCCATCGGGAAACGGGAAGAACGCGTCGGAGGCGGCGACCGTTCCTTGCAGAGGCAGTTGTGCTTTCATGGCTCCGATCTTGGCCGAGTCGACGCGGCTCATCTGGCCGGCGCCGACGCCAACCGTCTGTCCGTCGCGGGCGTAGACGATGGCGTTCGACTTGACGTGCTTGCAGACCTTCCAGGCGAACAAGAGGGATCGAGTTTCTTCGGGTGTGGGGGCGCGCTGGGTGACGACTTTGAGGTCGATGTCTTGCAAAGGGCGTGAGTCGTTGTCTTGCAGCAGGATTCCACCGGAGACGTTTTTCAGAATCCAGTTCTGGGGTGCGGCTTTCACCTCGACGAGGCGAAGATTCTTTTTGGTGGCGAAGCGGGCTTTCGCTGCATCGTCGAACGCGGGAGCCGCGATTACTTCGAGGAATAGTTTGTGCATCTCTTCGGCGGCTTCGGCGTCGATTGCGCGGTTCACGCCGATCACGCCGCCGAATGCTGACACGGGGTCGCATTCGAGGGCCCGCGTGTAGGCGTCTGCGAGAGTTTTGCCGGTCGCGGTGCCGGCGGGGTTGGTGTGCTTGATGATGGCGCAGACTGCGGTGTCGTCCGGATCGAATTCCTGCGCGAGGTCCCAGGCGGCTTGCAGGTCGACGATGTTGTTGTAGGAAAGTTCCTTGCCCTGAAGCTGGCGGGCGTTGGCTACGCCTACGCCGGAGCCGTCGGAATACATCGCGGCCTTCTGGTGCGGGTTTTCGCCGTAGCGCAGGTCGAGGGTTTTCTGGAATGACAGGCGGAGGGTTTGCGGGAAGGCTTCCGCGCTCTCGAGTGGAGGATTCTTCGTGTCGGGGATGCGTTCGAGCGTGGAGGCGATCGCGGAATCGTAGGCGGCAGTCGTCGCGAATGCTTTCTGCGCCAGCTGCCACTTGGTTTCGAGCGAGAGTGCGCCGCCGGTGCTGGTGAGTTCTTGCGCAATGGCCGGATAGTCGGCGGGGGAAGTGACGACGGCGACATCGTGAAAATTCTTTGCAGCGGAGCGGATCATGGACGGTCCGCCGATGTCGATGTTCTCGATCAGCTCTTCGAACGCCACACCGGGCTTGGCGGCGGTTTTTTCGAAGGCGTAGAGATTCACGACGACCATGTCGATTGGCTGGATGCCGTGCTCGGCCACGGCGGCGACGTGCGCGGGATTCTCGCGGCGATGAAGGATTCCGCCGTGTACTTTGGGATGCAGGGTCTTGACGCGTCCATCGAGCATTTCAGGGAATCCCGTGAGTTCGGAGATGTCTTTGACGGCGATGCCGGAGTCGCGCAGCAGCTTGGCTGTGCCTCCGGTGGAGATGAGTTCGATGCCGAAGCTGGAGAGCTGGCGCGCGAAGTCTACGAGGCCGGTCTTGTCGGTGACGCTGAGAATGGCGCGCTGGACGCGGGTGGTGCTGCCGGACATGTGAGGCCTCGGATATGAAGGATGAGTGGGGAGCGACGGAAGATTCTATCAGCAAACCGCGGGTGTCTTACTTGACCGTCGCAATTGTCAACTTGGCTGTGCGGCTGAATGTCCCGAACCAAGGTCGCTCGCGCTTCCTGAATTCGCGCAAGATGCGACTCTTGAGGTTAATTATGGCTACGACCCATTCGTCCTGGTTTTCTGAGCTATTGTGGGCGGTTGCTAGTATGGCCACTTCTGTTTTCTTGATCTCTTCCCTATGAGTATTCTTCATTTCGTGATCCCTTGTCACCAGCAGCCAGCCATTCCTGTGGCAGAAACGAATGACTTCGGGGTCCTCAACGTTTCTTCTGACGATTCCGTCCTCATCGAGGAACCACTCGGGAAATCTCTGGACCGTGAAGCCCGCTGTTCTTAGGCGGACGGCGACAGATTCGGCTGCGAAACCTTCGTCGAGGAAGAGGACGCATTCCTCACGCCGCTTTTTGACGTATATCAAAGTGCGTTAGCGCTTTTTCCACAATGTCACGGTCTAGACCAAAGTCCTTGGCGATTTCCGCGACCTTCGAACCAGCACGCTTCCTGCCCCAGAGTGCGGTGACTGGAATGCGCGTACCAGCAACGACCAATCTCCCTGACATAATGCGAGGGTTCATAGACACTGGGCGGCTTTCATGGTCCGTCGCTGCAAAACGCCAAGGAAATATGAACCGGCCTGCCTCGATTCGCTCCGCGAACAGATTCGCAACCTCTTCGATCACTTGCTGCCCAGGCTTCTTCCCAATAGAAGAGACTATTCGGGGACTTCTACCACGAGCAGGCTTGTCATATACGAGATCCTGTAGGCATTCCTTTACTGCGTCTGCGCGGTGTAGCGGATGCTGAGACCGAAACATCCTGCGGGCGTTCCGCATCGAGCGCCTGAGGAATTGGAACGAAAATCCGAATCTCTCGCGAAGCAAATACACCCTATATGCCTCCTCAAGATCCTTGTATGAAAGAAGGTGGGTTGAGCCGTATTTTCCCGATGCCCGGAGGATCGGTTCGTCGCCTTCATACCAAGAGGACATCGTTCGGCGCTTTATGGCAAGGAATGCCGCTGCTTCCGGTATCGTGTACGTCGGAAGCGTTCGAATATCCTGTCCTGGCTGGCGGACTGGTTTGTGCCTGAGCAAGTGTTGTTAGACCTCTGAAGACCGGCGACGCGACCGACGATCGCTAACTTTTTCAAGATTGATGATACACCGACTGTCTAGGGGCTCAGCTCTGCCCGTTGCGATGATCGTTCACGAAAGCTGCTGCGCTACTATGCTTTCGCCTTAGCCTTCAGCTTGACGTGCCCGTCTGTCAGTTCGACGGAGAATTCGACGTCCTGGCAGCCGTACTGCTTGCGGATCTCCTGCGTCTTTTTCTGCACGAAGGTGTTGAAGGAATCGAGGTTGCCTGAGACATTTTCTCCTGCCTTCTTCTTGGCGGCGACCAGAGTGTTGTAGAGGCGCTCCACCTGTTCCTGTTCGCTCTTATCCACGTTGTGCAAGGTGAAGGGCTGCGAGGTGGTTCCGGCTGCGGCGGCCGCGGCGTGACTCAAGCCGTAGACCGGATTGTGGTGGGGCTTGTGCTCTTCTTCCGTACGGACTCCCTGGACGGAGAGCAGAGCATCCTGCGGGCGCCGGTAGCCTTCCTCGCGGATACGGGATTTCTTGCGCCACAGATCGCTGTAGATGGCGTAGCGCTGAGCCATTTCGTTGTAGCGAAAGCGCTGGGAGAAGCTCATGCGTCCGCCGTCGGAAAATTTGCGCAGTAGGGAGAGCACCTTCCACTCGACATCGGTGGGCGGGCGTTTGGTCGGATTGCTGAAGTAAACCTCGTACTCGATCTTCAGCCGGCGGAGCTGGGTCTCGAGCAGGTTCAGTTCTTCATCAGTGGTCACTCAGGCATCTCCCAGTCCACAGTGTAGTGAGGATGCCTTGCTGGGGCGAGGTACCTGGCGGTCACCGAGGTCATGGTACGAAAGTACCCAGCTGCGAGCCCCGAGTCGCGAGCGAACGGGTCAAGGTGAGATCTGCCTACTCTGAAGATTTTGACGGCAAAGTTTTCTGGGGCCGCTACGCTCCGGGCGTTTTTGCTCGCGACTCGGGGCTCGCGACTTGCGCAGCTACTTGCTGGAATTCGACGCCATCTTCTTAACCATGGCCAGGACCAGCTTGCGATCGCTGTCGTTGAGGTTGGTGGCGTAGCGGCGGACCTGGCTCAGGAAACGGACTTCGTCATCGGAGAGTTGCGGCAGTCCTTTGGAGCCGTTGCTGTGGCCGGATTCGGAGAAGAATTGCGAGAGCGCAATCTCCATGGCTCCAGCAATTTTCGAGAGCGTGTCGAGCGATGGGATTGTGTGGCCGTTCTCTACGCGTGACAGGTAGCAGCGGAGCAGGCCGGTGCGCTTCTCGATGTCCCCCTGGGACATGCCTTTTTGCAGCCGGTAGTCTCGGATGGTTTGGCCGATATTGATCTGGGGGAGCATTGCAGGATGCGACATAGTAACCAGATCGGGATTTTCTGGCAAGAGGAAATTAGTGCCATGTGGAGACCACTTTCTTGCCAGTACTTGACAAGCCGTGACATCTTAAGGCTTAACAACGTAAAAGAAATGATTGTGGCGGCCGCAGTGGTCCGCGAGTGCAGGCGAGTTAGTTCCTTTGGGCGATCCGACTATTATTTTTTCAGGGTCTCTGCAAGAAAGCTGACGATACACTTCCAGGCGCCCGCGGCATCGTTGGGGCAGTATCCGTTTCGGTTGTTCGGAATGCTGCGATAAGCGATTTCATTAATCGCCCGGGATCTAGGTTTTCGGACGAGCGAAGAAGGTACCTTGCGCCGCGTTGCCTGCGAGAAAGCGCGATCTCTGCCAGAGGACAGCAAGCCCCTGCCCAATCGGAAGTAAGGAGAAGGAAATGAAGGGGCTAACAGCGAAACGGCGTGGCCCGACTGCAGCCAATACCAGATCGCACAAAGCAACCGCAAAAAAAACCACGGCGGAACGGGTCAGGGCTCGCCGTTTCTGCTCGGAGGGCGGCCATCCAGCGGCGTCGAAAGCAAACCAAGTGAACGCGGCGAAGAACGTCACCGCGCTGAGGAAAAACGGCCACGGCATCCCGACAAGCCGGAAGACGACCGAGAAAAAGCAGGAGATGCCCACCATCACAAATCCCGGTTGAAGTTTGCGCCGAAGCATAAGAAACCCAATTCTAATCACAATTCCAGTTCCATGTACATCGCGCCCGCAATCGGATTCGGGCAGTAGGGAGCGATCTCGGTGAACCCCAGCTTGCGGTACAGGGCGACTGCATCTTTCATTAAAGGCTCGACGGTGTCCAGGCGCATTCGCTGGTAGCCGATCTGGCGCGCCTCGGCGATGATGCGCTCGGCCAATGCGCGTCCCAGGCCTTGGCCGCGAAACTGCGGACGCAGATACAGCCGCTTCATTTCGCAGGTGCCCGGCTCCAGCTTGTGGAGGGCGACGCAGGCGGCGAGTTGCCCGTCGCCCTCTCCAAGTAAAAGTCGGCCTTCCGGCGGAGCATAGTCGCCGGGGAGTTCAGCGAGTTCTTTATCGAAGTGTTGGAAGCAGAGGCTAAAGCCGAGGGATTGGGCGTACTCCAGAAATAATTCGCGGGCTTGCGCGATTTGGGCTGTGGATTCGGCTTGAACAAGAGTCAAACCCTTTACCACAGAGGATGCGGGGGTCACAGGGTAATGCAACGGCATCGTCTCCTCAGATTTCATTTCCTCTGTGAACCTCTGTGTCCTCTGTGTTGAAGATTTTGCGGTTATCCCATTAGCATGCCACCGTTCACATTCAGAACGTGGCCGGTGATGTATGCGGCCTCGTCCGACGCGAGAAACGCGACGGCGCCGGCTACATCGGCCGTCGATCCGACGCGGCCAAGCGGAATCTGTTTCGCAGCGTTCTGCTTAAATTCTTCGCCGAGCACGTCCGTCATTGGGGTTTCGATGAAGCCTGGGGCCACGGCGTTGCAGGTAATGTTGCGCGATCCCAGTTCGCGGGCGACGGCCATGGTCAGGCCGATCAGTCCGGCCTTCGACGCGGCGTAGTTTGCCTGACCCGCCTGCCCCATCTGGCCGAAGACGCTGGTGATATTGATGATGCGCCCCCAGCGCTGCTTGAGCATGGAGCTGGTGACCTGCTGGATGCACAGATATGCCGAGGTGAGGTTAGTTTGCAGGACAGCGTCCCAGTCAGCGCGCTTCATTCGCATGACGAGCTGGTCGCGGGTGATGCCGGCGTTGTTGACCAGGATATCGATTTTGCCGAACTGGGCGATGGCCGCCTTGATTGCGGACTTGACCTGCTCTTCGTCGGTGACGTCGAGGGCAAAGGCTGCGGCTTTGCCGCCCGCGGCGGTGATTTCGGTTACCAGTTCGTTCAGCTTCTCCTGATTGCGCGCGGCTACAGCTACTGCCGCTCCCGCGGCGGCGAGCCTCAGGGCACAGGCTCGTCCTATACCTTGTGATGCGCCAGTGACGAACGCTATGCGTCCGGAAAGGGACATTTCGGATTCTCCCGATGGCAACCTGTCTCCTCTAGAGACTCTCCAGGTTGGAACGTGAAATTATACGCGCCGCAGCTCCCATTCGGCGCGCCGCAGCGGCCAGATCAGAACCTCCAACTCGCGGGCAAAGTGCAGCAGCGGAGCGGTCGCGGGCAGGGCAATTCCAGCGGCCGCGGCGACGGTGTTGGTTTCAAACTCGGCTTCTGCATCCTGCAGCGGCCACGGCTGGTGGTGAATCTCACCGCGATACACCTGTTCATCATGAATCGTGTAGAGGCAGTAGCGTTCGGTGAGCCAGTGCTCGATCGATCCTTTTTCGCGAAAGCGCGTTTCCGTGGCAGGGCGGTAATGTCCATGAAACTCTGCCGCACCGTGGAGACGGCTTGAGCGGTAGTGAACGTCTGCCCCGAGTTCACTTGAACTCATCGCCGCATGGAAGTAGGGCAGGTGGTAGAACCTGCGTGCGGCCCAGACGGCTGGAAGATTGGCTGCGTCTAGACTGAAGAAGTAGACCCCGGGCTTGCCGCCGTAAGTCACGTAGGTACGCACGTTCAGCTCCGGAAATCGGGACAATCCGGGCAGCGGCGGTAGTGTACGTCCGCGGATGCCACTCATGTGAAAGGGAACGACCCCGACCCAGCAGTGGCCATCGAAAGTATCGAGCGCCAGTTGCGCGGGAACCAGAGGCCGCATCTTTTCAATCGGCAGCGGCCAGTGGGCGAACAACAGATCGTGCCAGTTTTGCTTCATCAACCACGGGCCGGAAGGCAAAGGCCACGGCCGGTGCCCGACGACCTTGAGCAGAGGGTGCACTCAACAGTTTAGCGCCACCGCAGAGCCGGTATCTTTCCTCTAACGATTGCGCATTGTTCTGGCGCCGATTAACATTCAAACACTCCCATGACTCCAACCGTGACCAATGAAGTGATCGCCGTGCCCGAGCCTTCCAACGCCCATTCATCTGCGCCGGATTCAGTCTCATCCGGCTCGGGGCACCGCTCTCCGCTGCGACCTTCGGCCGCGGAAACGCCCGCGGACGCTGAAAAGCCGCAGTCCGAAGCGCCTTCCACGGAAGTCTTCGCCGTCTATGGTGTTGAACCGGAAATTCAGGCCTATGCCATGGCGAAGTATTCGCGGTCGGCGCTGTCGATGAAGGAGTCGCTGCGCGAGATCAGCTCGCAGAAGGCGGAGAAATTTCTCAACACGTTTTATTTTCAGTATGGTCATCGGTCGATTGCCGACCTGGCGCATATTGCGTTGGCGGTCGAGAGGCTCTCGATTCTGGCCGCGATCGATTTGGCTGACGAGCAGCGCTGGGATGGGCAGGAGCGCTCGACCCGGTATCAGGACTTCAAGAAGAGTGGCTATTACACTCCCGACTTCGGCGCTGACGACGAAGCTCGAAAGCTCTATCGTGAGACGCTGGATAGTCTGTTTGCCGAGTATGACGCGCTCTCCGCGCACATGACGCAACACCTGATCAGCATCACTCCCAAGCCCGCCGAGATGAAGCAGGAGGCATACGAGCGCACGCTGAAGGCGCGGGCGTTCGATATCACGCGCTACCTGCTGCCGCTGGCTACGAACACTTCGCTGGGGGAGATCGTCAACGCCCGCACGCTGGAGACCCAGGTAGCGCATCTGCTCTCGCATACGCACAAAGAAGTTCGAGTTCTCGGCGAGTCGCTAAAGAAGGCAGCGACTTCGGCGGCTTACAACGTGAATGCTGAGTCCTTGCGTGGATTGGTGGAGGAGATTCGGAAGCTGAGTCCAGAGTTGGGAGCGCGGGCGGAGCAGGAATTGCTGCACGAGGTTCGGGTCGCGCCGACTTTGGTGAAGTATGCCGATCCGAATCCGTACGAGATGGAGACGCGGCGCGAATTGCGGCAGGCGGCGCGTGAACTGATGAAGAGCGAGTCGGTCGCGCCCTCGAAGGCGATTGTCGACCTGCTCGATGAGGAGCCGCTTGAGGTTGAAATCGCAACCACTTTACTCTACGAGCACTGCCACCATTCCTATCGACAAGTGCGGCAGGCGCTGCAAGTTTCAGGCGAGAGATTCCGGCGCGAGATCATCGATCTTGGCCTGCGGCATCGCGGCAAGCACGACGAAATGCTGCGCGGCTTCCGCGCCGGGCAGCAGTTCCGCTTCGACATCCTCATGGATACGGGCGGTTTCCGCGACATGCATCGTCACCGCCGCTGCATCCAGGTGATGCAGGGGTTTACCACACAGCACGGATACGAAATGTTGCTTGATGTGGAAGATGCGGGCATGCGTTCTCGCTACGATGTCGCGATGCGGCGCACGCAGACGGCGGTCGAGAAGCTCGCCGCGCGCAACACCCCCGAGGCGGAGGAGAATTCGCAGTACGCGATTCCGCTGGCCTATCGCAAGCGCACTCTGTTCAAGATGGACTTCGCCGAGGCCGTCTATGTCTCCGAACTGCGCACCACGCCGGCGGGGCATGTTTCCTACCGCAACGTGGCTTATGCGATGTATGAGGCCGTGGCGCGGAAGTATCCGGCGCTGGCTAAGTATTTTCGCGTGCACGATGTGACGG
>Ga0210391_10003994_pt1 | contig 12403 bp, 16 predicted proteins | sample IncBWC12OmetaG_FD_160573 | JGI IMG/M metagenome (GOLD analysis project Ga0210391, IMG submission 160573) | Forest soil microbial communities from Barre Woods Harvard Forest LTER site, Petersham, Massachusetts, United States - Inc-BW-C-12-O ... | reverse complement strand
CGGACCGTGGCGCGCTGGGATAGGGCGCCCTGCGCGCCCGGCATTGGCCGGCTGACGGCCGCGCTGTCCATCTGCCTGTGGGTGGGCATCATTCTGGCGGGCCGGGTGATCGGATTCACCACCACCGGCGCGCAGGCGAAGGAAGCTCCGCCGCCGGCCGGTAATTTCGATGACTTCCTGAATGCCACCCCGGCAAGCAGCCCGCCGCCGACGCAGGCGCCGGCCACCCAGTAGCGATGCCTACGCGCTGCCCGGTCCCGGATAGGCTGCGTCCAGTGCCTTCAGGTCATCGGGTGTCAGGCTGACGGCAAGCGCGGCCGCATTCTCCTTGGTATGGGCGGGAGAGCCGGACTCGGGAATCGCGATGACGGTACCGCTGCGCATGACCCACGCCAGCGCCACCGCGGCAGCCGGACAACCGTGGGCGGCCGCCACTTGTGCCACCGCGTGATTACCCATCACCAGACCGTTGTCACCTCCCAGCGGAGAATAGGCCATCACGGGTATCTGGTGCTCGGTGCACCACTGCAACGTGCCACGCTCGATGCCGCGGTCGCGCAGACTGTAGTTGACCTGGTTCGTGGCGCAATGATGGCCATCGGGCACGGCGTAGAGGGCCTGCATCTGCTCCCGGTTGAAATTCGAGACGCCCCAGGCGCGAATTTTCCCGGACGCCCGCAGTTTCTCGAAGTGTGCGACCACACCTGGGAATTGGCCGACGGGGACCGGCGAATGCAACAGGTACAGATCGATGTGATCGGTGGCGAGACGGCCGAGGCTCGCGTCACAGGCCCGCGGAATGCCCTCCTCCAACACCTCATCTGACTCAACTTTGGTGACGAGATAGATGCGATCGCGCTGTCCGGCAATCACATGACCCACGAATTCCTCGGAGCGGCCATTGCCGTAGTTGCCGGAGGTGTCGATCAGCGTCATGCCCGCCGCGATCCCCGCATTCAGGGCCTCCTGTTCGACCGCCGCCGGATGCCTGCCCTGTCCGAGATGCCAGGCCCCCTGACCGAGGGCCGGCACGGCGGTGCCGTCCGCAAGCTTCACGGTGTGCGCCGCGACCTTCGAGATCCCGGCGGCGCCGATTGCCGGCAACAGACCCAGTGCGGCGCAGCCTGCCGTGAATTGACGTCGATTCAATCGATGGGTCGTATTCATTGCAGTCTCCTGATGAACGAGAGGGGGAATTGTAGTCGCCTGAGTGCGCTATGCTCACAGAATCCACGGGGATCAGAGGCTGCGATGCAGCCTGAACCAAGCCGTGGGCGCGGATTGAACAGCTCAGCCCGCGGCGCGGGTTGATCGCAACGCAGCGATATTCGACCAAGAATAAAGTGTTCAGATTCAACGCACCCAAGTTGTTCAGCTATGAGAACTCACTGCTGGTGATGCTCGGCATCACCTTCGGTGTGGTCTTCATGGACCGGTTGGCGGTGAATTTTCTCGCGCCATTCATCGCGCGCGATCTACGGCTCAATTCAACTCAGATCGGCTTGCTGGCTGCCGCCCTGTCGTTCACCTGGGCGTTGAGCAACATCATTTTTGGTCGGATTTCCGATGTGATCGGACAACGCAAGTGGCTGCTCGTCGGCGCGATCGTCGTCTTCTCGATGTGTTCGTTCATTTCCGGCCTTGCGAGCAGCTTCGCAATGCTCATCGCGGCCCGCCTCTTCATGGGCGTGGCCGAAGGGCCGGTGCCGCCGCTGGTGTTGACGATGATGGCCCAGAGTTCATCGCCCACACGGTTGGGCCTGAACAGCGGCCTGATCATCAACGGGTTTCTCTCGCTGTTCGCCCTGGTCCTCGGGCCGGTCGTGCTGATTGGGCTCGCTCAGTTATTCAACTGGCGCGCCGCCTTCTGGCTCGCCGCGGTGCCGGGCCTGGTGATGGCCCTGCTGATCGCAAAATTCGCGCGTGACCCCCGCATCGTGCGCACCAGCATCACCAACGAGACGTCACGGCCAAGGCGCGGCGATTATTGGCGGATCCTGGCGCGCCGAAACATCGCCCTGTGCACTCTCATTGCCTGTTTCACGATGGCGATACTCATGATCGGGACCGCCTTCGGCGCGCTATACCTGGTCAATGAACGCCACCTGGCCCCCACTCAGGCGAGCCTGCTGCTCGGAGCGCAGGGAGTAGCCAATATGCTGTCATTCCTGGTCCCGGCACTGTCCGACCGCATCGGACGCAAGCCCGCGGTGATTCTGTTTGGTTTGCTGTCGATGACCGCTCCCTTGGCCCTGCTGTACTTCCATGGTTCGCTCTTGGGCCTCGGTGCGCTGCTGGTCGTGGGCGGTTTTTCGCAAGGCGTCACCACGCTGTTGATCATCGTCATTCCGGCCGAAACCGTGCCGATGCATCAGTTGGGTACAGCCTCGGGATTCATTCCCGGCGTGGCCGAGCTGATCGGCAGCGTGGGCGGGCCCGCCCTGGCAGGACGGGCCGCGGACCTCGTGAGCCCAACGGCCCCTTTCCTCATCATGGTCGGCTGCTCACTTGCGGTGGGCCTGCTGGCGTTGGGCCTGAAAGAGAGTCTCGGGGCCAAACCCGACGATGAGCGCAGCACTGTCCTGCTGAACACTTTGCACTCGCAAGCCTGAGCTAGGGTCCCGTACGATCAAAAACTTACAGGAACTGCAGGGCCTCGCCGCGCTCTCCCTTTGAATCGACGGTGCGGCGATGACCGCGAGCCCCATCAGGACACCGTTGTCGGTGAGGCGATGGCTGCGCACATGCGATCGGGGTACAGGTGCCGGGATCCTCTACGCCTGGGCATTGTACTTCCAAGTGCCAAGGACGGCAGGCACTTGTGCACCGGAAATGCTCGCGACGCAGGTGACTATGAGACCGGTGATGAAGGCCACGATCTTCATGGGGTTTGCTTCCTCAGAACCTAAGATTGACCGATGGCCACGGGCCTGTTGCTGAAAATCCCGCTTCCGGCGGAGAATGTGACCATGGGGGAAAGGTAATGGGTGCATCTATGGTTACGCACAGTGGCGGCTGTCATTGCGGACGTGTGCGGTTCGAGGTCATTGCGCCGGCAATACTGGAGGTGTCGGACTGCAACTGTTCGATTTGCGCCAAGTCCGGCTATCTACACCTCACCGTGCCAAAGTCACGCTTCAAGCTGCTGCAAGGTGCGGAGACGCTCTCGACCTATCAGTTCAACACCGGCACGGCCCAGCACCTGTTCTGCGCTCACTGCGGAATCAAGTCGTTCTACGTTCCGCGCTCGCATCCGGATGGTTTCAGCGTGAACGCGCGCTGTCTCGATGAGGGTACGGTTGAGCGAATGTCCGTCACGCCGGCGAACGGTAAAGAGTGGGAGCAAATGTATCCTGAGGGTCGCGGCCCGGCGCTGGAGGATTGAGGAATTCGAATGGCCGAGACCAAAACCAAACCGACGAAGGTCAGCGTCAGCGGCTTCATCGCCGGCATCGAGAATGAGACCCGCCAGACGGATGCGAAAGCGCTGCTGAAGCTATTTGCGAAGGTGACCGGCTGGAAAGCCCAGATGTGGGGTCCGACCATTGTCGGTTTTGGCGCCTATCACTACACCTACGACACCGGGCACTCCGGTTCCATCTGCGTGGCCGGCTTCAGCCCCCGCAGAGCCAACCTGGTCGTCTACGTCAGCGACTTTCCCGGCAAGGAGGGCCTCCTTGGAAAACTGGGCAGGCACAAGGGAGGGTTGAAGCAATGTCTCTATATCAACAAGCTGACTGATATCGACACGGCGGTTCTCGCGAAGATCCTCAGGGGCGGCATTGCCGAAACCAAGCGGACCTGGCCGGTGACGGCGACCTAGGGGCTGAGCCGCGATTCCAGGCTTTGCCGCCTCTCCCCTTATGCCCGCTCGACCGCCAACCGCAATCCCAGCGCGACGAACATTGCGCCCATCGCCTTCTGCAGCCAACCGGACAGCTGACGATTGCGACGCAGCGCTCCGGTCACGCCCGCCGAGCCATACACGATCAGCAGATTGATCGGCAAATTCACGATGTTGGTGGTGACGCCCAGCAGCAGGAACTGCAGCGTCGGATGGGGACTGTGCGGTGTGACAAACTGCGGGATCAGCGCGAGGAAGAACATCGCGACCTTCGGGTTCAGGAGGTCACTCAGGAACGCCTGCCGCAGGATGGTCCGGTCATCGCGCGTCGGCGCGCCGCCCCGCGCCAGAACCAGCGGGCCGCTGCGGCTGAAAATCGCTCTGATCCCAAGATAAACGAGGTACGCCGCGCCCGCCCACCTCACCGCGGTGAACGCGACGGACGAGGTAGCGAGAATCGCGGACAACCCGAGTACCGCCGCCGTGAGATGAACGTAGCCGCCCAGATTGAATCCGATCGCCGCCATCACCCCGGCCCTTCGTCCTTGGGCGACGCATCGGCTCAGCATGTAGATCATGTCCGGTCCGGGCACGATGGCCAGTACGATACTGGCCGCGATGAACAGCAGATAGGCGTGAAGCGTCATCCGTTATCCGGCGCTAAGGTCGACCTCCCGGGCGGAGGTTGACCTTCGAGTTGCGGAAGCACGGAATCGATGGCCGCCCAGGCGGGCGCCATCGACGTCCAGATGGTGGCCTCGGGTGTCACGCGATTCGGATCATCGAGCGTTCCCACGCGTATCGCCGTGAAATGGGGCCGCCGTTGCGAGGTCACGAGGACCTGCGTGCCGCACCGGGGACAAAAGCGGCAGTACATGACGTTGCCGCTGTCGGCGACGAATTGGAATTCCCTGAGTTCCCCCTCGAGGCTCAAGGCCGCGGTCTTGAACAGCGCGTTGACGGTGCCGCTGCCGCCGCCGAGGGTCTGACACATCCGGCACCAGCAGACGCGCGCGGTGACCGGTGGTTCGGTGATCTGATATCGCACGGCCCTGCACAGGCATCCACCGTTCCATTCCATGGAGCGCTACAGCGTCCTCCATTCGAGTCTGTCCATCCGCCACGCACCGTCGCTTTTGAGATAGCGGACGATCAGTTGCCGACGCTCGGTGCGCCGCACTGTGCCATGACCCTGAACGTGTGCCATCTGCGCCAGCGTGCAATCCCTGCCCAGGGCAGTCTGCAATGCGACCGCGTGGTCGAAATGGCCGACCGCGCTGCCGCCGTCCGCGGCGACCGCGATCTGATCGGGTGCCCCGGCGTGATCCGCGGTGACCTGACGCACGGCGTCATCGAACAGTACGTCGCGCTCACCGGAATTGACCCGGCGCAGCCAGGCCTGATGCAGCCGACGAATCTCGGCCTCGTCCTCCAGTTGCGTGACGCGCGCCTTCAATCCTTCATCCGCGAAGGTCACCGCCGTGACCGATGCGGCGGCAATGGGTGCGGCCAGGAGCGCTCCCCCCTTGAGGAACGTTCTGCGTGAGGAGCCGATGTTGTTGCTCATGCGTTTTCCTCAGGTCCTGATCTGGAAATACTTGTCGACATCAAACTTGCCCGCGTGCCGGACGATCGCGCCGATCGCACTCATATTGAGTCCGCGCGTGCCGCAGTTATAGCCGATGCCCGCGTCGTGCATGATGTTCATGTTGAGGAGAATGGTGCCCAGCGTGCCATTGCAGGCCTCCTCGAGCCAGTACATGAAATAGATTCCGTCGCGGATCTTCACGAAGTCACCCGGACCGCACCACTCCAGGCCGCCGTGCTGGTCCGGCGTGAAGATGATCCAGGATACGGTGTTCGGCGTGGAATACAGATGCATCGAGACCAGGCCCGGCGCGTAGCTGTAGGTGATGCAGCGGCCCAGCATTTCGGTCGTGCGCGCGTGGCGGCGGAACATCGGAGGCTGAATGCCCTCCATTTCGAGCACGCCGAAGAGCGTGCGCGCCCCGGCCTCATTGGCGAAAAATGGCGTGTTGAGAAAACCGTTGTAGCAGGTGACCAGTCCCTGATGAAAATCCACGGCCATGATGTGGCCATCGTGGTTCGGTGCCCCCTCGAGCAGATGCCCGAACAGAATCAGGCCCGGCGCGACCTCATAGGCCTGGTAACGCGCCTTGGTCCAGTCGGCCTTGCCATCCATGCGCCAGTTGAGCTCATCGGCGCCTTCCACCCTGTATTCCATCACCGGCCCGTGGTCGTAGCGCAGAGTGAAGGTCTTACCCACCAGGAAATCACTCGCGGGCAGGGCGTTCGCGCTCATCCCGGCGGCGCCCCCGGTCGTAGTCCGGGCGGGAAAGGCGGTGGAATGCTCCTTGACGACCTTGTCCACCTCCTCCCGGCTCAACTTCTCCATGGTCTTGATCGGCCGGTAGACCCGCCGCGCGCCCTTGATCGGCTTACCGTCCTTGTCCTTCGGCGCCGGGACGGGATCTCCGGAGTTGTCCTCGAATTTCTCGAAGTGCGCAATCTGACCCACGATGTCGCCCTGACCGCGGAAGATGTCGTAGTGCAACTCATCGCCTTCATCGAAACCGAGCCTGATACCCATCTGTTGGCTGCGGTTCATGTCGATGACGTAGGCCGTGAAGGTGCCCGAAAACTCGCACTCCGTACGGGTGTAGAGGTAGAAGTCATCGTCGAGCTTGATGTAGTCGGAGGGGGCGCTGTAGCCGAGCTCGCCACCGGTGCGGGAGAGCTCCACGAAGTGCGAATACGCCGAAGACGCGTAGTACTCCAGCGTCTCCATGCCATTGTCCTGCCGCCAGTGATAGCCCCGTCCCTCGACCCGGTTGGTCACCTCGTGGCGCGCCTTGGGTGGCGTTCCGCCAGCATCGACATAGCCGTAGTAAAGCTGGCGCTGGACCTCGCGATTGTCCTCATAGCCGCTGAACCACAGTTCGATCACCGTGGCCAGTTTGGTTTTGCGGTCGATGACCAGCGTATAGCCGTGCTGGGTCCCCGGAATCATGTGGCTGAAGAGGCAGACGTTGTCTGTTTCCAGCGCGCCAAATCCGGCATTGACGGCCTTACCGCCGTTCTCCGCGACCGAGAGCTTGCCATTGCCGGCAAATTTATAGCTAAGGGTAGGACCCGCGTCGGTCACGATGACCAGCGACTGACCGGCGAAGTCGGTGGCGAGCGGCGAGATGCCCTTCGGCCCGCGCTGCGCGATCGGATCGAGCTTGGCGGAGATCTGCTCCTTCGTCAGCTTGGTATAGGCGATGCGGTACATCGGCTGCTTCGGATAGGGCGTTCCAGGCATGCTTTTTCCCCTCGTTTTCTGGCACTGCGCCGCTTGGCGGGCGAGGCCTCTTTGACTTTACGTGATCGTGCTACGTCTGGCGGCCCCGCCGCAAGCCCTATTGCTGCAACTCAGCATCCCCCGGCAACCGTGGCCGCCCGGAAAAGCCGGCGGTCGATAACGTGAGCCCCGGGCACTGCAATGCAGCGCAGGGCAGGGATGGGCGGTCGCACAGGATTGCGCGGCGGCGACCATTTGGCGATAGTCGCGTGCACTCGCCCGTCGCTTGAGGGGAAGGCTGATGAAACGCAATGACTCATGGCAATTGATTCCCGCAATCATCATTGCATCGTTGATCTGCTCCGATCGTCTCGCGGCTCAGACGCCGGCCCCTTGTAACTTGCTGACTGCCGCGCAGGTGAGTGCCGTCGTCGGGGCCAGCTTCGGCGCCGGCGCGCCCCTGGGAGCGAGCTGCACCTGGACGGCGCCGCACCTCATCGTGACCCTATCGCTGAAAAGCGCGGGTGACTGGCAGCAATCGAAGAGCGCTGGCGCGGGACCGGGAATTTCGAAGACGCCGGTCGGCGGACTCGGAGATGACGCGTTTTCCACGACTTTGGGTGGCAACAGTGGGCGAACCCTGGAAACCCTGACGGTTCTGAAAGGAAATACGGCCTATACCTTCAAGTTGTATTCGCAGGCGCATAATCAGGCACAACAGCTGGCGCTTGAGGAAAAGCTCGCCGGCGCGGTCATGTCCCAACTTGCGGCCAAATGAGAGAATGATGAAAGCCTCGATGGGTTTTGGGTGTGCCATATGGCTCGGTGCCTGCCTCATAGCCCCCGCGACGAGCGCCGAAACGGCGCCGACGCCGGATACCAAGGATCCGCACTATCAGGCCACTGGCGAGCAGGATCGCAGCTATGCGTTTCCGGAGACGGGCGAAAGAATCGCGTACCACCTCTACGTCCCGACGAGTTGGAAGGCATCGGCGAGACTGCCCTTGGTCATCGTCACCCACGGTGCCGGCCAACCCCCCACGGCGCCCTTCCAAAGGCCGATCGCCAACCCGACGCTGGCGAAAATGGCAGAGGAGCGCGGCTACATCGTCGCCGCGGTCACCGGCTACCACGCCAATGCCACGGGGGTCGGCGGCTGGAACGTGCCCTACCGGATGGTGACGGTGCCCCGGCGAGCGGCGGCGGTAATCCGGGTGCTCGTGCCGGCTCCCAGCCCACTCCCGCGCCGCCCACCGCGTTGGATTTCAAGCGCGCCGAACAGGATGTGCTGTTCGTCACTGACCTGGTCGCGAAGGAGTACAGGACCGATCCGCAGCGCGTCTATCTCATGGGCAATTCATCCGGCGGTGGCGCCGTGTGGGCCTATGCCGCCAAGTACCCCAGGCGCTGGACGGCCATTTCGCCGAGCGCGGCGCCGCTCGAGGATGCGGACTTCCCCTACGAGAAGCTAAAGAAGCTGCCGGTGCTCGTGATTCATGGCGACAAGGACACCGTCATGGTATTCGATGCCAGCAAGGCGATGGTCGATCATGCCAAGGCCAAAGGCGTCGATGCGACCTGGTTGCCGGTCGCCGGTGGCATGCACGTCGACGCCTGGGCACAGCCCGATGTGATCAGACAGATCTTCGACTTCTTCGATGCGCACAGGAAAAAGGGCTGAGGGGTGGTCTTCACGAAGCAGCTTCGTGAGGGAATCCGCCGCGGCGAAATAACTCGTACGGTCCGAATCTGGCAGCGCTGTCACGTCAGATTGGGAGGCCGCTATCGCATGGGTGACGGCCACGTCGTCGTCACTGCGATCGCGCCCATGGAGCTCGCAGACATCACTGGGCCGCTGGCGCGGCAATGCGGCTTCAAGGGCGTCGTGGATCTTCTCAAGATCGCGAAGCATGGGCCCGGCCGAAACATCTTTCTCATCGACTTCCATTACGAAGCGTAGGCAGTACCCCATGATGAAATTCTTCGCCCGGACGCTGCTGCTTTGCGGCCTCATCACAATGGCAATGGCGCAGGAGTTTCCCCTCTGGGAGCACCTGCTGAAATACTACGGCGGCAGGACCGACGAGACGCCCGTTGCCTCGATGAAGATGGGCAATCACATGCAGATGTCCATGAAGGCCAAACCACGTTCCGGCGACGAGCAGCGCGCCAGGGAGATCGAGGCCGCGGCGCATGCCGTGCTCGTGCACTACGCGGATGTCAACCTGGCGCTGCACGATGGCTACAAGCCGTTTCATCCGACCGGGCGGGCAGGCGAAGAGGTCCATTACACGAACTATCGCTTTGCCCGCCGGGAGCAGAAGAGCGTGGATTACCGGCAGCCCGGGTCGATCCTCTACCGTCGCACGCCCGATGGCATGAAGGCCGTCGGTGTGATGTACACGGCACCCCGCGACGCAACGCCCGAGCGCCTGAACGACATCGCGCCGCTGAGTATCGCAACCTGGCATCGTCACGTGGACTTCTGTGGCGGTCCGCGGTCCTTGCCGATCAGCGAGCAATTCGGGCCGAAGGCCTCATTCGGTCCCCAGGGCAGCATCCACACCGAGGATGCCTGCACGGCGGCGCATGGGCTGTGGATTCCCGTGGTCTTCGGCTGGATGACCCACGTCTACCCGGACGACAGGCAAGTCTGGGCAGGCATGGATATGGGCATGGAGTCCAATACCGATGACCCGAAGATGAAGATGTAGCCGACTCATATCAATGCGCGCCGGATGAAATGAAAGATTGTGGCTAAGCCACAACTTTTGCGCTTGCGTTGGAACGTCGCTTCATCTGCGATATCCGCTTTGCCTCGCATACTCCGCGATCAATGCGGGGAATTGCTCGCGTGGCGGGAATCTCCGGAAGCTGTGGACGGCCGCCGTTCTCGCCCACGGCGGCATTTCCTCGGTATAGGTCTCGATGAAGGGAGTGCCGCGTCGCACCGTGGAGTCCGCCGATCACGGGCTCACCCTGGATCAACCGGAACTGGTCGCTCCGGTATAGGGCACTCAAAGAGTAGGCGCTGCCCGTCATGCGCTGGCACCCCGTCCAGTGACACACCATGGTGACCAAGGGATTCGCAGTGACTTCGAATTGCACCTGCCCGCATCGACAATGCCCTTGCATGCTTACTCACTCAGTCCGTCACGCAACTGATCGGCATCCCGTCGTCGCTTGGCATTCTGCAGAATGATACGTCGCCGGGAATCATCGACCAGCCCCCACTCTTTGATCTCTTCGATGGAGCGGAAGCAGCCGACGCAGACGAGATCATCGTCCAGGCAGCAATTTCGTTCGCACGGGGACTGAACGGCATTTTCGATTTCACTCATGAGAATCGATGCGATGCGTGCCGGGTAGGCAATCGGCTAATGCAGGCCGATGCGGGGTTCGGTGCGTCGACGATGGTCGCGATGATTGTTACGGTCATCACGGTCGTCGCGTGTCCGCCGCGGACGAGTGCCCAGACGACACACCGCGGCGGTGCCGTGCCAGGCCCCCAGAAACAGTAGCCACACGAGCAGCCCCAGCACGAGCGCGAAACCGGCTCCCTCCAAAGTCAAGGTAAAGCCCGGCTGATATACGCTCCACGTCGATCGCAACAGATCGGGGTCCGAATGCCCCAAAAGGTACAGGCATTGGTGGACCAGGTCGGTGTTGAGCGACTGCAGCGCATCCTGCAGCCGTGCGGCGGCATCGACCATCGACTGTATCGCAGCACCTTCCTGATGAAAGGTCGAGTCCTGGCTGGCGAGATGATAGTCGATCATCTTCGCAAGACTGCCGCCGAAATTGCGATTGGCGATCGCCTGGAAGGGAGCCAGATCCGCATGCACCTGATCGAGGCGGCCGCCGAGACGCTGGCGATACTGGACGATGAAGCTCGGAACGCACGCCGCAAGCGCCACGGTAGCGAGCAGTATGATCCGGTCGAGAATGCCCCGTACGATGCCCATTGGAGCTATTGTGCTACGGGTGAGGAAAAGAGGCGAGGGCCTTCCTCTCGACCGCCCGTCGCAGGGCGCCACCTGCGAAAGCCGCTGCAGGGCCGACCACGAAATATACAATCCGATACCAAAGCGCCATGTGCTCAGCGCCCGATAACATCATGGCCGTGACGACCGGCAGCATCATCACGCCCAGGACGCCGGCGGCGCCGCGCCGAAGCCGAGCAGCAAAATAGGCGATCAATGCGACGGCCGGAACGGTGATGATCAGTTCGAGCGGCGTGTAGGTACCGGTGCCCGCGGCGAGAGACCTTACAATCGCCCAGTTGGCAGTGAACTCGACCACGCCGACCGCGATATAGGCGGCCAGCGCCACCCCGAGCGTCGAAATCCAGGCAGTGCGGGTCAATCGAGACCACACCAGGGGAGCAATTGATGCGCAGACCTGTCGCAGTTGCCACTTGAATGCCGCGGAGGGAGAGGTCGAATTCGCGAGCGCTGCATGTTCCTCGGTGAGATCGCCCGCGAGGGACTCACGATCCCCGGCATTCGCCAGCCGCGAGAGTAGCCACGTCGCGATGTGCAGAATGAGATGGCGCATCAGGTGGATTGCAGACCTTTGAGGCCGGCACTCATCTTCAGAATGATGTCATGCGCGCTGCGCAAAGCCCCTTTGCCCTCGGCGGTCATACGAAAGTAGCGCTTGGCCCGCCCGCCGCGCTCGGCGGTGGGTTCTCCCTGGAACGAATTGATGAACCCCTTCGACTCCAGCCGCGTCAGTGTCGCGTACACGGCGCCGATCGAGACATCGCGCGTGGTCGCGCGCTCGATCTCCCTGCGGACCATCATCCCATAGGCTTCGGAACCGAGCCGCATCACGGCGAGTAACACGATGTGCTCCAGCGAGCCCAGACCGTCTTCACTTCCCTTCATTTGTTCTATATTATAGAAAGAATGGCGACGTGGCGCATCATCTTTCCGATCATGGCGCTCGGCATCGCCACTGCGAGTCATTCCATGGCGGGCGAACCGGCCATCACCACCTACGGTGTTAAAAATGCACAGGCGTCGAGCCAGCTGGATCTGTTTTCGTTTCTGATAGGCAAATGGCAGGGTGGCGGCAGGACCAGGCTGGCGGACGGAAGCTATGCGGCCTTTGACGGCGTCACCTGGATCGGACGTTATGTCCTCAACGGCATGGCGATCGCCGACGAATTTCATTCCCGCACTCCGGATGGCAGGCCCTATCTCGGGATCAGCCTCCGTCAGTTCGATTCCCGACGCCACGCCTGGGTCATC
>Ga0210391_10003993_pt1 | contig 12404 bp, 8 predicted proteins | sample IncBWC12OmetaG_FD_160573 | JGI IMG/M metagenome (GOLD analysis project Ga0210391, IMG submission 160573) | Forest soil microbial communities from Barre Woods Harvard Forest LTER site, Petersham, Massachusetts, United States - Inc-BW-C-12-O ... | reverse complement strand
GAGTTCCACACGCGCGTAGGCGAGCTGATCAATAGCGTGGTGAAGCGCATGGAAGGTCAGGACATTATCGTGGACATGGGCCGCACCGAGGCGCGCTTGCCCAAGCGCGAACAATCGCGGCTGGAGGCGTACAACGTGGGCGACCGCCTGCGCGTGACCATTCGCGCGGTCGAACGCGCGGCGAAAGGACCTCAGGTCGTGGTTTCGCGCGCCGATCCTGCCCTGGTGCAGCGCTTGTTTGAAATGGAAGTGCCCGAAATTTACGACGGCACGGTGCAGATTCGCGCGGTGGCTCGCGAAGCCGGCGAGCGCACCAAGATCGCGGTGGAAAGCCGCGACAAGGACGTCGACCCGGTAGGCGCGTGCGTCGGAATGAAGGGCATGCGCGTGCAGTCCATCATTCGAGAGCTGCGCGGCGAGAAGATTGACATTATTCCATTCAACGAAGAAACCGTTGCCTTTGCGCAGAAGGCCTTGAGCCCCGCGAAAGTCACGCGCGTTCAGATCATTGACCCGGAAGAAAAGCGGCTGGAAGTGATTGTGGAAGATACGCAGCTTTCTTTGGCGATCGGCAAGAAGGGGCAAAACGTTCGCCTCGCCAGCAAATTGATTGGCTGGAACATTGACATCAAGAGCGAAGAAGAAAAACGCCGCGAGATTGAAGCGCAGATGGCCGCGCTCACAGCTCCGGGAACCGCGCTGACGCAATTGGCCGGCGTAGGTCCGAAGACGATCGAGAAGCTGGAAGCAGCGGGCGTTACTTCGATCGAGAAGCTCGCGGACATGACTCCCGAACAGCTGGTGGAAATTCCCGGCATCGGCGAAAAAATGGTGGAGAAAATTCACCAGTCGGTCGCCGCGTATTTCGAAGCGCTGGAAACGGCAGCTACCGCCGCGCCAGATGCGGTAGACGCCGCAGTCGCAACCGAGGGCGAAGGCGTGGTGACGGAAGGACCTGCGGCCGCGGCGGGCGAAGAAGCGGCGCTGGTTGACGAAGCCACCGAGGAAGCCACCGAAGAAATTGCGGCCGGCGAAGCCGAGGTGGTGCCGGATGCGGCTCCTGCCGACGTGGCAGCCGAAGCCGAAGCGGTGGACGAGGCGACAGAAGAGGCGACCGAAGAGGTGAGAGAAGAGGAGATCGGCGCGTCAGAAGAGGGCGCGGAGCAGTAACGGATTTTCGCGGCTCGTTTGTTCTTTGCAAGATTTTGTAAATGCAGGAAAGTGCGGGCACGAGTGCCTGCGCTGTTGAAAAGAGGCGAATGGCAGATTCCAATCAAGTCCGGATTAACGAGCTGGCACGGGAACTGGAGATCAAGGCGAAAGTCCTGATCGATTACCTCCCGGAAGCCGGCGTCACGGAAAAAAAGACGCACTCGAGCTCGATTGACCTGAAACACGCTGAACTGGTGCGCAAGCATTTCCGCGGCCTGGCAGCTGCGGAAGAAGCTGAGGAAGCGGCAAAGGCGGCGAAAGCCACGACGGCGAAGAAGCCAGCGGCGAAGCCTGCCGCAGCGGCTCCTGCTGCGCCCGCGGCCGTAGGTGTGAAGCCTGCTGCTGGCGCCGTGCCGCCTGCTGCTGGCTCACGACCGGGCCTGACTGCGCATGCACCCGCGCCTGGCCCCGCCACTGCGCCGGGACTTGCACGTCCTGCCGCACCCGCGGGCGCAACCGCCACTCATCCGGCGACACACCCGACCAGCGCGGCTCCCGCCGCTGCGAAACCTGCAGCAGCTGCAGCAACGTCTCCAGCCTCAACTACGGCTGTACGTCCCGGCGTTGCGCCGGCTGCCCCAAGACCCGGCGTGCCGCTGCGGCCGACTGCAGCAGCGGGAAACGCGCCCGCGGGAGCACGTCCTGCGGCAGCAGCGCCCGGCGCCGCACGGCCTGCTGGCGCACCTTCGACTTTGCAACGTTACCCGCGTCCCGGCGCGCCTCCTCCAGGCCCCGGCCAAGCGCGTCCAGGTGCTCCGCAAGGCATGCGCCCGAGTGCTGGAGCGCCGCAACAATATCGTCCTAGCAGCGCGCCGCAGGGTCGTCCTGGGGGTGCGCCAGGGCAGCGTCCGGGAGGACCGCCTTCGCGCTTCCCACAGCGTCCTGGAAGCGGCGGCGGACCGGGTGGTCGCGACAATAAAGGACCGGTCGGCACGCAGCGTCCCGGCGCGGGAGTTCCCAAGGCGGAGCCAGGAAAGCCGCTCTATGCGCGCAAGCCCGCGGCCCGCGGACGGCCGCTGATCGAAAAGCGCTACGCGGAAGGCGAACGCAAGCTGCATCCGGTTCGTCCACGCGCGGGAGCAGGTCCGGGCGGACGCGCAACGGCGGTTGAACCAGTCGCACCGGTAAAACGCGAGCCGCGCGCCCTGACCGTGACTGAAGGAATCACGGTGCGCGAGTTGGCGGAGAAACTCGATATCCGCGCCAAAGACCTGCTGAAGACACTGCTCGACCGCGGTGTCTTCGCCAGCATCAATCAGGCGCTGGACGTGCCGACGGCGACGAACCTGGCCGAAGCGTTCAATGGCGTGGTGCAAGTGGTCACGTTCGAAGAGCAATTGGTGCAGGAAGAGAAGGTAAAGGAGGAGCGCACCGGTAACGAAGTGCCGCGCGCTCCGGTCGTCACCGTAATGGGTCACGTGGATCACGGCAAAACCAGTTTGCTGGACGCCATCCGTGAAGCAGACGTCGCGGGCGGCGAAGCGGGTGGAATTACGCAGCACATCGGCGCGTACGAAGCGCACGTGCAAGGCAAGCGCATCGTGTTTGTGGATACGCCGGGTCACGAAGCGTTCACGCGCATGCGTGCGCGTGGTGCGAAGGTGACGGACATCGTTGTGCTGGTAGTAGCGGCCGACGACGGCATGATGCCGCAGACCGAAGAAGCGATTTCGCACGCGCGCGCTGCGGGTGTGCCGATCATCGTCGCGATCAACAAAGTGGATAAGCCGGACGCGCAAGTGGAACGCGTAAAGCGCCAGCTATCTGAGAAAGGCTTGATGCCGGAAGATTGGGGCGGCGACACAGTGATGGTGGAAGTGTCCGCCAAGACCAAGAAGAACATTCCCAAGTTGCTGGAAATGATTTTGCTGGTCGGCGATATGCGCGAGCTCAAGGCAGATCCCGACGTTCCGGCGAAGGGAACTGTGCTGGAATCTCGCGTGGACAAGGGCCGCGGACCGGTGGCCACCATGATCGTGCAGAACGGAACGTTGCATGTGGGCGATGTGTTTATCGTCGGCGCGGTATATGGCAAGGTACGCGCCATGTTTGACGATCGCGGCGGCGCCATCAAGCAGGCAGGGCCTTCGACTCCAGTGGAAGTACTGGGCTTACAGGGCGTGCCCGAAGCGGGCGACCAGTTCCAGGTGGCGGACGAAGCCAAAGCGCGGCACATCGTGGAATATCGCCAGGGCAAAGCGCGCGAAGCGACTTTGGCGAAATCCTCGAGCGGCCGCTTGACTCTGGACCAGCTGCACGAACAATTGAAAATCGGCGAAGTGAAGGAACTGCCGGTGGTCGTGAAGGCGGACGTGCAAGGCTCGGTGGAAGTGTTGAACGAAATGCTGCCGAAGCTTTCGAACGACCAGGTGAAGCTGAAGGTGATCCTGGCAAACGTGGGTGCGGTAAACGAAAGCGACGTGCTGCTGGCTTCCACTTCCGGCGCGGTGATCGTGGCCTTCAATGTGAAGCCTGAGCGCAAAGCGGCGGAATTGGCGCAGCGCGAAGCCGTGGACATTCGCAGCTACACGATCATCTACGAATTGCTCGACGAACTGCAGAAGGCCGTGGCTGGATTGCTGGCGCCGATCATCAAGGAACAGCATCTGGGCCGCGCCGAAGTGCGCGACACCTTCCGTGTGAAGGGCGTGGGCACGATTGCGGGCTGTTCGGTGGTCGAGGGAATTATCCGGCGCGATGCGGAAGTGCGGGTGATTCGCGAGGCGGCCGTGGTATTCACCGGCCGGATCAATTCGCTGAAACGCTTCAAGGACGACGCGAAAGAAGTGCGCCAGGGCTTCGAGTGCGGTATCGGGATTGCGAATTTCGCCGACGTAAAGGTCGGCGACAGTCTGGAGTGCTTCACGGTGGAGAAGATCGCGGCGCTGCCGCCGCCACCCCCGCCGCGTCCGCGCGCGCCACGGCAGGAGAGCGCTTAGGAAGTAGCAGCGCGGGCGCGCAGGCGCGCCTTTGCAAACGCGCGCAGAATTTCTTGACGGTAAAGCTGCACCAGCGCAACGGGAGTTGTTGCGCCACACGGAAATGCCGATCGGCCTCCTTACCCTGGAAATCCATATCCTGGATGCGCAGTCCCTCAAGGACAAGCGGCAAGTCTTGCGCAGCTTGAAAGACCGGCTACGTGCTCACTACAATGTGGCCGTGGCGGAGCTGGAGCATCAGGAAACCTGGCAGCGCTCGCGCGTGGGCGTGGTGACGATTTCCAGCGACACGGGTTACCTGGAAAAAACGCTCGCGGAAATCGCCGCGGAATCGGAACGTCTGTTGGGGCGCGATTTGCTTTCGCAGAACGTGGAATATTTCGAAGATCAGGACGAGGGAAGCGCATGACAGTTCAAGGACACCGGCCCGAACGCATCGCGGAAGAAATTCGCAACGAAGTGAGCCTGATGCTCGCAGGAGAGCTCAAAGATCCGCGCCTCGCGGCTCCGGTGATGGTCACCGAAGTACGCCTGGGCGCGGGAATGCGCACGGTGCGCGTGTTTGTGAGACTGGCGGGCGACGAGGCGGAACGCGCCACGACGCTGGAAGGCTTGCAGGCCGCGAAAGGCTACGTGCGGCACGAATTGGTGGAGCGTTTGCACATGCGGCGCGCGCCGGAAGTGCTGTTCATCCTGGATGAAACGGAAGAATACAACAATCGCATCGAGAACCTGCTGCGCAAGGCCAAGAATCCCGAGGAGCACAGTTCTTAACTTCGCACCGCGATTATCCGCCGCACGCTGGCTTTTGCTTTCGACTTCGCAACGCGTGTACAAAAGATAGCGCGCTTGCGCAGCGAGCCCCGCTCGCGGTCGCTTTACCAAACCATTCATGTCTCGCATACCCAAGCAGCCTCCCGTTGACGGAATTCTGGTTATCGATAAGCCGTCGGGAAAAACTTCGCATGACGTGGTGGAATCCGTGCGCCAGCTCGCAGGCTTTCGCGGCATCGGACATTTGGGCACGCTCGATCCGCAGGCCACAGGCGTGCTGGTGCTGGCGTTGGGGCGCGCAACGCGGTTGGCGCGGTTTTACACGGGGCGCCGCAAACGCTACACCTGCGCCGTGCGCTTCGGATTTGAAACCGATACGTACGACGCGGATGGAGAAGCGCTTGGCCCGGACGCTGCTCCTGCGCTGAACGCTGACGAACTAGCGGCGTGCGCGGCGCAATTTGTGGGTAAAATTCAGCAGACTCCGCCGGCGTATTCCGCGAAAAAAATACACGGCCGTCCAGCACACGAGCTCGCGCGCAAGAATAAGCCGGTAAAACTGGAACCGGTGGAAGTGGAAGTGTTCGAGTTCCGCCTCACCGGCGTGGAAGGCTCGATCGCGCGCTTCGTGGTCGAGTGTGGCGCCGGCACATACGTTCGTTCGCTGGCCCACGAATTGGGAAGGCTGCAGCGAAGCGGCGCGCACCTGGCGGAAATCACGCGCACGGCGGTGGGCGAATTTACGCTGGATCAGGCCGTATCGCTCCTCGAACTGGGGCAGGATGCGCGGGCCGGACGGTTGCTGGAGCGCGTGATCCCTCTGGAAAAACTGCTGACGGACTTGCCGCGCGCCACCATTCTGCCGGTGATCGAAAAGCGGGTGCGCCACGGCGCGAAATTCAATCTGACGCTCGCGCAAATTCAGCCGGGACAAACCAACGTATCGCAGAATGCGCCGGCGCAGCTCGATTCCGGCGATTGGAAGCCGGCCCGGCTGCGCGTTTTCAGCCAGCAAGGCCAATTGATCGCGATTGCCGAGCCGGTGGTGCCGCGCACCTACCAGCCGGTGGTCGTGCTGGAAGCTACGCCGTAGCGGCATTCAATCGGCCGCGCGGGCTGTCCCAGCGCGAAGACGTGGCGCGCCGCCCTTACTGTCGCGGCGGGTTGTCATACTGCTGGGGCGGAGGAGTTTGCGGCACATCGGTCGGCGTTTGCACCGGAGGTGCCGTCTGCTGCGGCGGTTCAGCTTGCGGTTGCGGAGTTGGTTGCGGTTGTGGCGGCGCGGCGGCCGGCTCCGTCGGCTGCGGGACAGGATTTACGAACCCGCCACCGCGGCGTTCTTGTATCGTGGGGCCTAGCGCGCCCGGGCCTCCCAGCTGGCCGCGTCCAGCGTAGATCAGATGTTCTTTGTTGCGCGTCGCGGAATCCACAATCCGCGGCGTCACCAGAACCAATACCTCGGTATTCGAAAACTGGTTTGACGTGGTGCCTCCGACGAGTGCGCTCAGCGGCAGGTTTGCGATTCCCGGCGTGCCATTCAGCGTGGTGGTGTACTGCGGCGCCAGGTAGCCCGCCAGCAAAGCGGACTCGTCGGCGTGCACGCGCACGCTCTGATGAATTTCCTGATTATTTACGACCGGAATATTGTTAAGGCTGTTGCCCGCCAGGCTGCTCAGCGTGAATTCAAATTGCAACGAGACGTCGCCGTTCTCGTGGACGCGCGGAGTGGCTTTCACTTTCAAGCCGATGTCGATGTATTGCGCGTTGGGGAACTGCGTGCCGGTTTCGCTGCCGGAAAGCAGGCCGATCAGCGCGGACGAATCCAGAATTATCGACGCGTTGTTTGACCCGAAATTGGAAATGGCCACGTCTGGCAGGCCATCGCCATTGAAGTCGGCGGTGGCGATGGCATCGGGCGTGGTACCCACCGGCACCTCGATGGGGGAATTAAGAAAGCCGCCGCCAGCGCCGAGCAGCAGCCCCACAGCATTGTCGCCGCTGGCGGTAACGATCAGATCGGGGATTCCGTCATCGTTGAAATCGGCGATGACAAACGACGTCGGCGTGGTGCCTGCGGCGAAATCCATTCTCGCGCCGCCCGGCTTGATGAACGTGCCGTCGCCATTGCCCAGAAATACGGAAATGCTATTGCCCACGGCGTTCGTGCTAGTGGCCACGCCGCTATCCGCGACCGCTAAATCCAGATTGCCATCGAGATCCAGGTCAGCTGACGCGACATAAACCGGTGTGACACCGGTGTTATAGCTGACGCCGTTGGTGAATGCGCCCTTTCCATTACCCAGCAAGATTTGCAGCGTGTTGTCGGCGGAATTGGTGACCGCCAGGTCAATGATCCCCGGCGCGTGCGGATTGAAAGCCTGGGCGACGATCGAAGTCGGCGCGTTGCCGGTGGTGATGGTGGTCGGAGTCTGGAAAGTCTCGTCGCCATTGCCGAGAAAAATGCTCACGGTATTGGCGTTTTTATTTACCACGGCCAAATCCGCGAAACCGTCGTCATTGAAATCGGCGACCGCGATGGCCGTGGGTCCAGCTCCGCTAGGCAGGGTCAGGGCCGGTTCCACGGTAAATGTTCCGTCGCCATTTCCGTGCAGGATGGAAACGGTGCCGGCGGTCTGATTGGCGACGGCGAGGTCCACAACGGTGTTGGTCGTGTCTGCCTTGGTGTTGAAAAAACCGGTAGAGATCCACGTGGGGCCGGCGCCGACCGTGATGGTCGAGGGATTCTGGAATGTGCCGGGACCGGCGGGATTTCCCAGGAAAAGCGAAAGCGTACCGTCGGTAAAATTCGCCACAACGAAATCCTGAAAGTTGTCCTCGTTAAAGTCGGCTGTGGCTACGAAGTCGGGATTCGTTCCCGTGGTAACCGTGCTGACGGGCAGCCCTGAGTTTGGAGCGGAAGCCGTCGGCGTCTGCGTAGCCGCGGAATTGGCATTACCAACCAAGCTCGAAGAGTACTGCGCCAGCGAAACGGGGAAGCGCTCCCCGACAAAGAACGTCGCAGGTTGGCCGTCTTCGGCGCGCAGCAGAACCCGCCGTCCGCCGTGCACGGTTGAAAGAAAATTCGAAAGAGTGCCGGTGGCTCCGGGCAGCGTGCCGAGAAAAGTTGTCTTGCCTCCGCCGAAGGCGAACACCGGCGGAATCGAAGACGCCGACCCGAATACCTGCGTCAGCAACGCATTGAGCGCCGTGGCGCCGCCCTCTTGCACCAGCTGCGCGGCGTTGGAGGGGATCGAATAAATAGTTGCCGTTTGCGGGCCGGTGATCCCGAAAGCCACGTTGTGATTGCGATCCACTTCCATCACTTCGATTTCCAAGATTAGTTCGTCGGGCGGGCGTTCCAGATCTTCGATGATGCCGGTGGCTACAGCAATCGCTTGCGGTGAAGCGCGCATCGTCAGCGTGCGGCTCTTGGTATCCAGGTCGGTGCGGGTAATGCCGGCGATTTCGCGCACCAGCCGCGATAGCTCAGTCATCTGCTCGTTCGTTTCTGAGGAAGCCAGCAGCACGGTGCGCACGATGGAAACCTCGTAGTCCTTGCGCTTCTGCTGGGTGTCGGGCGCTACAAAAAACAGGTGCTTGGTCAGCGGCCTCCAGAAGGTGTTGGTGGCATTTCCCAGAACGCGAGCAGCCGTCGCGAAATCCATGTCCTGCAGATCGAGATGCACCGGCAACTGGCGCACGTCCACATCAAACGCGACTTCGACGCCAAAGCGCTGCGCAATTTCCTGATAGGCGGACTCCGTCTGTCCGCGCAGCTGAAAAGATTGCGCGCCGGGGCGATGATCGAGTAACACTGCGGGCACCAGCACCGGCTCGGCAATAATTTGCCGCGCGCGGGCAGGATCGAGGGCTTCCATTTCCGTCAGCCGTTCGCGGATCGTGCGGTTCGAAGGGTCTAGCTGCATCGCATCGCGCAAGGCATGCAACGCGTTTGCAAAATGGCCAGCGACCGCCTCGCGTTCGGCGAGGTCAACCTTCATCTGCACCACTTGGCCCTTCGCCACGGCCTGACGGACCAGATATTCGCGGCTGCTGGGGTCCCACTGGACGGCGTCGCAGTAGGCATCGTAGGCGGCCTGCCAGTCGCCATTCTGTTCGAGCTTCTGGCCCTGCTTGTAGGCTTCCTTGCCCTTCTTCACGTCCTGCTTGCGGGGAGGCGCAGCGAGCTTCGGTTCGGCAGCCGGGGTGATATTTTGCGCCGGGGGCGTTTTCGTCTGTTGCGTGCCGGGTGCGGAGGAGGAATTCGCGGCGGATTGCGGCACGGCGTGCACGTTTGGAACGGCGAGAGCGAGAAGGCATGAAATAAAGATCGCGGCTGCGAGCGCCCCGGGCAAAACCCGCAAACTTGGGCCGGTTCTCGCGCGGCTTCGGGAGTCGGCCTGGGAATGGTGCGGAGAAGTCATTCGGTTATAAGATGCTATTCTACAGGGAAACGTGAGCAAGCGATGAAGCGCGTTGAATTTGCTTGATTTCGGGACACCCCGGCGCTAGACTTGAATTTCCAGTTGAAACTGGTTTACAACTGGAAACTTTATGCTCTCCGCTCTCCTGCTAGCTCTGCGCGAAGGCGTCGAAGCCGCGCTGGTTGTCGGCATCGTCCTGGTGTATCTGAATCGCACCGGGCGCCGCGCACTCACCGGTTACGTTTGGGGCGGCGTGACGCTGGCGGTGCTGGCCAGTTTCGCGGCTGCGGTGGTGTTGGATCGCTGGCAGGTCAGCGAGGATGGTTTTGAAGGCTTGCTGATGTTGGTGGCCTCGGCGCTGGTGGTTTCCATGATTGTGTGGATGAACCGCGTGGCGCGCCATCTGAAGAAACATATCGAAGAGCGCGTGGAAGAATATGCGCAGAAATCCACGCGCGCCGGCGGCTGGGCGATTGGCGCATTCGTTTTTCTAATGGTGGTGCGCGAAGGCGCGGAATTGGTGTTGGTGCTGCGCGCCGTGGAACTTTCCAGCGCCGGAGTGCAGGTGTGGATTGGCACGGCGATCGGGATTGCGATTGCCGTGGCCGTCGGGCTTTTCTTCTTTCAAGGCACGCTGCGCATTCCTTTGCAGCGCTTCTTCAAGGCCACTAGCGTGATTCTGATGGTCGTCGCGTTTCAGTTGGCGCTCACGGGCGTGCACGAGCTCAGCGAATCGATGTGGATACCCTCCAGTAAATTAGAAATGTCCACCATCGGACCGATTGTGCGCAATGAAGTTTTCTTTTTTGTGCTGATTCTGGGCGCTGCGGCGCTGCTGGTGCTGCGCGAATGGTTCAGCGCGAAGCAGCCGGTGGCCGAAGAAGCTGCGAATCCCGCGGCGCGGCGCATGCGCGAATTTGAATTTCGCCGCCAGCGCCGCTGGAGTTTTGCCGCGGCGATTTTGTGCATCGCGGTGGTGATTTCGTTCGCCGGGGATTACGTGTACGGGCGCGTAGCCGCGGCGCCTTCGCCGGCACGCACGCTGATCGCCCGGGACAATCTCGTCCGCATCCCGCTTTCGGACCTCACCGATTCCAGTCTGCACTTTTACACGGCGGACGTGGACGGCAGCGTGACTCGCTTCCTGGTGATCCACAAGCTCAACGGCGATTACGCCGTCGCGCTGGATGCCTGCCAGATTTGCGGCACGGCCGGCTACCGCCAGGAGGGCCAGAGCGTCATCTGCCGAAACTGCGGCGCCGCGATTTACATTCCTTCCATCGGCCAATCCGGCGGCTGCAATCCCATCAGCGTGAAGTCCCGCGTGGAAGGAGGCGAAGTGATCGTGGACCTCTCGGCGCTAGGCGACGCCGCCTCCAAGATTCACTCCTGACGCAATGTTTGCCCGCCTGCTAGGAGAATCCTTCGCGCGCAATCCGCGGCGAAAGCTGCTGACCGCCGCGGCGCTGGTGATTGGCATGGCCGTCGCCACCGCTACGCTCACAATTGCACTGGAAGTGGGAGACCGCCTGGCGCGCGAATTCCGCAGCCTGGGCGCGAATCTGCTGGTGACGCCGGAGTCGGACACGTTGCCGGTGGAAATCGGTGGCGTGGATTATCGGCCGGTGGATGAAGGCGCCTACCTGAACGAAGCGGACCTCGGCAGGCTGAAAACAATTTTCTGGCGGCACAATGTTCTCGGCTTCACCCCTTTTCTCGATGTTCCTGCCTATGTTTCGGAGACTGGCGGCTCGACTACTTTGATCGGCACCTGGTATCAGCATGAAGTGCCGGTGCCTGACGGCACAAAGTTCGAGACTGGCGCGAGCGCTACGCATCCTTGGTGGAAGGTGGGCGGGCGGTGGTTCCGTGACGGCGCTGATGAATGTGTTGTCGGCTTGACCTTGGCCGAAAAATATCCTGCGGCCTTTGTGCTGGGAAAAACCATACACGTGGCTGCTGGCGGAGTCTCCGGCGGCGGCCGCTCGCTGCTCGTCATCGGAATTATTTCCACGGGCGGCACGGAAGACAATGCCGTGCTCGTTCCGTTGTCCGTGGCGCAGGAAATTTCCGGTCACCCCGGCAAATTCCGCCAACTTTTCGTCAGCGCTTTGACCAAACCCGCCGATGCGTTGGCGGAGCGCGGCGAGCGCGCGCAAACCGACAAGAATATTCAGCTCACCCCCACCGAGTACGACCGCTGGTTCTGCTCGCCGTATATTTCGTCCATCGGTTTTCAGATTCGAACTGTGTTGCCCGGGACCGAAGTGCACGCGATTCGGCGCGTCGCGGAAACCGAAGGACGGATCCTGAACCGCGTTGGCACGCTGCTGTGGATTGTCACGCTGGCGGCACTCGGCGCGGCGGCCTTGGCGGTTGCGGCTACTTCGGCGACCACGGTGCTGGAACGGCGCGCAGAAATCGGGGTGATGAAAGCGCTGGGCGCGAGCAACGCTCTGGTGGGCGGGATTTTCCTCGCCGAGCAGGTGCTGCTGGCAATGGCCGGCGGCGCCATCGGATTTTTCGTGGGCGCGGGGCTGGCGCGATTCCTGGGCGAGAGCGTTTTCGGGACGCCCGCATCGCCACGATTGATTTTGTTTCCGGTGGTGCTGGCTCTTGCGGCGACGATCGCGATGATTGGCAGCCTGGTTCCGCTGCGGCGCGCGGCGCATTTTCGTCCGGCTGTGATTCTGAGGGGCGAGTGATGTTCTGGCGGCTGGTATCTCAACTTCTGCGCGGGAGCCGCGGGCGGCTGGCCGTCGCGATGATCGCGATCGTCAGCGGCGCAGCAGTAATTTCCGCGCTGCTGAATCTGGATCTGGGCGTGCAGAATAAATTGACGCAGGAATTCCGCACGCTCGGTGCCAACATCGTAATTTCGCCCGCCAGCGGCGCGCCGGCGCAGATCAGCAGCGCGGAAGCGCCCAGCTTGATGCCTGCGGGCGACGTGCTGCAAGCCCTGCGACAGCTGCCGTCGGCGCAAGTGGCTGCAGCCGCGCCGTACCTCTATATTGTGGCACGCTCGCAAAATATTCCGGTCGTCGTCGCGGGCACG
>Ga0210391_10003991_pt1 | contig 12410 bp, 5 predicted proteins | sample IncBWC12OmetaG_FD_160573 | JGI IMG/M metagenome (GOLD analysis project Ga0210391, IMG submission 160573) | Forest soil microbial communities from Barre Woods Harvard Forest LTER site, Petersham, Massachusetts, United States - Inc-BW-C-12-O ... | reverse complement strand
CGGGAACGGAACCGTCGGTTTCAGCGACTGCACTTTCGTGCAGTGGGGCCGCGACGGCGATCGCGCCGCCATTCAGGCCAGCTCCGGTGCGATCCTCATCCGCGGATGCGAGTTCCGCCAGAACAAGCAGCACATCGCCCTCGCCGATGGAGTCCGCAGCGCCATCATCACCGGCAATCTCTTTCGCGGCACGCCGCAAATCGTCCACGCAACCGACGGCAACATCCAAACAGGACTCAACGCCGGATACTGATGATACCCATGCCCCGTTCGTCCCGGGTCTGCGCTCACGCGGCCCACGACGGCCGCGGCTCGCACCGGGGGCAGCTCTTCTACCGTGCTACAATCCCGTCTACCAATGACTGCGGGCATCCACGATTTTTCCCGCGCCAGCGACCTCGACCGGTTACTCAACAATCCAGATGAGGTACAGGCGCTCAGGGCGCACCTCGACGACCTCGCTGAGGGGGTTGCTTTCCGCGGAAGCCATCGCAGCCAGCAGTTTCTCCGCCACATCATCGAAAAAACTCTCCAGGGTTCCGTCGATCAACTGAAGGAACGAACCATCGGCATCGAACTCTTCCATCGAGTGGCCGCCTACGATACGGGTGAAGATGCGATTGTCAGAGTTACGGCCAGCGACGTGCGCCGGCGGCTCCTCCAGCACTATGGCCGCTTCGGCGAGACTTCCCGCTTCCGCATCCTTCTCCCTCCCGGCTCTTACGTTCCGGAGATCGAATGCCAGCCACTCGCCGCCTCCGCCTCCGATATTGTTCCGCTTCCATCCGCCAGTTCGGACGAATCAACCCTGACCGCAGGAGCTTCGTCTTCAGCAGCTCCCGTCCGCCCGCGAAGAAACGGCTGGTTGTTGGTTGCTGTCGCCGGGGTTCTCGGTCCGCTCATGGTCCTAGCCCCTCCGGCCTTCCGTCATTGGAGTTCCTCCTCCAACACTGCGGCGGCAGTCCTGCCCTGGAAGGCGATCTTTCGTCCCGGCCACACCGTGGAACTGATCACCAGCGACCCCAACCTCGAACAGTTGCAGGAACTCACCGGCAGCGACATCTCGGTCTCCGACTATGCCAATCAAAGATACCTTTCCGGCCTTCAGGTTCTCACTCCGGTGCAGCAGCAGTTCTATCAGTTTTACCTGCATGCCGATGAAGCCGCCGCGGTCGACACGCCGCTTGCCGCGAACATTGCGCGCCTCGTACCGGCCAACATTCCCTTCAAGGTCCGTTCGGCCCGCACGCTGCGCGTTTCCGATATGCAGACCGGGGATAGTCTCGTGCTCATCGGCAGCCCCCGCTCCAACCCCTGGTTTGACTTCTTCGAAAATCAGCTGGACTTTCGTTTCGTTTTCAGCAAAGACCTCAATCAGGAGATCATTCAGAACCTTCATCCCCGCCCCGGCGAGCGCGCCATATACTCGCCCACCGCACGCGGATTTGGTACCGGCGAATCCTTTGCGATCATTGCTCTCGTTCAGGATCCTAATCGGTCCGGACAGGTCCTCCTGCTGGCCGGGGCTGACGGCGAAGGAACTGAGGCCGCAGGCCATTTGGTGACAGATCTGCCGCGCCTCCAACGCGCCATGAATTCTTGTCATGCTCCCACAGGCGCGGCCCTGCAGGATTTCGAGCTTCTCGTGCGCCTCGACACCATGGCCGGGTCGCCCGGCACGGTCGAAATTGAGTCGTGTCACCCCCTCTTCGGTCCGAAAGCAAACTAGCTTGCTTTAGGGCCGCTGCTCGCATGATCGGCGCAGCCTGCCTGCCGGACTGAACTTCATCAGTCTCAGTCTTCTGCTCCGTCTCCCTTCATCGGGGTTCCGCTGTGCTTCTCCGCTCCCAGGTGGCTACCGTTACGCTCATGCCGCCGGAAGCGGCCCTGCGATTTCAAAGAGATACGGCGATGTTAAGAACGTTTCTAACCTTGCCAACGCGTCGTGCCGCAGGGGTACCGTGATCGGCAGAGTGAATAAAGAGAAAACATTCATCGGCAAGGTTGCGCGGGAGGGAAAGATGACGCAAAAAGGGTGGCGCAAGTACGTACATCTGAGTCTGGTGTTCGTTGTGCTCTGCTGTGCAAGCGAGATGTGCCTTGCACAACTCGATCGCGGCAGTATATCGGGAGTGGTCACCGACCCATCGGGTTCCGTTATCTCGGGGGCCAGGATAACCGTCACCAACGTCGCGACGGGCACGCAGAGTTCCACAGTGACGACTGGGTCGGGCGCCTATACCATCCCGGAGTTGGTCGCGGGCCAGTATTCAGTAACGGTTGTGGGGCCGGGATTCGGCGAGCTGATCCGCAATGGAATTACGGTTTCTGTTGGGGAGACGGCGAGTGTCGACCTGCAACTGGCTGTGGGACAAGCCACGTCTTCGATTACGGTCACGGCGAATGCACCTCTGCTCCAAACCGACAGCGCACAGAACAATGTCGAGGTCACCACGCGGGACCTGAATGAGCTTCCGATCAACATTAACGGCATCGGGGCTGTGCGCGACCCGATGGGTTTTGCCGCCTTGCTGCCGGGAACCATCGCGGGCGGCTGGAACGATATCCACATCCAGGGCTCGCCGGCAACGACGTACCGCGTCTTCATGGACGGTCTGGACGACACCTCGGCCGTCAAGGGCGCCATCTCCGATGAGCAGCAGCCTTCGGTGGAATCGCTTGGCTCGGAATCCCTCATGATCAACGACTATTCCGCTCAGTTTGGAGAGTCCGGGGGCGGAATCTTCAACTACACTTCGAAATCCGGCACCAACAGGCTGCACGGAACGGCCTTCAACTACCTTGAAAATGAGGATCTGGACGCCGGACAGCCCTTCAACTACACCCCAAGCGGCCACAAGTACCTCCCCGTACAGCGGGAGCTCGATTTTGGCGGCTCTTTCGGTGGACCGGTGCTGATTCCTCACCTCTACAACGGTCACAACAAGACCTTCTTCTTCTTCGCTTACGAGGAGTACCACAACGCGCAAACCCTCAACGACGGAACGATCACGGTTCCAACGGCAGCCTATCGCAATGGGGACCTGAGCTCTCTCTTACTGGGTCCCATTGTGGATTCCAATGGAGCGCCGGTCCTTGATTGCCTGGGCCGGGCCATGATCAATGGTGCGGTTTACAACCCCGCGACAACCAGAACGGCAACCTGCACAGACGGTTCGACTGCGGTGGTCCGCGATCCGTTCCCAAACAACTTTATCGGTGCACCCAGCACGTGGGATCCGGTGGCGCAGAAGGTTCTTACCTATATGCCTACTCCGTCGGGGCCCACCGCAGGTCAGCTCACCAACAACTACCCGAATCTCGAGCCGAACAACAAATATCAGTATCTGACGAGCATCCAGATTGACCACTATATCGGCCAAAAGTGGCACCTTTCGGGATACTATATCGCCGAGTATTCAGACAAGGACAATGCGGATGATGGTATTAACGGGGTGGGAGGCTCGACTCGCTGGAACCTGACCCCGGCCCCGCAGTTGTATCTCAATGCGGACTATACGGCCACTCCGAATCTTGTGCTCCACGCCGGAATGGACTTCACGCGTCACGATGCCCTGCAGGATTCGGCGGTTCAGGACTTCAAGGCGTCGTCTCTCGGACTGGACACGGCGGCAAATATGCCGGGCGGCGCTGCGAACACCTTTCCGATCTTCTCTGGACTCACCGTCAACCGTCAGAACGTTCCGCAACTGGGAATTAACAACGCTCCGTTTATCGACGACAACTGGTATGACACCGAATCCGCCATCTGGGTCCACGGTCGCCATACATTCGAATTTGGCGGCGACTTCCGCCATCACCTGTTCGGCACGCACAACGATCTGTCGGCCGGATCTTACGGCTTCGGTACAGCTCAGACATCCCTGCCGTCCTCGCAGGGTCAAAACCTTTATGGAGCGAGCCTCGGCGACGGTTTCGCCAGCTTCGTTCTGGGTCAGTTGGGTGGCGCAAGTATCGGGAACGATAACATTCAGTGGTTTCACCGCATAGACAGCGGGTTTTACTCACTGGACACCTGGAAAGTGACAAAGAAACTCACCGTGAATTACGGATTGCGCTGGGATTTGGAGCAGATGCAGCGCGAACAGCACGATCGGGAAACCCAGTTTAGCCCCACGGTCAGAAATCCCTCGGCTGGCGGCCTCCTGGGCGGAACTGCGTACGAGGGGTATGGGCAAGGGCGTTGCAACTGCATCTTCGAAAAATTCTATCCCTGGATGATTCAGCCTCGTCTCGGCGTCAGTTATCAACTGGATTCAAAGAGCGTGCTCCATGCGGCCACAGGGTTCTACTCGGGCCCGCAGCTCTTCATGAATGAAGAAATCTATAGCAACCAGGGATTTGGATTCAACCAGGTGTTTCTGACCAGCCCTTCGAATGGCATTTCCGCGGGCCAATTATCGAATGGCATTCCGTACACCGCGGCCGCTCTGACCGCTACCAACTTCGACCCTGGCGCTTACCCGAATGTCGGTCAACTCAACTCGCCCCCGTCGTTCATTGTTCCCAACAATGGCCGGCCGCCGCGTTTCCTGCAGTCGACAGTTGGCGTTGAACGCGAAATCGCAAACAATCTGACGGTCAATTTATCCCTCATCGACGACCGCGGTGTTTGGCTCAATTCCGACGGGCTGACCAATACTACAAACGAACTCACTCCATCGGTCCTCTCACAGAAATACGGCTTAGACGTTACCAACCCCGCCGACTTCAACTTGCTGACGCAACCGATCTCTTCCCCCAGCGTCGCGGCCAAAGGCTTCACAATTCCCTACTCCACCTTCCCGTCCGGAGCCACCCTGGCGCAGGCACTGCGACCGTTCCCGCAATTCGGCAGCATTGGCGACTACTACGAGCACAATGGCAACTGGTGGTACGACGCGCTGCAAATCAAGGTCACGAAGCGGCTCAGCAATGGGCTGTCTGGCGGTCTCGGTTATGAGTGGTCGAAGAACATGGGAACAGTCTCAAGCACTGGAACTTATACCACCGCGATACCGATTCAGGATCCCTCTCGGCCGCCCAAGAGCCAGAAATCCTATGTGGCCATCGACGAGCCGCAGATGCTCAATTTCTACTTCAATTACGAGGTACCGGGTTTCAGTTTTGATCAACACGGCTGGAAGCGCGCGATTTTTGCTGGCTGGACAGCCGACGGTATCTTCCATTACCAGAGCGGTTTTCCAATGCAAACGCCTGGTTCGACGAGTACTCTGACATCGGTCACGTTTGCTGACGGAGTCTGGGCGAATCGTGTCCCGGGCCAGAAACTCTTCCTGCATGGCCTCAATAACCACAGCGGCAATCCCCGCACCACGTTCTTCCTGAATCCCGCTGCGTGGGCAAATCCCGCTCCCGGCCAATACGCCACGTCCAAGCCGTATTATAGTGATTTTCGTGGCCCCCGATATCCCAACGAGCAACTGGGATTTGGCAAAGTCATCCCCATTAAGGAGGCGTTCAAATTCTCACTCCGTGCAGACTTTTTCAACGTCTTTAACCGCTGGGCGTATCCCGGCCTGAATATGGGAAGTCCGTTCGCGACCCCTCAGTATGGGGGCGACGGAAGTATTGTCAACGGCTTCGGTTTCCTGGGAGATGGCATCTCCGGCGCAGGCGGGAACTATGCTCCGAGAAGTGGCGAGATTGTCGCTAGAATCGAATTCTAGGGGCGGGTTGTGCTGCAGTCTTAACAAACAGGCCAGATGAATTCATCTGGCCTGTTAGCGTTGGCATAGCCGGTCGAGGGGAGAGGAATGAAAGTTGGCCATTTCGCGACGTGATTTTGTAACCGGCATGGCTGTTCTGGGCGCAGATAGGTTCACTTCGCGAGCATTGTCGCTTTCGCACACTCCCCCCCTGGATGTCAGGCTCGTTTCCGAGCAGGTGGCCACAAATGGTGCGGCGCGAAGCGTATCCTCCACCGGTAAATCCACTGAAACGCCAATCCTCTTCGAGAACACAATTGACTCCTCAAAGATACATTTCGTCCTGAAGAACAGTGTCAGCCCCCAGCGCTACTCCATCGAGACAATGACGGGCGGCGTTGCCCTCTTCGACTACAACAATGATGGCCTGCTGGACATCTTCTTTACGAACGGAGCGGAAATTCCATCCCTCGAGAAAAACAATCCTTCCTTCTACAACAGGCTCTTTCGCAATAATGGGGACGGAACCTTCACCGATGTCACCGAGAAGGCTGGCTTAACTGGTGTTGGCTACTCGATGGGAGCTGCGGCAGGTGACTACGACAATGACGGGTTTGTAGATCTGTATGTGGCTGGATTTAACCGCAACCAGCTTTTTCATAACAACGGAGACGGTACCTTCACCGAAGTGACTGAGAAAGCGGGGGTCGGAGGCATGATTGCCGGACACGGCAAGGCCTGGTCCGTCGCAGCAGGATGGATCGACTACAACAACGACGGATTACTCGACCTCTTTGTGGTGAACTATCTGGACTATTCGATTTCCGCAGCCCATAGCTGCCGGACGGACGACATCGTTGACTATTGTTCTCCGAATGAGTATCGCGGAACGCCTAATATCCTGTATCGAAACAATGGCGACGGCACCTTCACCGACGTTTCGCAGCAATCTCGCATTTCCCAATATGCAGGCAAAGGGATGGGCGTCGCTTTTGCCGATTATGATGGCGACGGCTTCACCGACATCTTTGTCTCCAACGACTCCGTTCCTAACTTCCTGTTCCACAACAATGGCGATGGGACATTTACAGATGTTGCCCTCCTGGCCGGCGTAGCTTACAACGAAAACGGCAGGACTGTGGCAGGTATGGGGACTGATTTCCGCGATATCGACAATGATGGAAGGCCCGATATTTTTCACACCGCGATGTACGGTGACAGCTTTCCTATCTACCGCAATCTGGGGAGGGGTCAATTTGAAGATGTCACGGAGAAGACCGGTTTAGCTGCAATGACAACCCGTTTCACGGCCTGGGGAACAGGAATCTTCGATTTCGATAACGATGGGAACAAGGATATTTTTGCCGCCGGCTCTGCAATTCTCGACAATTCGATGGAGGTGAACCACAAGCCTTTTCCGCTTCCCAATTGGCTCTATCGGAATCTCGGCAGCATGAGCTTTAGCGATGTGAGTGCACAGGCGGGGTCCGGCTTTTCCGTTCCGGCTGCACATCGCGGCGCAGCATTTGGTGATCTGAACAACGACGGGAAAATCGATATTGTCGTTACAGTCCTCAACGCACAGCCCCAGTTGCTCATGAATCGGTCTCCGAATCATAATCACTGGATCATTTTGAAGCTCGTCGGCGTTGCTGATAATCGAGATGGGTTAGGAACAAGGGTGAAGATAACAACCGCAAGTGGCGTTCAGTACAACGAGGCCACCACAGCCGTGGGCTACAATTCGTCCAGCGACAAGCGCGTGTACTTCGGATTGGGCAACGCGACCGTTGTGGATCGAATTGAACTCGCCTGGCCCACAGGGCTGAAGCAGATCCTCAGAAATGTGACGGCCGATCAGATCCTGACAATCGTGGAAAGCGGCCGTTCTCAAAAGCCTGGCCGTTCAGATTGAGTTCTCAACCATGATGAGCGTATCGATGTGGCTATCGGGATCGCGGGATGGGACTCAGATCGAATGCCCTGCGACTGACGGGCCCATCGGCCACTTCATCCATGTGCCCGCCGGCAAACGCCACTCTCCTGTGCCTGGGGGCAAGCTTGTATGATCTGGCTGCTCGCACTCCAACTCGCAGTGGGCGGAGCGCAACACTACGAGAACGCAAAAAAGGAATTCGACCAAAAAAGCTTTTCCGAAGCCGTCAGCGAGGTCGACGAGGCCTTGCACGAGAACCCGTCCATGGTTCCCGCCCTTGTATTAAAGGCTCGATTGGCTACCTTGGCGCGGCGTCCCGATGTTGCCAAAAGTTGTCTTGTCACCGCCATCACGGTGGATCCATCATCCGAGGAGGCGCAGTTCTATCTCGGATTGCTTCTCTATACGCAAAACGAGTTTGAGTCGGCGCTTCCGCCGCTGCAGGCGGCCCATAAGCTCTCTCCCAATAGTCCGCTGCCCGTGTTCTATCTTGCGATGATTCAGGAAGCCCTGGGACATCAGGACGAAGCGTTAGAGCTCTACCGGCAGGCGGCCAATCTCTCTCCCGGCACATCGCCGCAAAGAGCTGAAATTTTGGTCGCCTGGGGGAGATTGCTGCTTACACTCGGCCGGACCGATGACGGTATCGAAAAGGAGCAGCAAGCCGTCGCAATCAATCCCCGGTCGCGCGAAGCTCACTATGAGTTGGCGATAGGGTTGAACCACAACGAGGATATTCAAAATGCGGCGCGCGAAGGAGAACTGGCTCTGACTCTGACAGAGACTGCCGGCGTCAGCGATGCCCAGATACATTTTCTCCTGACAGGCCTGTACCGGAAGCTGAACAGACCTGACCTGGCAAAGGCTCATCTGGCGAAATTTCTGGCCGAAAAGAAGGAGACTCAAAAGTGAGCTGGGTTCCACCCATCGCACAGGCGCCGGAGTGGATGGTCCTCGTCGGGAAGTCCCTATGGACCCTTGTCGTGCGCGGTCAGTGCGCGGAAGGCCCGGTCAGAAGATGGCAAGCCACCACATCCGTGTTGTGGGGCGAACCCGCCATCGTATTCAGGCGCAGCAGAAATTCGAAATGGCTCGAAGCCCCAGGACGCGTCGCTCCGCACTGATCCAGAGCTTTGGTGAAGCGCGGCAGATCGGTAACAAAACGTCCCGTCGCTTCTGTGCCTTCCGCATTCACTCCTGCAAGAAGCAACACCTGGCCGTTCTGATCCAGATTCTGCACCAGCGCGACAATCGCGTACGACTCACCTGTCCCGCCGCCCAGAGCCGTGGGCAGATAATCCGATATCTCATTGGCGCGCGGCCGATAGTTATGAATGATCTCCTGCCCGGCCTCCTTGTTGAAGACAAATCGAAAGTCCAGCTGATCGCTGAAGAGCGACGTCCAGGGATCGGATCGCGGGCTGCCGAGAAAGATAAAGTTGTCATCGGTCTCCAGGTCTGGCATGCGCAGATTGCGCGCAGAGTTCACTCGCAGCTTACGCGCCAGACTCGATCCCAGGGCCGCGATATCCAGTGCGATCGGAGGATCCACTGCCGCCGAAATGCCGTCGCGGAGGATCACATTGCTGGCGCGGCTGACTTCGGGTGACAGTGTATTCGCTTCGGGCAGATACTGCCGGTTCGCATAATCGGAAGCCGAGATCTGATGTCCTGTGAGTTCCTGCACCTCGACCATCGCCGGATCGCTGGTAACGATTTGAGTGAGATGCGGCGAATTCACAAAAACCCGCCACGGCGAACTGGCCAGCAGCGGATTGGGAGACAGCGCTTCGTAGCGCCCCAGCAGTTGCCCCCCGCCAAACACGCCAACAGCGCAGAGAATCGCGGCCACAGCAATCAGCCAGGGTCTCCGCCCTGTAACCCGGTGCTCCTCTTTCTCTTCTTTCTCCTTACTGGGACCAGGCACTCCCGCCTGGTTCGGTTCCAGATCGGATTCCTTCGCTGTCGGCGGCAAATGTAGCAAATCCGCGGTCACCGCTGCCGGTGCTCCCGTCACTAACTGGCCGTTTTCATGCGTGATGACAGGAACGTAGGACCCCAGAGGAAGCGTAATCCGCAATCCCGAGGTCGCGCCATATCGCCCGTAGTGCTGCAGCAGACGCTTGCGCACGTCGCTGGCCGTGACCCGGACGATCGCATCTTCACTTGTATCGTAGGAGGGTGTTCGGCCGAACAACTCCATTCCGATTACCCGCTCTTTGAGACACTCCAGATGCCCTTCAATTGCCTGTTCCACCACATGGCGGAGAAACTGCGCGCTGCGATGACTTCCCTTGAAGGCAGCCCCTTCTGCAACTTCCGCGAGGTGTTTCCGGACGGCGGCAGTATTTGCCTCTTTCTCTGCAGTTCTGGCCTGAGCTGGCCGGTCTTCGGCGGGAAATGAGGAGCGCGTTGCCACGATAGGAGAGCCAAATGGTAGCACTCTTCGCCTCCTGCGGTCTTCGTCCCCGGGATCGCGGCTTCCGCCTTACCTTTGCCTGTTCTGCAAACCTTCCACGGGAGTAACTACGGTTAGCTTCCTCATGCCATAGCAACTGGCTTTTTTTCAATTACTTATGAGGCCGTTAGGACCTCAGCCTAACGTTGCCATTCCTGGCTCCAGGCTTTAGTGTTGTTGTTTCGCCAGCCGGATAAGGCGACTCGAGGTTCCGCTGCAACTCAACCCCGGGATGGAAGGTTTGCTCTACGTGAACGCATCATCCAAATGGGATTGGAAATGGCCCTCCGGCGAAAAGTCATGGTTGCCGAGCCATCGCAGCCTCCCGGCCTCAGCCCAATCCTGCCATGGCCTCGACGGGTACCTGAACAGTGCCTTCCGGCATGCTCGGTTCGTAGCGGCCTGCCTTCTTTTTTGCGGCTTGCTCGTCGGGTCGTGCCCTGCTCCTGCTCTCGCGCAGGAGCAGGGCTCAGTCCTCTACCGCCAGGCGGACGCTCCGATCGAACAGCGCCTCGATGACCTGCTGAGCCGCATGACGCTGGAGGAGAAGGTCCGCCAACTCGACATGTATTCCGGTGCGACCGGTATCATGAGCGCCCATAGTGACTCCACCCACGCGGCTCGAGATGCCGTTTTTGTCCCGGAAAAAGGCCTACAGCTTTGGGGCGCTCTGGGGGTCGGTTCCATCCACGACCTCAATCCCACTCCCGAGCAGTACAACGCGATCCAGAAATGGGTGATCGCTCATAATCGATTGGCGATTCCCGCGTTGTTCATTGAAGAAGGGCTCCACGGCTTCAACAACGGTACGGTGTTTCCGGCCCCGATCGGCCTGGCTGCAACCTGGAATCCCAGCATTGCGCAGCAGACGGGCGCGGTCATCGCGTCCGAGGCGCGCTCTACTGGCGTGGCCATGATTCTCGCTCCGGTCCTCGACCTGGCCCGTGACCCGCGCTGGGGAAGAGTTGAAGAAGATTTCGGTGAGGATCCTTACCTGACCGGGCAGATGGGTTTCGCGTATGTGCGAGGCGCGCAGGGGGAGAGCCTGGCCAGCGACCACACGGTGGTCGCCGAGCCCAAACATTTCGCGGGTCACGGCTCGCCGGAGGGCGGGACGAACACGTCACCCGTACATATGGGCGAACGGGAGCTGCGAACGATGATGCTGCCGCCCTTTGCCGAAGCCATTCGCGACGGACACGCCATGGCGGTCATGGCCGCCTATCACGAAATCGACGGCATCCCCATCACTGCCGATCCCTTCCTGCTGAAAACCATCCTGCGCCAGGAGTGGGGCTTCTCCGGATTTGTCCTGTCTGATCTGGGTGCGATCGAGCGGCTATACAGCGCCCACCATGTTGCCGCCAGTCCCGAAGATGCCGCCTGCATGGCGATCCGATCCGGCGTGGACATGCAGTTCTACGACTTTGATCACACAGTTTTTCAAGACGCGCTGATCGACTGCGTCCACGACCACGCTCTTCCGGTCGCTGATGTAGACCGCGCGGTACGGTCGGTGTTGCGCGTGAAGTTCGAGCTGGGGCTCTTCGATCATCCCTTCGTCGATCCGGCGCTGCAGGCGAAGGTGTATCGCTCTCCCCAGCACCTCGCGCTATCCCTGCAGTCGGCTCGCGAGTCGATGACGCTGCTGAAGAATGATGGGCCGCTGTTGCCGCTGTCCAAATCCACGAAGCGGATTGCCCTGATCGGTCCAAACGCTGCGGTAGCGCGCTACGGCGACTATGAGGACGAGAAAAACGGGGAACGTATCAGCATCCTGCAGGGGCTCCGCGACCTTCTGCCGGAATCAACTGTCACTTCCGATCCGGGCGACAGTATCCCGGCGGCGGTGGAGACGGCAGCCCGCGCTGATGTCGTGATCCTCGCACTGGGCGAACGGCAAGGCATCTCCGGAGAGGGCTTCGACCGCTCCTCTCTCGATTTGCCCGGCAATCAGGAACAGTTGCTGGAAGCGGTAGTGGAAACCGGAAAACCCGTGGCACTCGTTCTGGAAAACGGGCGGCCGCTGACCATCGGCTGGGCGCAGCGGCACGTTCCGGCGATTCTCGAGGCGTGGTACCCGGGCGAATTCGGCGGGAAAGCTGTCGCAGAGACGTTGTTCGGCGACAACAATCCTGGTGGCAGGCTGACGATCACGTTCCCAGGCAGCGTTGGACAGCTACCGGATTTTTACAACGCTGATCCGTCGCGAACATGGAAGTATATCGACGGCAGCGACAAGCCGCTCTTTCCCTTTGGATTCGGACTGAGCTACACCAATTTCGCCTACGATCGCCTGGCAGTTCAGCCGCCGGCGCCGGGAAGCCAGGGGGACATTCGCGTCACC
>Ga0210391_10003990_pt1 | contig 12411 bp, 7 predicted proteins | sample IncBWC12OmetaG_FD_160573 | JGI IMG/M metagenome (GOLD analysis project Ga0210391, IMG submission 160573) | Forest soil microbial communities from Barre Woods Harvard Forest LTER site, Petersham, Massachusetts, United States - Inc-BW-C-12-O ... | reverse complement strand
AAATCACAGGCCACCTCCGATTGGCGGGGTTTGCTGCCGGCGGAATGCTCCTGGGCGTCCTTTCACTGTGTTCCGCGTGCGGCCGCCCCGCGGAATCGACTGGGACGGAGACCGCGCCCGGGCCCGGAGCGAGTGCCCCGTCCGCACGCTCTTCCACGGAGCGGACGGCGGCGACGCCCGGCGCAGCGGCACCCGTCTCCCCGGCGTCTGCGTCCCCCGCCACGTTCGGCGAAAAGATCACCGCATCGATCGTGCCCCTCGCCGAGATCGCCGCCCATCCATCACGCTTTCAAAACGAGGTCGTCGCGACGAGCGGCAAGGTCACCGCGGTCTGCCAGGAGCGCGGTTGCTGGATGGAGCTGGCGGACGCCTCGGGCCAGGCGCACGTGCGCATGCACGGACACTCCTTCTTCGTGCCTCGCACGGCACCGGGTCACACTGCGCGTGTCCAGGCGCGTCTCGTGCCCGCACGCGGCGGCATGAATTGCGAGAATCCCGCGCAAGGCGCCCCCATGGACTGCGAGAACACGGAGAAAGACCCGAGCGGAACGGCGCGGGTCGAGCTCGATGCGACAGGCGTCGAGATCGACTAGGGCACCGCCGGCGGCATGGCTACTCCGCGGGTGCGGCGTCTGGCTCCGACCTCGGGCCGGGCGACGGTGTGAAGAGCTTCGCGCGTGCCGGTTCGAGGCTGAGGCGGCCCTTCTGGGTGCGGAAGCGGCTCTTGAGCGCGAGGAAGCGGTTCTCGAAGAGGTGAAACGAGGCGATGGCCACCGCAGTCGAGAGCGCGAGCCCGACCGCCACGAATACGGCCGTTCCGAGCCAGACCGAATGGAAAGAGCGAATGGGCACGAGCTTTTCGAAGATCGGATGCATCGGATAGTGGAAGACGTAGAGTCCGTAGCTGTAACGGCCGAAGAAGCGGAGCACGGAGTTCCGCATCGTGCGTGCGACGGGGGTGCGTCCCACGAGGCTCGCGGACACGAGCCCGGCGAATCCGATGGACCAGAGCGTGGGGGTGAAGACGTCGGTGAGCGGTGTCGTTCCCGACGTGCCGACCTCCGCGGGCACGCCCCGGAACGACACGAAGATCGCCGCGGCGATCGCCGGGATGGCGAGCCGGCGTGACCACGTCGCCCACGGCCCGGTCGGCGCGCGCCCTGGCGTCCCGCGGATTTCGAGGGCGAGCGCCGCTCCGAGGAGGAGCGCGTCCATGCGGCAGATCGTGAGCGAATACGTCCCGAGATCGTGCCCGGGAATCACGGCGATGAGGAGCCAGCGAAAGACCATCGCCATTGCGGCCATCGCGAAACAGAGCCGAACGAGCGTCCGCCGTTCGAGCTTCAACACGATGAAGGGCCAGACGAGATAGAATTGCTCTTCGACCGCGAGCGACCAGAAGTGGTTGACCCCGCTGAAGACCCACGTGTTCTTGACCGCCACGGCGATGTTGGACGTGTACGTCCAGAGCCATATTTGATTGGCTGCAATTTCGTGGAGCTTGGGGTTGTGCGGCGCCGCATACGGCGCGAGCACAGCGAAGAGGAAGACGGCCGCGAAGTAGAGGGGAAAGATCCGCAGCGTGCGCCTGGCGAAGAAGGTCCCGAGATACGTCGAGGAACCGCGCGAATCGTAAAGAATGCCCGTGATGAGATAGCCCGACAACACGAAGAAGAGATCGACGCCGACGTGACCCATGCTCGTCCAGAGCCAGAGACTCTCGATCGGCGCGATGACGTGGCCCCACAAGGTCAGGTGATAAAGGACGACGACGAGGATCGCGACGCCCCGGATCCCGTCGAGCGCCGGGACGTGCCCGCGGTCCGCTTTCACCCGTGGTCCAACCGCGGCGCGTGCGGCCCCACCGGTGCCGTCGGCGCTGCCAACGCGAAGCGCGGTGGCGGGCGCGATGAATCGGCTGCGCCGGTGGCCCGAGCCATCGAGCTCGTCGAACACGGGCGCGAAGGGTTCGATGCGCACGTGGTCGGGCACGATCACGTCGGTGGCGCGCGAGGGATGCGCCTCCGACGGCGGGTTCGTCGATTTCCTTTGCCGGCCCTCGTAGGCGAGCTCCTGGCCAATCCGGATGTGCATCACGCCCTCTCGAGCGTCTCCAGCGCAATGTCCGTGCCTCGGCGAAAATTGGGCGTTTTCGAGCCACAGACTCGTTTCGCAGCCGCATGGAGCCGTCGAGGTGCGCGTGCCGTAGCGCTCACGCGTACGAAAAAGCCTCGCTCTCCGAACGCTCTGCCCGCCGCTGGCTCAGCCGCGAAGTGCGCCGGGTTTCAGCTCGAGGCCGCTGCGAGGAACAGCAGGCCCCAATCGCGGAGGACGACGCCTTCAAGGGTTCGCTTCGCTTCGAGGGCCGCGGACACCTCGGCTCGCAGCTGGGGCCTCAGTGCCTCGGGGACGATGCGCAGGAAATGGCCGAACGAGCTCGCATCGAGAAAGTCGACCGCGTCTTCGCCGCTCATGTGCTTGCGCGCGCGTTGGGTGACCCACCGCCCACGTGGATTCCGCCGCTTCGTAGCGCCGAGGTCGACGAATGCGCGCCGCCGCGATACGCCCTCTCCGCATGCCAGCGCCTTTTCTCGCCTCGTTCATCCGTCCCGAGATCGAGCAGCTGAGTGGCTACGTCCCCGGCGAACAGCCACGGGGCGGCGGTACCATCAAGCTCAATACGAACGAGAATCCGTATGGGCCCTCTCCGCGTGTCCTCGGCGCGATCCGGGAGGCGACGACCGAGGCGCTGCGCCTCTATCCGGACCCCGTGTCGACGGCACTGCGAGCGGCGGCATCGGAGCGCTATGGCGTGGCGCCGGACTGCATTCTCGCGGGAAACGGATCCGACGAGCTCCTGAGCGTGATCCTTCGCGCGTGCGTCGGGCCCGGCGACAGGGTCGCTTATCCCTTCCCGACCTACAGCCTTTATTCGACACTCGTCGCGATGCAGGGCGCCCATGCGGTCGAAGTCCCCTTCGAAAGCGACTACGGGCTGCCGATCGACGCGCTCGCGGGTGCAAAGCAGCGCGTCACGTTCATTTGCAATCCGAACGCCCCATCGGGCACGCTGGCCCCACTCGCGGCGATCGAAGACCTAGCGAAGCGGGTGGACGGCCTCATCGTCGTCGACGAGGCGTACATCGACTTTGCAAGCCGCAGCGAGAGCGCCATCGCGCTCGTAAGCAAGAACCCGCGCGTCGTCGTTCTGCGGACGTTCTCGAAGTCGTTCTCGCTCTGCGGCATGCGCGTAGGCCTCGGGTTCGGGCATCCGGAGGTCATCGCAGAGCTCGCGAAAGTGAAGGACTCGTACAACGTCGCGAAGCTCGGACAGGTCGCCGCGACCGCGGCGCTCGAAGACTACGCATGGATGGAGGCCAACGCGGGGCGCGTTCGGACGTCGCGCGGCGCTCTGATCGTCGCGCTCGAAAAGCGCGGCTTCCGGGTTCTGCCGTCGGAGACGAATTTCGTCCTCGCCCGCGTCCCGGACGGTTCCGCGGGGCCGCTGCAGAGGGCGTTGAAAGAACGGCACGTCCTCGTGCGCTACTTCGACGTGCCCATCCTGCGCGACGCGCTCCGCATCACGGTGGGGCGCCCGGACGAGAACGACGCGCTGCTCGCTGCCCTCGACGCGATCAATCCGGCTGGTACATGACGACCTGCGAGCCGTCGCGGAAATAGAAGCGGTCGAAGCGCGCGTCGTTGCGGTCGAACGTCACCGCGCCGAACAGGTTGACGGCGATCCCCCACGCCGCCGCCGTACGAAACAGCGCGCCGAACGGACGACCGCCGACGGCGAGCAGCATGAACAACAGAATCACGTAGTCGTTCGAGAACCGGTAGCCGAACTGGCGCCAGCCCGTGTTCTGGTAAAAGAGGTCGGCGAGCGCAGGTCCGGCGATGGACAGCAGAAGCACCGCGTGCAGCCAGCCGCGCGAGCGCGGCCAGAGCAGCCAGAAATAGATGGGCGCCGTGAACCAAAGGGCGAGGCCGTGCTCGTTGATCTGGAAGGGCGCCATGCCCGATGCGTCGAACCAGGACACGTGCGCCCCTCGCGGCGGGAGCCACGGCAGGATGGTGAGGAAACACCCGAGGTTCTTCGATAGATAGTGGTAATCGACGATTCCCCACTTCGCCATGCGCGTTCGCCACGCGACACTCAAGTATTCGTGCCCGAAATCGGACGGGTTGTAGCTCCCGAAGCGGGAGTGATTCATCCACGAGCACACCGCGAACACGACGAGGATCGGGGCGGCGAAGAGCGCGTACTTGACGATCAATGCGCGCTTGTCGAGGCGCGACCAGGTGGTGCGAAGGCGAGCGAGAAACGTCCCGTCGGTCGGTAAACCACCGTCGGCGGCGACGCGCACCGCTTCGAGCGCGAAGAGCGGAACTGCGAGGATGGGGGTGACGCGCGTGGCGAACACGAAGCCGAGCATCATGCCCGCGAGGAGCGGCGCTTCGGCGTCGAGCGCGAAGAGGGCGTAGAGCGCCATGAGGGACGTGTTGACGACCAGCGCCGCAAACCAGACGGTGCCTTCGACCGCCGTGAAGAAGTACACGGTGCCCACGCCCATCAGGGCCGCGAGGAAGATGTCCTCGGCCTCGGAGCGACTGGAGCGGCCCGTGCGCCGGAGCTTCTCGAGCACGAGGAAGAGCACGGCCGGCGCGACGCCCGCGAGGAGGACCATGAATTGCCCGTCGTAGAATCGCTCCGCGGCGCCCGCCATGGCCACGAATGGCAGCATCAGGACCGCGGGGAACGGCGGGAACGAGATGTACGTCTTGCCGCCGTAGACCGCGAAGTCGTTGTTTCCCGCGTACCCGGGCGGGCCCTGCGCGAGGTCTTGGCGGCCGTGCAGCCAGGCCTCGGCGAGAAGGGCGTAATGGTTGTACGGCGTGTGATCGAAGAGGCGGGCCGGGCTCGCGACGATCCAGAACACGGCGGTGCACGCGATGTAGAGGAGGAGCCCGAAGAAAATGCGCCGTGCGCGGGTGTCGGGCTCGAGCAAGGCGCGAAAGTTCGCGCGGAAAGGCATGCGGGAAGGCATCGAACCGGCGCACGCTATCGGGGCGGGTCGCCCGGAGCAAGCGAGCGCTTGGCCCCGCTTTCGGGGCTTTCGTGGAGAGCGGACCCGAACCAGACCCCTGCCCTCGCCCCCAGCCACACCCCTAGCCAGATAGGCAAGAAGAGCGCGATGAAGCGCGCGTTGTCCTGGTGGGTCACGCGCAGCACCGCAAGGAGGAGCCCGATCCCGCTCGACGCCAGGAGCACGCCCGCCAGCGCCCGGAACCCGCGTTCGCCGCCGCGTCGCGTGCAAGCAAGGCCGACCGCGACCACGGCCAGCGCAAGCGCGATCGGCGAACACTGGAGGAGATTTGCGTTGCGGTAGGCGACCCCGTGGTCCGTCGCGGTCCACAGGACGAGGAACGCGCACCCCAGGAGGCCGAGCACGAGGCTCACGAGCGCCGCCAGCACGCCGAACGCGACGCGACCGATGCGACGCTGTGCCCCGAACCGGCCGAGGCCCGCGAAGAGCCCGCCGAGGACGACTCCCGCGATCGCGAACCATGGCGTCCACACGGGCGGTGCGCGCCGTAACGGGGGTCGATTCGCGGCGACGAGCACGGTCTCCCGCACGACGAGCGGGACGTCGCCGTCCGGCGTCGTGAGCGTGACCCGCCGGAGCGATTCTTCCAGCTTCGAAGGAAGGAACATCTCTTCCCACTGCGAGATGGGTCGATCGACCGCGGGTCCCAGCGCGATATCCAGAGCGAGCGCAAACCAGAAATCATCCCCCGTGACCCGCTCGGTATGCGCCCGGAAAGACATCTCGGCGGGCCTCTGAGAAGCCACGCGCAGGCGGCCGTCGATGACCGCGTCGATGGCGTCGCGCACGCGGGTCGAACAATTGTCGAGATAGTAATCGTATTTGTAATAGCGCTGGTCGAGCTCGGCGTTACGCCGCAGACGGTCGACGAGCAGCCGCTTCTGGGCAGCCGAGAGCGCGAGCTCCTGCGCGTCGAGCGACCGGTTCTCGCGGCGGTAGTGGGCTACCGTCGAGCCAAACGACTGCACCGAGAGCCAGTACCGCAGCCGGCCCTTCATGAAATCCGAGATGAGCGTCGCCGACTGGAACTGAAAGGTGCCGAAGTTGTAGACCTCGTCCCGGTGCAGGGCGGCGTCGTGCACGAGGAGAGCGTTGTGCCCGAACTTGAAGAACGGGTGATCGCCCGGCCCCATCGTGAGAACCGAAATGGTGAATTCGTCGCCCGGTTGGCCGGACGGGGCGGACTCGGCACGCGCGGCCCGCGGGAGCAGCGTCGTGGAGGCCAGCACGACCAGGAGGAGGAGAACGACCGGCGCCCTCATGTTCGCGACCCGCGTGCCGGAAAGACCTATCACGCCTCCGCCGGATCGCAGCCGCAATCGCACGCGTCCGGCGCGCCCGCGCGTGAGCGTGCGATGGTAGAGGGAGGCCCTCATGCGTATCGTGCTCACCGCGCTCGGGACCGTCGGCGACGTCGCGCCGATGTTGCGGATCGCCGAGGCCCTCGAAGCCGGCGGTGCGCGAACGCTCGTCTTCGTCAATCCGTTCTTCGAAGCGCATGCCCGAAGCCTGGGCCTCTCGGTGCGGGCGGTCGGCGAGCCATGGGATCCCGAGCAGATCGCGCGCGATCCGCAGCTCTACGACCCGTCCCACGTCTTTCGGCAGGTCTTCGTACCCCCTATCGAGGCCGAATTCCGCGCGATCGGCGAGGCCCTGGCCGAGTCGCCGACCGCGGGGGTCGTGAGCCACTTCTGGTGCTTCGGCGGCGTACTCGCGGCGGAAGCGCGGCGCGTGCCGTGGGCCGCCGTCAGTCTCGCGCCGATCGCGTGGCTCTCCGTGCGAGACCCCAGCCAGATCGCGGCGTTTCCCATTCCGCCGTGGATCCTGCGCTCGGTCATCCGGTGGCTCGTGCGCCCGCGCACGCTGGAGCTCTACGAGCCGCACGTGCAGAGGGCGGCGCGTGCGCTCGGTCTTCCCGAGCTGCCGAATCGCTACTGGGGCATGCAGACGCGAGCCGCGCTCAACGTCGGTCTCTGGTCCCCCTCGTGGCGAGCGCCCGCGGCGGACGATCCGACGAACGCGCGCATCGTGGGCTTTCCGGCCGTGGCGCGAAACGTTGCGGCCCTGGTCGGGGCTCCGGGCGCGTCCGATCCCGGGGCAAGGCTGCCACCGCCGATCGAGTCGTTCCTGCGCGAGGCCTCCGCGGAGGGTGGCGCCGTCGTGATGGGGATGGGCTCCGTTCCGTCCGTATCGGAGCCGCTCTACCGGGAGGCGGCGCGCGCATGCGTCGCGCTCGGCCGGCGCGCGCTCCTCGTCGGCGCCTCCGAAAATCTCGACGCCGAATTCGGCCCCACCATTCGCACCGCGGCGGCAGTGCCTTACGCGGCAGTCTTTCCGCGGGCGAGCGTCGTCCTGCACCATGGGGGCGTGGGTTCGATGACCGCGGGGCTCCGCGCCGGCCGCCCGGCGATTGCCATGCCCTTCGCCAACGACCAGTTCGACAATGCCGCACGCCTCGAACGGCTCGGCGCGGGGATCGCGCTGCCGCAGCGGCGCGCGCTCCACGGTGGGCTCCGCGCCGCGATCGCGCGGTGCCTGGCGTCACGCACGATGGCGGCGAAAGCCGCGGCCGTCGCGCGCAAGCTCGCGACCGAAGAGGACGGCGCCGTCGTCGCGGCGCGAGAAATCCGTCTTGCGTTCGACCGCCGCCCTGGCGCGCCGTAAGTGCTAAATCGGCGGTCCCGAAGGTGAACGCTGACTCAGCAACAAATCTGGGCGATAAATCAGCGAGCGCGTTCGCGGAATCGCGCTCGCTGATTTAGAAGTCGCGCCGGCATGCCCGAAGCCGAGTCGCCGCTGCGCTTTCCGCCGGAGCTCCCGATCACGGCGCGCGTGCGCGACATCGCGGCCGCCATCGACGAGAACCCCGTCGTCATCGTGGCGGGCGCCACCGGCTCGGGCAAGACCACGCAGCTGCCCAAGATCGCGCTCGCGATGGGCCGCGGCGTCCGCAAGATGATCGGCGTCACCGAGCCGCGGCGCATCGCTGCAACGAGCGTCGCGGCGCGCGTCGCGAGCGAGATCGGCTCGCCGCTCGGCACCGAGATCGGCTACCAGGTCCGCTTCGACGACCGCACGTCGGCGCAGACGTACGTCAAATTCATGACCGACGGGATCTTGCTCGCGGAGATCCACGGTGACGGCCTTCTCCAGCGGTACGACACGATCATCGTCGACGAAGCCCACGAGCGAAGCCTCACGATCGACTTCGTGCTCGGCTGGTTGAAGCGCCTTTTGCCCAAGCGGCCCGACCTGAAAGTGGTCGTGAGCTCGGCGACGCTCGACACCGATCGCCTCTCGCATTTCTTCGGCAAGGCGCCGGTGATTACCGTCGAGGGACGCACGTTTCCGGTGGACGTTCTCTACGAGCCTCCAGCCGACGACGTGGATGGCCCCGAGTCCGTGGCCAACGCCGTCGACAACATCGTTTCGCTCGATCCGCGCGGCGACGTCCTCGTGTTCCTGCCCGGCGAGCGCGAGATCCGCGACACGGAGCGCGAGCTCCAGGCGCGCGCGCTGCCGCACACGACCGTCCAGCCCCTCTATTCGCGGCTCTCGGCCGCCGAGCAGGCTCGCGTCTTCGCGCCGATCACGGGCCGCCGCGTGATCCTCGCGACCAACGTCGCCGAGACGTCGCTCACGATCCCGGGCATCGTCTACGTCGTCGACATGGGCGTCGCGCGCCTTTCACGCTACGACTCGCGATCGGGGACGACGCGCCTGCAGATCGAAGGGATCTCGCAGGCGAGCGCCGACCAGCGCAAGGGCCGCTGCGGCCGCGTGCGCGAAGGCATCTGCATTCGTCTGTACGACGAGGCGAGCTATGCGGCGCGACCGGCGTTCACCGACCCGGAGATTCTCCGAACGGGGCTCGCGGGCGTCATCCTCCGCATGAAGGCGCTCGGCCTCGGCGACGTGGAGGACTTCCCATTTCTCGATCCGCCCCCCTCCCGGTCGGTCACGGAAGGTTACCGCGTGCTCGAAGAGCTCGGCGCGCTCGGCCCGGATCGCGAGCTCACTCCGCTCGGCGAACGCCTCGCGCGCTTTCCCGTCGATCCGCGCATCGGGCGCATGATTCTGGCCGCCGAGCAACACGGCTGCGTCGCCGACGTGCTCGTCGTCGCCGCTGCGCTCACCGTGCAGGACCCGCGCGAACGGCCGCGCGAGCACCAGCAGAAAGCCGACCAAGCGCACGCGCGCTTTTCGCACCCGCGATCGGACTTCGCGAGCTTCCTGCGCCTCTGGGCCTTCGCGCGCGCGGCGGAGCGCCGCGGAAGCACCCAGCTCCGCCGGGCCTGCAAAGAGAGCTTTCTCTCGTTTCTCCGGATTCGCGAGTGGATGGACGTCCACAAGCAGCTGCAGGAAGCCGCGCGCGAGATCGGCATTCCCATTCCGGCGCCGAGCGCCGCCGCGGATTCCGCGGCAGCGGACCCGGCGACGGCGGATTTCATGAAGCCCGAAGCCGAAGCGGCGTTCCACACGGCGCTCCTCACGGGGTTGCCGTCGAAGATCGGCCAATGGAACGACGAGAAGCGCATCTACCTCGGCGCTCGGCAAACGCGCTTTTCGATTCATCCGTCGTCGGTGCTTTCCCGCAAAACGCCGGCGTGGGTCATGGCCTACGAGCTCGTCGAAACGACGCAGCTCTACGCGCGCACGGTGGCGAGGATCGAACCAGAGTGGCTGCTCCGGGCGGCGCCCCACTTGCTGAAGCGGAGCTACGCCGATCCGCATTGGTCCGAGAAGACGGGGCGCGCGACGATCAAAGAGCAGGCGACGCTCTACGGGCTCCCCGTCTTTCGCGACCGGAGCGTCGACTACGCGAACGTGGCGCCGGCGCAGGCGCGCCTCATGTTTCTGGATCACGCGCTCGTGCGCGGCGAATACCGATCGCCCGGCGCGTTCCAGGCGCACAACCGGGAGATCCTCGAACGGGTCGCGAGACTTCGCGACAAGGCGCGGCGCAGCGACATGATGTCCGACGAGGGCGCGCTGCTCGCCGTGTTCGATCGACTCGTGCCGCGCGACGTCGTCAACGGGAAGACGTTCGAAACGTGGCGGACGGTCGCGGAGAAGGAGAACCCGGAGGTCCTCCATCTGTCGATCGGCGACGTCCTCGCGGGCGAGTCATCGCTCAAAGCCGAGGACTATCCCGATGCGATCGCGCTCCACGGCGTGACGCTCGACGTGGGCTATCGGTTCGACCCCGCGGCCGAAGACGACGGCATCACGCTCACCGTCCCCCTCGCGCTCGTCCCGCAGATCGAACCGGGCGAGCTCGATTGGACGATCCCGGGCTGGCACCGCGAGAAGATCGCCGCGCTGCTCGAGACCCTGCCGCGCGCGCTTCGCCGCGAGCTCGGCGAGGTCCGCGACCTGGCGGCCGAAATCGCGCCGCTCCTCGTGCCGTTCCACGGACTTATGATTCCCACGCTGGCGGCAGCCGTGTCGCGGGTCAACGCGGTCGAGGTGGGCGAGGACGCGTTCGCGCCCGATCGCGTGCCCTCGTACTTGCGGTTGTCGTGCCGGATCGTGAGCGAGGGCGGCAAGACGCTCGCCATGAGCAAAGACATCGGTGCGCTTTGGCAGCAATACGCGCCCGAAGCGCGAGCCGCGTGGAAGGATACGGCGCCCTCCCCCCGCTGGACGCGCAAAGGCATCACGAGCTGGGACTTCGGCGATCTGGAGCCGTTCGTCGTGCGGCGGGTCTCGGGGATTGAAGTGCGCTCGTATCCCGCGATCGTCGACCGCGGGGCTTCGGTCGACCTCGCGCTCCTCGAGTCGAAGGCGGCGGCCGACGCGGCCACCCGCGCGGGCGTCCAGCGTCTTTTCGCGATCGCCACGCGTCATGTCGTCGCGGTGTGCGGACCTCGCCTGCCGCCGGGCTTCGCGCGCCCGAGCGGCGCGCCCCTCGCGCGGTCCGACAGCGACGCGTTCGCCGCCATGGCCGTCGCGCGCGTCGTGGAAGACGCGTTCGGTCTCGGGGAAGGGCCCTCTCCGCGGACGAAGCGCGAGTTCGAAGATCGCCTCGCGATCGGCACCCCCCGCATCGCGGCGTCTTTCCGGCGGGTGAGCGAGCTCCTCGCGCGCGTGGCTTCGGATCTCGACGCCACGCTGCAGGCGCTGCGAAGCGCCGCCAAGCACCCCGGTGCGAAGATCGCAATTGCGGAGATCCGCGCGCAGCTCGATGCCCTCTTCCCGGCCGACTTGCTGTCGTGGATTCCCCTCGCGCGCCTGGAGCACTTCCCGCGGTACTTGCGAGCCGCGCAGGCGCGGCTCGGGCGCGCGATCGCGGACCCGCGCAAGGACTCGGAAAAGATGGCGCGCGTCGCGCCCCTCTGGGCCGCGTTCTCGGCGAAGCAAGCGACCGCGCGCGACCGCGAGATGGCGCTCGCGCTCCGGTGGTCGTTCGAAGAATTGCGCGTCGCGGTCTTTGCCCCGGAGCTCAAGACGCCGAAGCCCGTCTCGCCGGCGCAAATGGCGTCCGAGATCGCGGCGCTTCGTTAGCGCAGATCGATCTTCTTTCCAGGGAGGGCGTGCGTCACGAGCACGACCGAGTTGGCCTGGGCGCTGGTGACGCTCATCGCGTCTTCCGCCAGATCGAACGCGACCCCCCACGGAATCGTGTCTTCTGCCGCCAAGACGAGCTCCGCCGCGCCGCATCCTTCGCGGCGTTCGCGGACCGCGGCGAGGCCGAGCGTGAGGTCTGGACCCGCCAGCCCTCGAGCGACCCTCTTCGTGGAGCCCCCGCCCGCCGGCCATACCGCGATCGACCCGTTCTTCGCGATCCAGACGACGGCCGCACAATCCGCCACGGTCGCCGGCGAGGAGAGTGCCAGCCCTTGCGTCGTGTTGTCGCGCGCTTCGGACTTCACGATCGCACCGGACGCCTTCGCCCGGAAAATCGCCTGCGCGACCGCGGCGACGTGCGAAGGCTTCGCGTTCCGCATGGCGACGAACGACACGGTGCGGCCCTCGATCCCCGGTTTGCCGGAGAGGAGCCCGAAGGCTCGGTCGGTGAGGCCCGGATCGGTCACGGAGACGCTGTCTTTCCCGACGGCGACGGTCTTCGGATCCACGATGATCTCGGGCGCCGCCACTTCGACGACCGGCGGGGGGCTCGGCGCCGGCGCGGTTTCCGGGGCAACGGCGGGGGTGGCTCCGTTCGTCGAGGTCGGAGTGGGTCCGGTTGCCGGAGAGGCGCCTTCGTCGCATGCGGCGAAGACGCCGGCGACGGCGGCTGCCGCGAAAAGCGCCCACGGACCGGAGAGCCGCCACCGTCGCCCATGCGCCCGGCGCT
>Ga0210391_10003989_pt1 | contig 12411 bp, 9 predicted proteins | sample IncBWC12OmetaG_FD_160573 | JGI IMG/M metagenome (GOLD analysis project Ga0210391, IMG submission 160573) | Forest soil microbial communities from Barre Woods Harvard Forest LTER site, Petersham, Massachusetts, United States - Inc-BW-C-12-O ... | reverse complement strand
TTTAAAGACGGCAGCGGCGGCAGCTTCAGGAGTGGGCGTGAATTTGTGGCCCTTGTAAACGTCAGCGACGGCGCCGCAATCGGAAACAACGTACCCTTGGAAGCCCCAATCCTTGCGGAGATGCTCCACGAGCAACGCGGAATTCGCGCAGGCCGGTTCGCCGTTCAGGCGATTGTAGGCGCACATGATGGATTCGGCTTTGCCTTCGATGATCGCAGCGCGAAACGCAGGCAGATACGTTTCTTCCATGTCGTGGCGAGAGGCTTCGACGTTCACGCTGTGCCGCGTGGACTCGGGTCCACTGTGAACAGCGAAATGTTTCGGCGTTGCGATCGTTTTGAAATAGTTCGGATCGGTGCCTTGCAGGCCTGTGATGAACGCAACGCCAAGACGAGCAGTCAGGTACGGATCTTCGCCGTAGGTCTCCTGGCCGCGTCCCCAGCGCGGATCACGAAAGATGTTGATGTTTGGAGACCAAACGGTGAGGCCGCGATACCAGTCCGTCGAGCCGTCCTGGTGAACTGCAGCGGAATACTTGGCGCGAAATTCCGTGCTAATGGTGTCGGCGACGTCATGCATAAGCGGTTCATCGAAAGTGGCGGCCATGCCGATGGCCTGCGGAAAAACGGTGGCAATCCCCGCGCGCGCCACGCCGTGGAGTCCTTCGTTCCACCAATTGTAGGCGGGAACACGAAGCCGCGGAATCGCGGGAGCGATATGGCCGAGTTGATCGACCTTTTCTTCGAGGGTCATGCGGGAGATCAAGTCGTCGGCGCGTTGATCGACAGGAAGCTTGGGATTCAAATAGGGCGCGTCAGAAGGCGCTTGCTGCGCATAGAGCGCCGGCGGCATCAAGACGCAGAGAAATGCCCAAGCGAAGAAAGTCGTTTTGTTTTTCATGCTTCGTCCATCCGATAAGCGATTTGCAGTTGGAACGAACCGACGCAGGGCCCACCGAACACTTATCGATTCGATGGGACACTACCATCGCGGGAGAGCTCGTGTAAACGGTAATCGAACGCGCTGAGGACTAGAGAGTTCGCGCCAGCACGTCGAAGCAGCCGTTCCAGCCGCGGTCGTGTTCCTGCCGATCCTTCTCGGTGAAGAAGCCAGCATGCGTGAGAACAATTTCCGTAGAGTCACCACGCGTGAAGAATTCCACAGTGACTTGCGTTTCAGGGCTTTCGGGATTTAATTTGGTGCGCGAACCATCCGGCTCTTGTTTGGTCCAGGACCAGCTGAAGACGATTTTTTCGGGAGGTCGGACTTCGAGATACTCGCCTTGTCCCCAGTACGTCTCGCCTTTGCCGGGATCGCGGACCTCCATGAGGTAACGGCCGCCGGTTCGGATGTCCTGCACGTGATGAGTGATCACGTGCGCGGACACGTCCCTGCACATCCACTTCTCTAGCTGCTCGCGCTCGGCCCACGCGGCGAAGACTTTTTCGCGCGGCGCCGCGAACGTCCTGCGGATTTGGAGTGTGAAATCGGGGCTTGTTTGGCTTTGCTGTGCGCTTGCCATGATTGTTTCTCCTTGCTGACATTCGTTTCCAGATATTTCGCCAAGGCATCGAACTGCAATTCCCAGAACACACGGTATTGCTCGATCCATGCAGCCGCATTCTTCATCGGCTCGGCAGCCAGTCTGCAACGGTGAACGCGGCCATCGACTTCGCGTTCGAGCAGGCCCGCGGCTTCCAGGACGCGCACGTGTTTCGAGATGGCCGGCAAAGAAACGCGAAAAGGCTCCGCCAGTTCCGTGACCATGGCCTCACCCTGTGCGAGACGGGCCAGAATGGCGCGGCGGGTGGGATCAGAGAGAGCTCCAAACGTGGCATCCAACGCCGTCGTCGAATAGCTAACCATACGGTTTAATATCCTCGGAAGCGCGGGGAATGTCAAGACGCCTTCAGAGAGTGACCTTCCCTGCGTCTCTGACAAGGCGGGAGAAGACGACGAATGTTTATTCGGGTTTGTCTTTAAGATCGAGCACGATCTTCAGAATTTCTGTGGAGAGCGCGGCGGATTCGACGTTATCCATGTTGGCAAGGACAACGATCCCGGCGCGGCGCTCCGGCACGAGAAGGATGGAAGTGCTGGTGCCTTGCTGGCCGCCAGTGTGCTCCACAAGCGCGAGGCCATATTTCTTTTGCGTGCCCCAGCCTAAGGCATAACCGTTCTGCGAACCATCTGCCACCTTCTGCGGAGTCCACATCAGGTCGCGTGTGGCTGGCTTTAGCAGTTTGTTGGCCAGGATGGCGATTTCAAACTGCGCCATATCGTCCGCAGAGGAGATCAGGCCGCCGCCTGGGATTTTGTAGCTTGAATCCAGGACGCCCGCGTTCTGCACGACGCCACCTTTATCCTTGTGATACCAGCGCGAGCGGTGGGGAACAATCGCAAAGAAATCGTCAGCTTGCGTCTCTGCCATCCCGGCGGGCCCGAAGATATTTTCCTTCACGTAGTTCACGTATTTTTCGGACGCGGCACTTTCGAGGACGCAGCCGAGTAACGTGTAGCCATACGTCGAGTACTGGAATTTCGTACCGGGTTTCGCAACCAGCGGATCGCTGGCGAAGATTTGCAGTGATTCTTCCATGCTCGCGAAATGCTTCGCGCTGTCGTCCGGAATGTCGCCTTTGCCGTCCGGGTTGTAGTGCCGGATGCCTCCCAGATGGCCGAGCAACTCGCGAGTGGTGATGGGCCATTCTTTCTTAGGGAAGGCTGGGCAGTACTTTTGCACCTCGGCATCGAGGTCCAGCTTTCCGCGCTCCGAAAGCTGGAGAATAGCGGTCGCTGTGATGGGCTTGGAAATCGAACCTAGCCGGAAAAGTGTCGAGCGCGTCGCGGGAACAAAATTCTCAAGATCGGCCATTCCGAAGCCCGCGGACCAGACCAGCTCGCCGTCCTGGACGACTGCAACGGAAATTCCTGGCACGCTGTTGGCGGCCAAGAAACTCGAGGCGGCTTTTTCGATCTGCGCGCGCTTCTCGGCAGAAAGACTCTTGGTCTGTGCATGAAGCGGAATCGAGCCAAGGGAAAAGGCCAACAGCGCAGCCCCAAGCAGCAACTCGGTCCACGCTGATTTCGGAAGACGGACAACAGGAGTGGGTTTCACGTGAAACACCTCGCGGGAGAGTCTATCCCGGACTGCCCTGCATAGGAACAGCCACAGAATGAGGCGTCGGCCCTTCGCCCTTGTATTGAAATCGTGTATTGAGTAGGTCACCCCTCCCCTAGCGGAAAGCGTTGACCTGGACTGTAACAGCTACTTAACATAGGAAGATGTGCCAGAAGCTCCACATTTTGCTGTGTACCGCGCTGCTTACCGGAATTGCGGTGGCCGCGGACGGCTGCGAGGATGCAGCGAAAAACGGCGTTCAAGCGCACGTCCCGGCCCTGGCCCCCGTGCATACCGCTGCTGCTCAAGTTCCTGCCACTGTCGGAGAGCTTCCGCTGCCCAAACTTTCGGCCGAATGGCTGGCGGCGATGGCGCTGAGAGTTCCCAGTCCCAAGGATTACTTGATCGCGCAGGTAGAAGCCAAATTCGCTTCCGGCGAGCAGAACTACAAAGCCGGACATTTAGAGGCCGCGCGGCACGATTTTGACGAAGCCGTCGACTGGCTACTTACCAGCGGCTACGACCCGAACAGCGACCCCAAACTCAGCGAACTGTTTCATCGCGTGGTGGATACGGTCTACGGCTACGAATTGCAGGCCTTCCGCGCGGGCGACGGTTTTCAGGAAGCCCCTGCTGTGCCCGCGCCGATTGACGAAGTAGCGGAAATGACCTTTCCCGTCGACCCGAAGCTGAAAGCGCGGGCGGAGGAAGCCGCCAAGAACATCTCGCATGACATGCCGCTCACGGTGAACGACGAAGTGCTCTCCTTCCTGAATTTTTTCCAGACGCCGCGCGGCCGCGCCATTGTGGAGACGGGGCTGCGGCGCTCCGGGCGCTATCGCGAAATGATCGGGCGAGTCCTGCATGAAGAAGGCGTTCCGCAGGATTTGATTTATCTGGCGCAAGCGGAAAGCGCGTTCCAGCCGTTGGCGCTCTCGAGAGCTGGGGCACGAGGCATCTGGCAGTTCGTGGCTTATCGCGGCATGGAATACGGTCTGCGGCACACCTGGTGGATCGACGAACGGCAAGATCCGGAAAAAGCGACGCGCGCTGCCGCGCAGCATTTGCGCGACCTATATGGACAATTCGGCGATTGGTACCTGGCAATGGCCGCGTACAACTGCGGCCCGGGAAACGTGCAGAAGGCCATCGAGCGGACGGGCTATGCCGATTTTTGGGAGCTCTACAAACGCAACGTGCTCCCCCGCGAAACCAGAAATTACGTGCCCATCATTCTGGCGCTCACCCTCATTGCCAAGGACGCCGCGCACTACGGTATTCAAGTAGATCCGGAGCAGCCGGTGCCGACGGATGTCGTGAAGCCCGGCCGCGCGATCGATCTGCGATTGGTGGCGGAAACTATTGACGTCGATGTTGACACTCTGCGAAATCTGAATCCCGCGCTTCTGCGCCTTGCGACGCCGGATGATCCTTCCTTCGAGATGCATCTGCCCGCAGGCAGCGCGGAAAAATTTTCCGCGGAGATTGCGGATATTCCCGCGGACAAATGGGTGAGCTGGCGGCGGCACCGCATCGAAGCCGGCGAGACGCTGACTTCCATCGCGAAAAAATATCGCGTTACGCCGGCGGCAATTTCCGACGCAAATAATCTGGATCGCCACGCGGCACTGGATGTCGGAGAGAAATTAATTATTCCCGCGGCGGCTCCGGTGGAGTCCAAGAGCCGCCTGGTGCGTTATCGCGTGCGTAAAGGCGACACACTCGGCGGAATCGCGGACCGTTTTAGCGTGCCTACCGAAGATGTGCGCAAATGGAATCACATGAGCACCAACCACGTGAGCCGCGGGATGGTGCTGCGCATTTACACCGTCGGCGGCGCGCCGGAAATCGCTCCGGAGCACAGCCGGTCGAAAACAAGCTCCAAGGCACGCACTCCCCAGGCAGCTCCCGCTCCCAATCAGGCCGCAGCCGCTAATCAGAATTAAACTATTTATATACAATAAGTTAGCTGCCAATAAGAACGGAGAACGACTCGCTGCGTTCTCAAACCGGCAACGGACTTTCTTCACTCGGACACCTGTCTGTCGCACCGTTGCAGCAGAATGCTTGACAACTTTGCAGGAGTACGATAACAACTTCGCTGCGGCGGAGGGGAGTTGGCGACTCCAGCTGATGCAGCGTCCCGCAGGCCATAGGCTTGTGGGTACCCCTCGGGAGGATGGCATGGATTTCGAGAAAGACAACTTCGAAGACGACAACGAGCTGTCACGGCTGGACGAAGAAGATGAGTTGGCCGGCGGTGAAGAAATCGTGGAGACCGAGGAAGAAGAGATCCTCATCACCGAGGAAGAGCCTGTAGCGGCGGCGCCGGCAGCCAAAGCTGCCTCCAAGCCCGCGGCTAAACCGGCCAAGAAGGCGGCTCCAAATAAGAAGGCTAAAGCGCCCGCCAAGAAAGCCAAGCCTAAGGCAAAAGCCAAAGCCAAGCCTAAAGCAAAACCGAAGAAGACGGCGAAGAAGGCCGCCAAGAAGAAAAAAAAGCGCTAAGACTGCGCGCAGCACCGAATTTTGAGAATGCGAAAGGGCTTGGGCCATCGTCCAAGCCTTTTCCTTTTGAGAACAAAAATAGTTCACTCTGGTACCCGAAGCACGGCGGCGTGCTCCCAGTTAGACATCTTTCCGCTCTCAAATCGGGAATCCCACGCATTTACGAACAGGGAGCTTGACGAAATATATATCTGCCGTTAGCATGACCGCCGTATGTTACGGGCAGTGGAACAGATACGCCGGATGCGCGGCGGGGCGCAGTCTCACTTGATGCGCTGCTCGGACGGACACTACTACGTCGTTAAATTTCAAAATAATCCTCAACACCGCCGGATTCTGGTCAATGAACTGCTAGGAACGAAGCTAGCGGCGCGGCTGGGGCTGCCGACGACGCCCGTGGCCATTGTCGAGGTGTCCGAAGAATTGATCCGCTTGACGCCCGATCTGACGATGGAGATGCCGCGCCAGCGAATTCCATGCCAGCCCGGGCTGCAATTCGGTTCGCGTTATCCCGGCGATCCCCGGCGGCTATCGCTGCACGACTTTCTGCCCGACGAACAGTTGCGGCAGGTCGCCAACTTGCATGACTTTGCCGGCATGCTCGTTTTCGACAAATGGACCTGCAATACCAACGGCCGCCAGACGCTCTTTTTGCAGCAACAGCTTGGCGGGGGTCACGTCGCGGCGGATTCGTCCGCCGGAGAGAAAACGGTAACGCCGTACAGCACGCTGATGATCGATCAGGGTTTTTGCTTCAACGCCGGAGAATGGAATTTTCCCGACGCGCCGTTGCGAGGCCTGTATGCGCGCAATCGCGTGTACGAAGCTGTGACTGGTATGGAATCGTTTGTGCCCTGGCTTGACCGCCTGGATAAACAGATGACCGAGCGCGCTCTCGACGAAATCACGAAGCAAATCCCCCCACGCTGGTACGAGGACGATTTCGACGCCGTGCTGCAGGTCTCCGAGCAACTGCTGCGGCGGCGCTCGCGCGTCCCGGATCTCATCCTGGAGGCCAAGAAATCCAATCGCCAGCCCTTTCCCAACTGGACTTGACGAACTGGAGGTGACTTATGAGCGAAAGTCCTGTTGAATCTATGCAACCGGAACGAACCTGCGCCTACCGCATTTTGCGTTACACGCCGAATCTCGTGCGCGACGAATGGGTGAACATCGGCGTCCTGGTTTACGATCCGCAGTCCGGCGAACGCCGCCTTCGCCTCATCGAGGAGCAGGAGGAATATGCGCGTCTTCGCCGGCTGCATCCTGAAGCCGATGAATCTCTTCTGCGTGCCTTGCGTGACAATCTCGAAGACCGCTTCGATTCCTTCCGCAATTTAAACGGCCACGGCTCAAACGGCGGCGCTTCCAACGGAAGCGCTCTGCAGGAACTCCTCCGCAAATGGGACGATACGCTGTCGAATGCCCTTCAACTCGCGCCGCAGAAGGGCGTGATTGCTAACGATCTGGATGCAGAACTCGAGCGCCTCTACGGAGACCATGTCGCACTGCCGCGCGTGTCCAGCCGGGTCGGTGCGCCCGGAAGCCGATTCCAGATGCGTTCGTACTGCTCGCAGGTTTTCCGACAGGCTCACATATGGGACCGCATCCAGAAATCTGTCCGCGCCGCGGAATTCACTTTTCCAGGCGATCCCATGCGCATTGATTACAGTTACCGGCGGAACGGCACGCGCGGATTCATTCAGACACTCTCCGTGTCGCGCGCGCCCGGCGACGCCAAGGGAATTGCTCACACATTCGAAGACATTGCCGCCAAATCCACACTCAAAACGGAATTTGCCGCCATCACGGATATCGACCTGAAGGAAAACAACGATCGCAATCGTTTCGTCGCTCGCACGCTTCGTGACGTGGGCATCGAGCCGGTTCCGCTCGATCATTTCGCGGTGTGGGTTGCAAAACTGAAACCGATGATTCAGTGATTTTCATTCCGTGCTGGCCGAGGCACGGAGAAATATGGAAGCGTCTCGCCCTCGCATGGCTCACGATTTCCGCTACGAAACGGCTAGAACGAGCAGCGTCGCGTCGTCATGCCAGTGCCCTTGGCTAAATTCACCCGCTACGGCCAGGATTTTCTCCTGCAATGCGGAAGCGGTCGCCGCGCGATGCTCCTGCAATAAACGCAGCAGCCGCACTTCGCCAAATTCTTCCTCTACAGCATCGCAAGCTTCCGTCACGCCATCCGTAAAGAGAATCAGGCGGTCACCGGAGACCAATCGCGCGGCCCCTGTTGCAAACTTCTGTTTGGGAAAAACGCCTAGCACTCCGCCGCCAGCCTGCAACCGCTCGTGCGATCCATCGCTATGCAAAAGAATGGGGGCATTGTGTCCGGCGTTTGCGTATTGCAGCATGCGTGCCGGCCCGTCGAGCTGCGCATAAAAAAAGGTGATGAAGCGGTCGTTGCCCGTGTTGTGGCAAACCAGCGAATTTAGCCGCGCACACAGCCCATCCGGCGCCATGGAGGGAGAGGCGAGCCCGCGCACAGCAGCCTGGAGGTTGGACATCAGCAGCGCCGCAGGCAGCCCCTTTCCCGCCACATCCGCGATGCACAGGCCCAGCGTGGCCTCGTCGAACTCCAGCACGTCGTAATAATCGCCGCCGACGCTTTGCGCCGGCTGCCACGCACCTGAGATTTCGTATCCCGCGCGCTGAGGGATACTCTTTGGCAGAAGCCCCTGCTGGATGGATCGTGCCTCAGCGACTTCCCGTTCCTGCTGGTGAAACTGCAGCGCGATCTCGATATGGTCTTGGTTTTCCTGCGCTGTGCGGCGGCGAGCTGCGCGCCGCTCGCGGCCCAAGCCAATTTGCTTTTGCAGAATTTCCAACAGCCGCGTGTTGGTCCACGGCTTCTCCACAAAATCCGCCACGCCGTACTGCATGGCTTCGACCGCCAGCCCCACGGTAGCCCATCCAGTCATCACGACGATTGCTGGCGCGTCCGCAATCTCTTTCAGGTCGTTAAGCAGGTCCAGGCCTTCCCGGCCCGAGGTGGTATCCCGCGCATAATTCAAATCCATGAGCAGTAGATCAAATTCACGCGCCTCCAGCGCCCGCAGCATCTCCGCGGGTGAGGTCACTCCTTCCGTTTCGTAGCCCTGCCCCTTCAGCAGCAACCGTAACGCGTTCAGCACGTCGGGCTGGTCGTCGGCAATGAGTATTCGTGGGGGCGTCGTAACCATATCGGTCGTGGTCTCACGAAGGAAGCGGCAGGCTGGCTTCCACCTTTAATCAGATGTAAGCCCTTTGTTCTGGATACATAGAGGCAGATGAAACCACGGTTGAACTACAAGTTCGACCAGTTGCGGGAAAAGACGTCCCACATCCGGACAGGTGTCCGAATCTAATACAGGCTCCGAAGTTGGCCTTTAGGTTGTTCCTGCCAAAGCCAAATCTCCCGGCTGTACGTCGCTTGAAATAGCCTTAGTAGGGCCGCTTAGAGAACCGGTTCCGACCAGTTCTCCAGAGTGTCCTTCACCTTGTGCAGGAACTGGTGTGCGACAGCGCCATCGACCACGCGGTGATCGTAGCTCAGAGTCACATAACACATGGAGCGGATGGCGATGGAGTCGTTGATAACCACGGGGCGCTTCTCGATCATGCCGAGGCCCAGGATGCCCACGTTCGGCTGGCTAATCACCGGCAGGCCAAACAGGCCGCCGAAGACGCCCGGATTGGTGATGGAGAAGGTGCCTTCCTGTACCTCTTCGGGCTTCAGTTTTTTCGAGCGTGCCCGCTCCGCCAGGTCGTTCAGCGTGCGCTGAATACCGAGTACATTCTTTTCGTCCGCGCCTTTCACTACCGGCACGATCAGGCCCCAATCGAGCGCCACGGCGATGCCGATATTGATCTCCTTGTGCAGGATCACGTTGGTTCCGTCGAGCGACGCGTTCATCGTTGGAAACGCACGAAGCCCCGCGACCGCCGCCTTTACGAAGAACGGCATAAACGTCAGCTTGGTCTCGTAGCGCTTTTCGAACTCGTCCTTGGACTTCGCGCGCAGCGAAGCCACCTTGGTCATGTCGATCTCGTCCACGGAATAAACGTGAGGAGACACACGCTTCGAAGCCACCATGTGCTCTGCAATGCGTTGCCGCATGTTGCTCATGGGCTCGACGGTGTAGTTGCCGAAGTACATCTTCTCGCGCGGAACGGCCGATTCGAATGCGACGTGGACTTGTCCGCCGGAAGTCGCCGGAGGCGCTGGTGCCGCGGACGGAGCCGGCGGCGGCATAGCGGGACGCGCTGGCGCAGCTGCAGGAGCTACCGCGGGAGCGCTAGGCGGAGCCGCTGCGGGTGTACCGCCAGCAGCTATCACTGCCTCGATATCTTGTTTGCTGATCCGCCCGCCCGCGCCCGTTCCCGGAATCGTCGTCAGGTCAATCCCATGTTCCGCAGCCATGCGGCGCACGAGTGGCGAACTGTGAATGCGCTCGCCTGTGCGTTGCGGCGCAGCAGGCGCTGCCTGAGGGACTGCCTGGCTTGCAGGTGCCGCTGCAGGAGCTGGAGCAGCGGGTCTCGCCGCGGGGGGTGGCGCGGCCGCAGCAGCGGCAGGCGCAGCGGCCTTGGCCGGAGCAGGAGCGGGTGCCGGTGCAACTGCTGCCGCCGAACCTGCGCCATCAATCACCGCCACGACCGTCTGAATCGGCACGGTCTGCCCTTCGTTGACTTTGATCTCCTTCAACACGCCAGCCGAAGGCGATGGAATCTCCGCGTCCACCTTGTCCGTCGAAATCTCGAACAAAGGCTCATCCCGCTCGACTTTGTCGCCCGGCTTCTTGAGCCACTTGGTGATCGTCCCTTCAAAAATGCTTTCGCCCATCTGCGGCATAACGACGTCTGTGGCCATCTGCATTCTCCTGTCCGGCTTCAATTCCTACGTAGGGGCACGGCATGCCGTGCCCGTCCAAAAATGATCTAATACCGCGCTAGTTCCTTAGCAGCGTCAAAAACCTTCTTCGCATTCGGCAAAAAATATTCCTCGAGCGGCGGTGAATATGGCACCGGCGTATCCAGCGCCGTCACGCGCATCAACGGCCCATCCAAATCGCCAAACGCCTTCTCGCACAGGATTGCCGCAATTTCCCCAGCGATTCCGCCCGTCTTTGTGTCTTCGTGAACCACCAGACACCTGTTGGTCTTCTTCACCGACTGTAAAATCGTCTCTTCGTCCAGCGGAAGCAAAGTCCGCAAGTCGATGACTTCCGCCTCGATGCCCTCTTTCGCCAGCGCGTCCGCCGCCTCGAGCGATGTATGCATCATCGCCGCGTAAGAAATGATCGTCAGGTGCTTCCCCTCGCGCCGCACCATAGCCTTCCCAATCGGCACGGTGTAATCCTCGGTCGGGACCTCGCCTTTGATCCGCCGGTAAAGAAATTTGTGTTCGAAGAAAAGACACGGATTGTTGTCGCGAATGGCTGCCTTCAGCAAACCCTTAGCATCGTAAGGCGTCGAAGGATAAATCACCTTGAGCCCGGGCGTGTGCACGAAATACATTTCTGGGTTCGCCGAATGAAACGGCCCGCCATGCACAAAGCCGCCCGAAGGCCCGCGCATCACCATCGGTGCCGGCGCATTCCAAAGGTAATGGCCTTTGGCCACGAAATTCGTAATCTGGTTGAACGCGCACACAATGAAATCGATGAATTGCAGTTCCGCAATCGGCCGAAGCCCGGCGTAGCTCATCCCGCAAGCCGCGCCGATGATCGCGCTCTCACTGATAGGCGTATCGATCACGCGTTCCCAGCCAAACCGCTCCAGCAAACCTTCGCTCGTTTTGAACGCACCGCCATAAACACCAACGTCCTCGCCGAGCAGCACGACCGCCGGATCCCGTTCCATCTCTTCAAACATCGCCTGCTTGATGGCTTCGAGAAACGTGATTTGCGTTCCGTTTTCTGTTTTGGTTTCGGGCGCCATGGCTACCTCTTCACCTTTCTCGAGGCGCCGGAAGTCACTGCTGCTTTCGCGGCACTTTTCGCCGCTGGCTTGCCGTTAGCCTTGGAACCATTTTTCTTCGTATTTTCCGATTCCGGGTTTTCGAGTGCCGTTTTCGTGTCCCCAAAATGAATAGGCGCGTTCGCTCCGCCCGAGCTCTTGCCGGATCCAAATCCCGCCACTGTCCAAACTGCCTTGACACTCGATTTTGGCGGCGTCACCTCGGAAATCGGCCGCTCCCATTTCGCCTGAATCTTATGGCAGTCGTCTCCCGTACAATACACGCCCGTCGCGGCAAATTCCGGCGGCGGCATCGGCGAATTCTCCGCGAAGTCGCGCTCCGCAGCGAGCAGCGTGTCGATTTTCTGCTCAACTTCCTTCTTGCTCTTGGCATCAAGCAATTTCTCGCCCATCAAAAACTTTTCGTACAGCGCGATGGGGTCGCGTCCTTCCCAATATGCCCGCATCTCCTTCGGCACATATTCCGCGGGGTCGTGCTGCGCGTGCCCCAGCCGCCGGAAGCTCTTGGCTTCGATCAGGATTGGTCCTTCACCGGCCCGCGCCCGTGCCACCGCTTCTCGCGTCGTCGTATAAACAGCCACCACGTCGTTTCCGTCCACGATGTAGCTCGAAATTCCGTAGGCCTTCGCGCGGTCCGCCAAATTCTCCAGCGGCACTTGGCGCTTGACCGGCGTCGAATACGCCCACAAATTATTTTCCAGAATGAGCACGAACGGCGCCTTCTGCACAGCCGCAAAATTCAATCCTTCGTGAAACACTCCCGTCGAACTTCCGCCGTCGCCGATCCACGTCATGGTTACAATCTTCTG
>Ga0210391_10003988_pt1 | contig 12412 bp, 9 predicted proteins | sample IncBWC12OmetaG_FD_160573 | JGI IMG/M metagenome (GOLD analysis project Ga0210391, IMG submission 160573) | Forest soil microbial communities from Barre Woods Harvard Forest LTER site, Petersham, Massachusetts, United States - Inc-BW-C-12-O ... | reverse complement strand
GAGGAGCCTTGGGAGCGCCTGATGCGGCCTATCAGCGAATCGGTCAGCCGCACCAAGCAGGAACTAACGGCGATGGTGAATCCGGAACCGGCCAGCGCTGGTACCGTGACTTCCGACCACGTGTCCACAACTTCGAAATCGGCAGGTGGTCAGTAACCCATGCCGTCTCCAGTTCTCGAATCCGCCCAGCAGCGCGCCTCCGAAGAGATGACCGGCATGAGCTTTCTCGAGCACCTCGAGGAGCTACGCCGCCGCATCGTCCACAGCGCTCTGTATGTGGTCGCAGGCTTCGGCATTTGCTGGTGGTTTCACGAGAAGATTTTCGCCATCATGCAGAAGCCGATCATGACGGCGTTGGCAGCCCACCACCTCGACACCAAGCTGGTCTACCTGAATCCCACCGACCCGTTCAACATGTACCTGAAGATCTCGCTACTGGCGGGATTATTCGTAGCATCGCCGTTCGTGCTGTACCAGGTATGGGCGTTCATTGCTCCCGGCCTGTATCGCAACGAGCGTCGTTATGTGCTGCCGTTCATGTTCAGTACCGTGGGATTGTTCCTGGCGGGTGGCTACTTCGGCTACCGGATGGTCTATCCGGCGGCGCTGGACTTTCTCATCAGCTTCAGTGGGCAGTTCACGCCGATGATTACGGTCGGCGAATACACCGAGCTTTTTCTGACCATCATTGCCGGCCTGGGCATCATCTTCGAGATGCCTGTCCTGGTGTTCTTCCTCGCGCTCATGGGCATTCTCAGCGCAGGCTGGATGTGGCGAAACTTCCGCTATGCGATCCTGGTGATCTTTATTCTCGCAGCGATCATCACGCCCACGCCCGACATCATGAACATGTGCGTCTTCGCGGCGCCTATGGTTGTTCTGTATTTACTAAGCATCGGAATTGCGTGGTTCGTTCATCCAAGCCAGCGCAAGAAGCGGGCCGCCAAGGCAGGCAGCAACTAGCAGCCTTCTGCAGCCGTCTGGGGTGACATCTCATCTACACTTGGTCAGCTGAATCTCTACATTCGGAGCAGGTATGTCGACCGCGCCTTTTGCCAATGTCTTGGACCCGGGGAATCTGGCATTTCCCCGACTTACTCCCGAGCAACTAGAACGAGTTCGGCCTTACGGCAAGCTGAGGCACGTCACCGCCGGAGAGGTTCTCTTCGACGCGGGTGACAGCGGTATTCCTGTGTTTGTGGTGCTCTCGGGAAGTATGAATATTCTTCAACCCGCATTGCCCGGATATCAGCTGCTGGTGACCCACCGGGAAGGAGGTTTTTCCGGCGAATACACCATGATCTCCGGACAACACGCCATGGTGCGGGGAGAGGTCGCCGAAGCCGGCGAATTCCTGGAAATTTCCATCGAGAACTTCCGCTCCATGATCGCCAAAGATGCCGAGCTCAGCGAACTGTTCATGCGTATCTTCATCCTGCGGCGATTGGAACTGATCGCGCACGGGGCAGGAAACGCCGTTTTGCTGGGTTCCAGTCACTCCCCAGCGACCCTGAGGCTGCGCGAGTTCCTCAGCCGCAATGGCCATCCGTATCAATACGTAGATCTGGACACCGACGCCCGCTCGCAGGCGATGCTCGATCAGTTCCAAGTGACGGTCGATGAAATTCCGGTCGTGATCTGCAACGGCCGAAACATCTTACGCAATCCTACGCCGGCGCAACTGGCCGATTGCCTGGGATTGAATGCCAACGTCGATGAATCGCTAGTACGCGATCTGATCGTCGTCGGTGCAGGCCCTTCTGGCTTGGCAGCCGCGGTTTACGCCGCCTCGGAAGGGCTCAATGTACTGGTGATTGAAGCAGCGGCGCCCGGTGGGCAGGCGGGTTCAAGTTCGCGAATCGAGAACTACCTTGGATTTCCGACAGGGATTTCAGGGAATGACCTGACCGGACGCGCCTTGGCCCAGGCGCAGAAGTTCGGCGCGAATATGATGGTCGCCCGTCAGGCGACTCGCCTGTGCTGTGACCGCCGTCCGTATCAGGTGCAGCTCGATCAGGGCGCAGCGCTCTCCACGCGCGCGATTGTTCTGGCGGCCGGGGCGCAGTACAACAGACTGCCCATCGCCAACCTGGAAAAGTTCGAAGGTCTGGGAATCTATTACGGGGCTACAAAGATCGAGTCGCAGTTCTGCTCGAACGAAAACATCATAGTTGTAGGCGGAGGGAATTCGGCCGGACAGGCGGCGGTCTTTCTTTCCGAGTCCGCCAACAAGGTGTACATGCTGGTGCGCTCGTCGGAATTGTCCAGCACTATGTCGCGCTACCTCATTCGCCGCATCGAGGAGAATCCCAAGATCGAGTTGCATTATCAGACTGAAGTGGTTGGCGCGGACGGCAGTGATCACCTGGAGCGCGTCACTTGGAAGGACAAAAAGACCGGCGAGACTTCGACGCATGACGTTCGCCATCTCTTCATCATGACCGGAGCGTCGCCGCGCACGGAATGGCTGCGAGGATGTTTGGCGCTTGACGACAAAGGATTCGTGAAGACGGGCTACGACCTTGATCGGCTCACGCTGCGCGAGATGGCGTGGCCGCTGTCGCGCCCGCCCCAGATATTGGAGACGAGCTTGCCAGGTGTTTTCGCCGTAGGCGACATCCGTTCCGGCAACGTGAAGCGCGTGGCGTCGGCCGTAGGCGAGGGATCGATCGCCATCCATCTGGTGCATCGTGCCTTGGCGGAATTCTAGCGTCGTCGGCAGAACACAAAAAAGCACAGCCCGCTAAGGCTGTGCCTTTCTCGGAATTCGAGTTGAAACTGCTTACTTGCAGCTGTCGCTCACCATCTTCAAATTAGTTACCTTCATGTCAATGTACGAGGCGCTGCCGGCTTCCGACTTCTCGCTGGCTTCCTTCTTCTGCTCCATTGCAGGAGACAGTTTGGCCTCCGTGCCGGTCACCGTAACCGTATGATTGACGTGCTCGCCTAGATTCTTGCCCCACAACTCGTACATCTTGCCGTCCTGAGCCATCAGGTAATAGCCGTGGGTGTCGCTGCCCTGCTTGACGCATCCGGTCGCAGTCATCTGGCCGCCACTATCCTGGGCAGTCATCAGCAGAGGGAATGCAGCGAACAAAGCCACCGCGGAGAGAAAAAACATCAGTTTCTTAAAGTTCATCATCTGTCGTACTCCTTTTGCCGGACTTTCTAGCCGGCAGGTGAGGCGCGCCTAAGCCACCTCATGGCTGTGAATCCGTCCTGCAGGGAAGGGATGCCATCGTCAATTACTATCGACGATAGTAACACTTGCCGGGTTTGCCGGGGCTGAACAAAAAGCCTCCGTACGCCGATGGCTAACGGGCTCCGAATCCCGTGTAACTGGCCCACGAAATGCGCCTTTGGGGGTTACGCAGGCTGGGCGAGCTGGCTATAATCAAATGGGAGTCGTGTAATGATCGCTCGCGTGCACAATCTGATCAGTTTGTATGGCGCCATACCGGCGTCAGGCAGAGCTGTGCGTGCGACCTGGTCCCGGGCCATCTCCCTCCGAGCGGACGTGAAGTTGTCCCCGTGCATGGCTCGTCCGAACCTCTTCTCTGGCGACTAGTTTCATATTCTTCCTGCTTCTCCCGCGCCGTCCGGTTAAACCTGACCGTAAACGCGGGCTGACACCAGCTCCGGCACACAACTCGTGCCGCAAGCCTTAAGGGAGGAAACACCATGTCCGCCAATACTTTGACTCCGGTCGCCGGCCCCAGCATCAAGACGGCTCTGCCCGGGCCTAACGCCCGTCGCGTGCTGGAAGCCGATCAGAAGTACATTTCGCCTTCGTACACCCGCTCGTATCCGATGGTCGCCAAGCGCGGCCGCGGCTGCATCGTCGAAGACGTCGATGGCAACGAGTTCCTCGACTTCTCTGCCGGCATTGCCGTGACCTCGACCGGTCACTGCCATCCCGAGGTCGTTGCTGCGATTCAGAAGCAGGCTGCCGAACTGATTCACATGTCCGGCACCGACTTCTACTACGAGAGCATGATCACGCTGGGCGAGCGGCTGTCGAAGGTCGCACCGATGAAGGGGCCGCACAAGATTTACTACGGCAACTCCGGCGCCGAGGCGATTGAAGCCGCGCTGAAACTGGCGCGCTATCACACCAAGCGGCAGAACATCATTGCGTTTTACGGCGCGTTTCACGGACGCACCATGGGCGCGCTGTCGCTAACGGCTTCGAAGCCGCAGCAGCGCCGCCGCTTCGCGCCACTTGTTCCCGGCGTGACTCACGTCCGTTATCCCGATGTATATCGCGCATGCGCCGGTGACAACCCGAAAGAGGCGGAGGAGTTCGCGCTGGGATGTGCGCGCTTCATCGAAGAGAAGCTGTTTAAGACCACGCTACCTCCCGAGGAAGTAGCAGCGATTTTCGTTGAGCCGATCCAGGGTGAAGGCGGATACGTGGTCGCGCCGACGGTTTTCATGCAGGAGCTGCGAAACATCTGCGATCGTCACGGCATTCTGCTGGTCGCCGACGAAGTGCAGTCCGGAGCAGGCCGCACAGGTAAGTGGTGGGCAATTCAGCACACCGGCGTCGAGCCCGATATTCTTTGCAATGCGAAGGGGCTCGCCAGCGGTATGCCGCTCGGCATCATGATGTCGAAGGCCGAAATCATGGACTGGGTTCCGGGCTCGCATGCTTCGACGTTCGGAGGCAATCCGGTTTCGATCGCGGCGGCTCTGGCGACCATGGACGTCCTTGAGCGCGAAGGCATCAAGAACGCCGAGGTGGTCGGCAAACACATCATGGACCGGATCTCGGGCTGGCCGAAACATCTCGATCTGGTAGGTGATGTTCGTGGACGCGGCTTGATGATCGGCGTCGAAATTGTCACCGATAAGAAAGCCAAAACCCAGGGCGGCGCCGAGCGCGACAAAATCGTCGAGCTGGCGTTCGAGCGCGGCGTGCTGTTCTTGGGCTGTGGCCCCAACAGCATTCGCATCGCTCCGCCGCTGATCGTGAGCAAAGAACAGGCGGACATCGCCATCGATGTGCTGGAGGAATGCATCCACATCGTTGCCGGCAAGCCGCACGCCAAAGCGTCAAGCAACGGCAAGCAAGCCGGAGCGTAACGCTGGAGTGCTAATAGCATCTGCCCGGGCTGGATAGCCCGGGCTTTTTCATGTGTTCCGTCTCCGGCGTAATTCTCGTTCGTGGAACGTATTCATTCCATGGTGTCATCCTGAGCGAAGGATCCGCGCTTCTTCTTTTCCGCCGTGGCGAAATCCGTTCGGTCGAGACGACAACCACCGAGAAAACATCGCTTCCAAACCCGCCGATCCGATCAACCGGGTCGGCCTTTATTGCATCTGCCGTTTCCTGAGTACTACACTGCCATACGACATGATTAGAAAGCTGGGAGTCTCTCTCTCTCTGTTTCTTGTTCTTACTTCGGTCTTAGCCACCGCTCAATATACTGACCGCAAAGCCATGGACGACCTTGGTGGCCCCAAGGAATTCGCCGCTCGTCGCGCCGAACTCGCGGCGAAGCTGAAGACCGGCTACGTCCTGCTGTTCGCCAAGACGCAGGAGCCTCCGGCAGCGCACTATCGCGAGGACAACGACTTCTACTATTACACCGGCCTCTCCGATCCTGGTGCCATCATGCTGATGGACGTCGCCACGCAGCGCGTCACCATCTTCGAGCCGCAGCAGAGTCCACGCGAGATCCAGGTTTACGGCGCAAATTTGCTGGGTATGCCGAAGGATCAGCAGAAAGAATTGGGGTACCCCGGGGTAGCCCCCTTGCAGGCTCTGGATTCGGGTCTGGCGTTCCTCTTCGGAAACGGCGTCGACAATACGCTTTGGGTTCGACTCGGCTTCGCTGACAAACCGGATGGCGCGCGCTTTGAGACTGGTCGCGACTATGCCGCTGAGTACAACAATCCCTACGGGCAGAATCTTCCCGGCGATCGAGACGCCTTGGTGAAGCTGCGAGAGCGCTATCCTGCGGCGACTTTCCGTGACATTACCGGCACCATCGATGAGATGCGCAATATCAAGCGTCCCGGCGAAATCGAAGTGCTGCGGAAGGTCGGCCGCATCAGTGCGCTGGGGGACATGCAGGCCATCGAGATCGCACATCCCAACATGTACGAGTACCAGATCGAGGCCGAAGCCGAATACGTCTTCCGCAATGCCGGCGCGCAGGGACTGGCTTATCCCGCTATCGTCGGTTCAGGCGTACACGCCAATACCTGGCACTACTTCTTCAATCGCGATCAAATTCAGCCGGGTAGTATCGTGGTCTTCGACTTTGCCGCCGATCTCGATCACATGACCATGGACATCACCCGGACCTTCAACATCGACGGTAAGTTCACGCCCGAACAGGCCAAGGCATACAACATCGATCTTGAAGGTCAGAAGGCCGTGATTGCCATGCTGAAAGTCGGTAACACCTACGAGCAAGCAGCCGATGCCGGTAAGGCTGTTTTCGAGAAAGGTGGGGTTGGATCGCAATGGATGGGATTCCCCGGACACTTTGTCGGACTGGCGACGCATGATGTCATGCTGCCGAAAGGCCCGATCAAGGCAGGACAGGTGGTGACGGTTGAGCCGATCCTCGAATATCCAGATAAGCACTGGCACTTCCGCGCAGAAGACACCATCCTCATCACCGAGAACGGTCCGGAGATTCTGTCGTCAGCGATTCCCAAGGAAATGACGGACGTCGAGAAGCTTGTGGGCAGCCAACCAGCGCCGCAGGTAGTGAAGTGAACTGGCGCGATGGCCGATATTAAGAAGCGGTAACATAGAAATTCACGTATTCCTGGGAAGGTCCGCTGTGCCCGAATTACGCAAAGATCCGATCATTGGACGATGGGTCATCATTTCTACGGATCGCTCCAAGCGTCCCTCCGATTTCATGCGCGAGCCGGTCAAAATGAAGGGCGGCTTTTGCCCCTTCTGCTCTGGCAACGAGAGCAAGACGCCGCCGGAGGTGCTGGCGTATCGGCCGAGCGGCGCTTCGTCGAACAGCGATGGCTGGACGGTGCGCGTGGTTCCGAACAAGTTCCCTGCGCTCGGCATTGAGGGCAATCTGAGCCGCCAGGCTGAGGGCATGTTCGACAAGATGAACGGCATCGGCGCGCACGAGGTCATCATCGAAACCCCGGATCACAACCTGACTCTGGCGAACCTGCCGGAGAAGCGCATCGAAGACGTCTTCTGGGCCTATCGCGACCGCATTCTGGACCTCAAGCAGGATCGGCGCTTTAAGTACATCCTGATCTTCAAGAACCACGGGCCGCTGGCGGGCGCGACATTGGAGCACTCGCATGGCCAGTTGATCGCGCTGCCGATCGTGCCCAAGCACGTCGTGGAAGAACTGGAAGGTTCCAAGCAGTACTACATTTATAAAGAGCGTTGCGTTTTCTGCGACATCATTCGCCAGGAAACCGAAACGGGTATCCGCGTTGTAGCGGAGAACGATGGCTTCCTTACAGTTGCTCCATACGCTCCGCGCTTTCCGTTCGAGACCTGGATTCTGCCAAAGCGCCACGAGTCGGCCTTTGAGAATTCGTCGTCGCACGTCTACGAGAGTCTGGCGAAGGCTGTGAAGAACCTGTTGATGCGGGCCGATCAAGTGCTCGACAACCCAGCCTACAATCTCGTGCTGCATACGTCGCCGGCGCAAGAGTCCTCGATGGATCACTATCACTGGCATCTGGAGTTCATGCCTCGGCTTACCAAGATCGCGGGTTTTGAGTGGGGCACCGGCTTCTATCAGAATCCGACTCCACCCGAGGAAGCCGCGCGTTACCTGCGCGAGGCTCGCATCGAGACGACGCAGCCGGCGGCGGTGGGATAGCAGCTGCGGCAGCAACTCTCGATCACTCTGCTTCTGGCGGATTGATGTAACCTTGAATGCAACGGATCCGGCTCGTCCGACCTCGAGCCTTCCTTACGAATCATCTCCGATGGGCATGCAAGCGCTAAAAAATCGGGCACGTTTCCTCAGCGGACTCTACAGCGATTTGCTCGAGAACGGCATTCGCTACTTCTTCCCTGGCTCTACGTTGGAACGGATCTCCGGCAGTACCGAGGAGATGCCCGGCCTGTTGGGTGCGGTACCCAGCGGCGGGGAAGTGCAGTTCGAGTGGATGGGTGCGGGCTATTCGCTGACCGCCAGCTCCAAGCTCTCCGATCACGAGCGCCGTTTGTTGCGCAGCATCGGAATGGTGCTGTCGGCCCGTTATCAGCTGCTGACGAACGAAGCGCTGGCGGCGCAAAGCTTTCAACTCTTCCGTGGACTTCCCGAAGATCGTTTTGTCTCGGCGTTTCTGGACCCCGGACCGCATAGCAGCGCGGAATCAATCGCGGAGATCCCCGACCGCATTGCCGATGCCATCGAAGTCTTGCGCATCAGCAGCATGAGTACTTACGAGAATCGGCGCATCTCCACCGGAGTGTTGCTGTTCGGTTCGATGCCCGAGCCATGTCACGCTCCACCTGAGACACCGCCGAACGCGCTTCGCTACTCGCATGAGCTCACCACCATTCGCAGCTTTCACCGATTATGCGATGGTTTGCGCACCATGGCGCTGGTCGACCAGAACGGCCTGCTGGCGGAACTGATTGATGTGCACGAGTGGTCAGAGCCCTATCGCGACATGCCGCTGGCGGTGCCGCCGTCGTCGAAATACGTCGATCATGCGCGATCGACTCTGTGCGGCGGCCATGTGTGTCTCGTACTGACGCCGAATGGCGAAATCAAGGTCTACAACGACGGCGTGCCTGTATTCCGCTTCATTGACGGCAAGTGGAGGCTGGTGGATGCACGCCACCGCTACGGGCTGTGGAAGGACGCAGTCGGCAATACCGAGCTGGCGGATCGATTGTTCGCGGTTGCTCTGAATCTCACCGAGAGCCGGCGTGGCGCGCTCTTCGTTGTGCTGGACGAGCAGGAGTCGGCCAAGGTCCTGGTGTCGGAACCTGATCTGCTCGACCATCTCAACCACGCCGATGTAGCCGACGGAATCACCAGCAAGGATCAGCTGCACTATCTGTTGCGCGATAAGAGCGTCCTCGATGTGCCTTCAACGGTACTGGAGAATATCGCTCGCATCGACGGCGCCGTCGTTCTCTGCCGCGATGCCAACCTGCTTGCCTTCGGGGCGATCCTGCACCACCACACTTCCGAAGAGGCGATGAACCGTACTGTCGAAGGCGGACGCACTACCGCTGCCATTGCAGCCTCACACTACGGCACGGTGCTGAAGATCAGCGAGGACGGGCTGATCTCGATGTATCGCGGCGGCAAGTGCCTGTGGGAGATGTAGACGGCTGCTGCGGCCCGACCCAGCAAGGCAGGTAATCGCCAACTCGCCGTAGAATACTGTTGTGGCCAAACAGTCGCGCCAATATCAATTCGATTTGAGCGGTGGACACCTGGCGCTCGACTTCGCTAATACAATCTCTTGGCGAGGTCATCCCACTGACCGCGAAGATCATCTGCTATCGCCTGCCGACCTGGTTTCCTTTGCTGTGCAGGACAAGATCCTTACCCAGAATCAGGCGAGCCGCGTGAAGGCCGACGCCCGCGATGTGAATAGCTTTCGCAAGGCTCTATCAGTGCGGGAGGCGATTTACCGCGTGTTTGCCGCCCTCGCGCAAGGCAAGACTCCTTCCGCTGCCGATGTTGGTGCGATTAACGATTGTGCAATCGAAGCTCTGAGGCATCGCCAGTTGCTGCGCAGCAACGGCGGCTATCGATGGGAGTGGCAGAGCAATGCGTCGCGGCCGCTCGACCAGATTCTGTGGCCCATCGTGATTGCTGCCGCTAACCTGCTGACCTCGAAGGATGTGAAGCTGGTGCGCTGGTGCGAGGCGCCGGAGTGCCAGTGGCTCTTCCTCGATAACAGCCGCAATCGCAGCCGCCGCTGGTGCGACATGAAAGTTTGCGGCAATCGTGCGAAGGCCCGTCGCCACTATCAGCGCATCCGAGAATAGCTTCAGTCGGCGCGCGGCTCCGGGGTGATCGATAGCGTTAACAACTCCGTCCCACGAACAATCTTTATCTCACACCGCACGCCGCCGCGAGCATCGGTCAGCAGATGATGCAAGTCGTCGACGTTGGCCACAGTATTCCCGGCAAAGCCGACGACGATATCGCGCTCTCGCACTCCGGCGCCTTGCGCAGGCGAGCCCGGCACCACGTTCAGCACGAGTAAGCCGCTCTCGCTCGGCAGGTCGTAATAACGCACCAGCCGGCGATGGAGCGGAACACCCTGGCCCATGATGCCGATGTAGCTGCGCCGGACGCGGCCATCGCGAATCAGCCGCGAGGCAACAAATTCAGCCGTGTCGGCGCCGATCGCAAAGCAAATACCCTGCGCGCCCATGATGGTCGCAGTATTCACGCCAATCACCTGGCCGCGTGAATCGACCAGCGGCCCTCCGGAATTACCCGGATTGAGAGCAGCGTCGGTCTGGATGACGCCATCGATAAGCCTGCCCGAGCGCGAGCGCATCGTCCGCTCGAGAGCGCTGATGACGCCGGCGGTGACCGTATGCTGGAAGCCTAACGGATTGCCGATTGCGATCACCAACTGTCCGACTGTGAGCTTTCGCGAACTTCCCAGCGGGACGGAGGGAGCAGTGACGCTACTTCGAATTACTGCCAAGTCGGTATCGGGATCGTCGCCGACGATTTCGGCAGGAAAACGATCGCCGGCTGGTGTGGAAACGAACAACGCTGACGCGCCATGGACGACGTGACTGTTGGTCAGGATGAAACCGTCAGGAGTGAAAACGAAGCCGGAACCGGCGCCTTCGCCGCGCCCTTGCTTGACCTGAATGTGAACGACGGCCGGTCCCACCCGCTGCACCGCGCCGACGACAGCTCTCGAGTAGCTGTCGAGCAGCTCCAAGTCCGGATTTTGGAACAGGTCGGGCTTCTCCGCCGACGAGTCGGAAAGGGCCTCATCTGCTAGAAACTGAAGGGAATCCATACGAGAATGTGGATGCTGCACGGGGCGGATTCGATTCGTGGCGACGTGGTGTTGCATCTGGCACGCTCAACTGCAACAGCCGTGCTTGCGTTAACGGGAATTAACCTGACCTTCACACAACTTTAATCATCCCGCGCCTCTCCGCGTAGTACTTTCAGCCGTCAAGCTATTGGTCTTAAAACGAAAGAACAAATAACAAAACTAAAAGGACGCACGCATGGCGACAGCCGAGTCATATCCTGTCACTCCGGCGCCGGTACCTCCACCCAGTGCCGTACACGCAAAATTATCCAAGTCTCCCGGCAAAATCGGTTCAGCCATCTTTATCGGAGCGCTGGGGATCGGCTTCGTCTACGCCGCTTACCACCTGATCTCCGATCTTTCGACGGTGCATTCATCGTCGATCTTTCCCTTCGTGCTGTTGGGCGTCGCCCTTCTGGTAGCGCTGGGTTTCGAGTTCGTTAACGGCTTTCACGACACTGCCAATGCGGTGGCGACCGTTATCTACACGCACTCGCTCGACCCACACATCGCCGTCGCCTGGTCGGGAATGTGGAACTTCATCGGCGTCGTGCTCTCGACCGGAGCAGTGGCCTTCGGCATCATATCGTTGTTGCCGGTCGAGTTGATCCTGCAGGTCGGCAGCGGAGCCGGCTTCGCCATGGTCTTCGCCCTGTTGACCGCGGCTATCATCTGGAACCTGGGCACGTGGTATTTCGGCATCCCGAATTCCAGTTCGCATACGCTCATCGGCTCCATCATCGGAGTGGGCATTGCCAATCAGTTGATGCGGGCGCGCACCGCTACCAGTGGAGTCGACTGGGGTCAGGCGCTGAACGTCGGCAAGTCGTTGCTGTTTTCGCCGATCATAGGTTTCATCCTGGCTGCTTCGTTGCTCAGTCTCTCTAAGTTCTTCATTCGCGACAAGCGGCTCTATACTGCGCCGGAAGGCGATGCACCGCCTCCGTTCTGGATTCGCTGCCTGTTGATCCTGACCTGCACGGGCGTCAGTTTCGCGCACGGCTCCAACGATGGGCAGAAGGGCATGGGACTGATTATGCTGATCCTGATCGGTACCGTACCCACAGCCTACGCGCTCAATCACGCGATCACGCCGCAGCAGTCGGCGGACTTCATTGCCATCTCGCAACAGGCTGCCAATGTGCTCGATCGGTATGTCACGCCGGGAGCGGTTGTGGCCGACCCGCGCGACGATGTTGAAAATTACGTTCGGACCAAGAACTTCAACGACAACACCGTGCTCGCGCTGCGCGAACTCATCAACGGCATCAGCACCGAAGTTGCCAACTATCACGAGCTGCGCTACATCCCGCAGGACCAGGTACGCAACTTCCGCAATGACATGTATCTGGTGAGCGAAGCGCTGCGCACCATGCAGAAATCCAACCTCAAGACAATCTCCGCGCCCGACGAGGCTGTGCTG
>Ga0210391_10003984_pt1 | contig 12418 bp, 9 predicted proteins | sample IncBWC12OmetaG_FD_160573 | JGI IMG/M metagenome (GOLD analysis project Ga0210391, IMG submission 160573) | Forest soil microbial communities from Barre Woods Harvard Forest LTER site, Petersham, Massachusetts, United States - Inc-BW-C-12-O ... | reverse complement strand
CAACGCGACGATGGCACCGTCAAGCCTTCCCAGAAAGACCTTTCCCTCGCCAAGCGCGACGCCGCGGCTCGTCCAGCCGCAGCACACGGTCGAAATGGTTTTTTCCAAGTGCGCTTGATAAACCCACAGCTGCTTCCCGGTCTCCACATCGATTGCAAACACATCGTCCGCCCCGGTGGGAACGTAAATCACGCCATTGGCAACGATGGGTTGTGCCTCGCCGGAGAACGGCGGCCCCAGTCCTGAGCCATTCAAATGAGTTTGCCATTCGGCCTTCAGCTTGCCGACGTTGCCCGTGGTAATTTCCGTCAGCGGCGAGTAGCGCTGGTTGAGGACATTTCCCCCGTTGGTGAGCCACTCACTGAGCGGCAGTGCAGTGAGCTGATTGGCGCTGTAAACGGGTGATTCTGCGGCCTGGCTGTAAGCAGCCAGCAGCACAATGCTCAATACAAGCCATCGCGGCATAGTTATCCAACTCCCTGACAGACCCGCTATGCTAACTGGAAATGAGCAGCGCGACAGACAGACCTCGATGATTCAAATCAAGGAGCTGCGCAAGACAGTTCGTTCGAAGGAAAGAAAATCCAAGGGCGACCCGGCGGTTCTGCAGGCCTTTGTTGCGTCCACTCAGTGCGCAGCGTCAGCCACCAGTTCGGAAGGGTCCAATACCCGGCCGTTGAGCACCACTTTCACAATCCCGGCATAGGCGTCGATCGTTTGCGTCGGATCCTGCCGGAGTAGCAGCAAATTGGCGCGTTTGCCGACCTGCACGCTACCGATGTCCCGATCCAAGTGCAGCGCCTGGGCGTTGGTCAGGGTCGCGGACTTGAAGATCTGTGCGGGAGTTTCGCCCGCCTCCATGAGCCGATGCATCTCCAGCCACCCATTCAGTCCCGGTGGATTGGCGTAGGTCGGCGCACTCGGCGTGTCGGTGCCGAACAGAATGCGGCCGTGTCGCGCGACAACATACGCTATTGCATGTTCGCCACGATCAATAATCGAGCCAAACGCCTCATTGGCGGCACGCTCGAGCTGGGTTGGGCTGGCATCGACGGGCAATTTCAAGTCCTGAGAGATAGCGGCATGAAACCATTGGCCCTCGGGAGACCGATACCAGTCAATCAGGTTCGCCGGCAGAACGCGGGGCAAGCGTGGATCCGAAAGAAATGTTGCGCCCATGACATCTCGAAGACCGTAGAGCACCTGTATCGTTGGCTGCAAGCCGACGTTCCGCGCGACCTCCTCGTCCAATATCTTCTTGACGCCCGGCGTGACCTCGCTCGTTGTGGAATTCTCTTGATACAAATTCCACACTCCGTGGGCCATGATGTCGACGCCCGCATCGAGCCCGAATCTGTGAGCTTCGTCTGAATTGGCGTGCATCAAAACGGGAATTCCGGCGGCGTGCGCGGCCTTCACAACCTCGCGAATTGTTTCGAGCTTCGGCACCGGCAGGTTCCGAATGCCGCCAAAGCCGCGTTCATAGAAGGTCTTCACACAGATCGCGCCGTCGGCTTTCATCCGAGAGACCACGGCCTGCGGCGTGTGCAATGCCGGATCGATTCGGTCGGGCGGCTGCATACCGGGCTCGATGAGCATGTAGGGCCAACCTTGATAGCGTTCCGGCTTCGGCGCGTAGTTCATGGAATAGCCATCCATCAGCGCCGCGCCGCCACAGAAGTACGCGTCCGGCGCGATGCCGTAGCTCTTCCAGCGAACCATGCCTTGCGGCGTCGAAATCAGATCGATCAAGGTCGTGAATCCGTACAGCAAGTAACTGCGCGGAATTTGCTCTCGGGCGGCTTTGGCGATGTCCGGATGCTGCGCCTCCTGTTCGTCTGTCATGCCGGGGATGTCGCCGAGATGAACATGGCTGTCGATCAAGCCGGGAGCCAGGAAAAGACCTGAGCCGTCGATGGCAATGGTGTCCTGACTCGACCGTGTCGTGGCGCCCCTGGCCGTCGAGATTGCAACGATGCGGCCATCGCGCACGCGTACGAGAGCATCATGCATCGCATTGGCTCTCTCGGGCGACACGATCGTCACGTGCTCGATCTGAAGGTCTGCCGCCCACAACGCGCCCGGCAAGGCAGCCGCTAGCACGAGCCATCGGATACGGGATACCAACGACGAGATCGGCGGCATGGTGTCTCTCCCAAGGAGGTAGCGACCAGATGATGGCATGCAAAGCCCTCGACCAACACAAGGGCGCAGAATAGAATTGCCTGCCCAAGGGAGCATTCGCATGCGGCGGATACTATATCGGGTGGCATCAAGCCTCGACGGCTACATCGAAGGCCCGTGCGGCGAAATTGACTGGATCCTGCCGGACCCAGCGGTGAGCCTGGCTTCTCTGTATGCCGGCATCGATACCGCACTACTTGGACGGCGAACATATGAGCTAACCCAGCAGCCGGGTGCTCCGGCTTTTCCACGCAACTGGCATGTCTATGTGTTCTCCCGGACGCTGCCTGCGGCCCAGCACTCCTCCGTTACTGTGATCAGTAGCGACGTTGCCGATGCAGTCGCAACCCTTCGTTCCCGACCTGGTGGCGACATCTGGCTTTTTGGAGGAGGCAGTCTCTTCGCGAGCCTGCTGGCGTTGAGAGCGGTAGATCGCGTGGAGCTCGCCGTCATACCCGTGCTGCTCGGTGGTGGAACCCCGTTTCTAGGGCCCGGCGCAGCTCGAACCCGACTCAAACTGATGCACTCGGAAACGCGCCCGAATGGCATCGTGCGCCTGGATTACGACATTGATTACTGAAACTCTTGATTTGACCTCTCCGCCGTCCAGCCGCAGGCTCGCACCTGTCAAGACATGCCGCTCATGGCATCGATGTCTGACCTGCCATGCGCCAAGGTGAGCGATCCCGCCAGCCCTTCAACGCCTCGGTCGCCCAGGCCGTTGTCTTGTCGGTGTGACAGAGATTGCAGGCGTTCGGGATGTGCAACGCATCGCCTTCAGCCGGCGTGATGAACCTGAAGGTATGCGCTCGCACATTGACGTCAGCGATGGTTTGCTCAATTTTTGGCATGTGGCATGCGACGCATTCGCTGCCGGCGCTGCCCGGCGCGTGGTGGGTGTGTGCCTCGACTGTCGGCGCATGCGGCCCATTTTGAGTATGGGGCCCGTGACAGGTGGAGCAGACTTCCTTGGCGGGTTTGATCAGCATGGCCTCGTTGTCGGAACCGTGCGGGTCATGGCAATTCGTGCACGTGACGCCTCGCGTGTACATCAGGCTCTGCACGAAATCATTGCCCTGCATGCGGTTCTTATGCGCCGTGCCGTCGGGGAAATGCGTAAATGACAGCTCGCCCAACTTGTGGTCTTCAAGGCTCCAGAAATCGACCAAGTTTTTGCCCATGTGAAAGCCCACCGGCCAATCGTAGTATTTGCCTTTGATGGGATTCGTGAGCGGCCGCCCCTGCGAGTGGCATTGGATGCAGGTGTCGTTCGCCTGCACAAAGCCGAGCTTGGCCGGATTGATGATATTCGGCTTGCCCTGATGCTGGACGTGATCGCTGCCCGGACCGTGGCATTTCTCGCAGCCCACGTTCCACTCCGTAACTTTCTTGGTGTCGATATCGAAGTTGACTGAGTGACAGCCATCGCAGAGCGGCCCCGTTGGCCGTTGCATGTTGTCGCCGGGATAGAGCGGCGCCCACCAGTCCGTACCGTTCTTGACGAAGTACGGCCGCCAAACCTTGTGGGTGACGTCCCACTGCGCGGGTAACACAAAATAGTCGTCGCCCACCTGTTTGAAATAGCGCTGCTTCCACTTGCTGCCGTAGGTCAACGCGATTTCGTCCTTGGTAAAAGTCAGCAGTGGATCCGGTTTCGAAAGATCCGGAATGATCGCCTCCGGATGCGTGCGCGGGTCTTGCACGATGTTCGCCATGCGAGTCTTCTTCCAGCGCTCGTAAATCGCGGCATGACAGTCTTTGCAAGCTAGTGAGCCCACGTAGTGCGCGGCGTCGGCGGCCGGCGGTTGCTCTGCGGCGGTCTGTGGCGACGGCGCAGCGAGCCGCGGTAGATGCCGCAGGTACGCGCTCACCTGCCAGAGCTTGCGGTCCGGAAGTGTCCACGCGGGCATGCCGGTGTGCCGAATGCCGTTCTTGAGGTGGTAAAACAGCTCGCCGTCGCTCATTCGTTGTACGTCGGCGCCGCGCAAATCCGGCGGCCGTGGATACTGGCCGCTGCCGATCTCGGTCCTGCCGCCGCCGTCATAGGCATGGCAAATTTCGCACTTCTGGGTGTATAGCTCGTGACCAGCCTCGACGTCCGCGCTTGCCGCTTGTACGTCGAGCGGGTTTTTCATGGCTCTGAAACTGGCCGGAACGGTTTGGTGCAGGAGCCACTGCGCCACGTTGGCTTCGAGCGCGGGTGCATCCTCCCGAGCGCTCGAGCCCTCCCAGAGGATGAGTGCGTACAGGCCGACGATCAAGACAGCGATGACGGCGATGACCGCCGTGATCTGCAACGCTCGTTTGGACGTCATACGAGGGCGCTCAAATGACCAACTCGCAGTTTAACGGCCAGTTCCATCGCCTGCAGCAGATCGTCAGCCTAGTCGGCCGCGGGTTGGACTCGGCCGATGATCTCGACTGCGTTGCCGGCGGGATCCGTTGCTACGATGATTCGCTGTCCCGGCCGGCTGGTGGGCACGTCGCGATAGCCGACTCCCATGTCGGCCAATCGCTGCACCACCGCCTCGAATTCCGAGCTGTAGATGGCCACCACGGGATACTTGCTCTTGGCCAGCGCGGCTTCCGCGAGGGGCTGAAACAGCGCGAGAAACGGGCCATCGCCAAACTTCATCAGGACTTCGTCGTACACCGGTGTTTTGAAGCGCTGGCCCGGTGTGGCGTTGAATACCTTCGCGTAGAACGCTTCCGCTTTCTGCCGGTCGCTTACGATCAATTTTGAACCGCCGACGGCCCAATTGCCGGCCCGCGCGACCAATTCGATGGCGTTACCGCTCGGATCTCGGGCAATGGCAATCCTGAGCGTTCCGGTTTGCGCGGCGTCCAGCATGCGCACCGGATGTTTGGCATCCTGCAGACGTTTAACGAGCGCATCCAAACTCGGCGTGTAAAAGAGTGCAACGGGATAGGCGCTCTTCTCGAGCGGCGGCTCCAGCTTGGGCGAAAACAGCGCCAGGTGCGCGCCGCCCTCAAATCCCATGATCGGTTCGTCATAGGCCGCGTCGCGATAATGATCGATCTCCTTCATGCCGAGCATTTGCTCGAAGTAAGATTGATTCTCCTTCACGTCGCCGATGATCAACTTTACGGCACCGATTTTGTTGAGGGGCATGGGCGCATCCGCGCTCTGTGCTGGGCATGCGATCCAAAACAGCGCGACCAAAGCGGTTGTACTAACATATCGGGCGATCATGGCGACATGCTAAAACATCTCGTGGCGGCTAGGTGAGCGAAAACAGATTCGGCTTGGTCATCTTCGATTGCGACGGCGTGCTCGTGGACAGTGAATTGATCACCAATCGGGTATTTGCCGGAATGCTGAACGAATTGGGGATCGCGGTAACGCTCGACGATATGTTCGAACAATTTGTCGGCCGCTCCATGCCGCAGTGCCTGGAGCTCATCACGAAGATGTTGGGCCATCCGGTTCCGCAGCATTTTGTCGAGGAATACCAGACACGGTCGGCGGCGGCATTGACAGCGGAGCTGAAGGCGGTTCCAGATATCGAGACCGTGCTGGCCGCGATGCGGGTGCCCTACTGCGTTGCATCCAGCGGAACTCACGAGAAAATGCAAACCACCTTGGGGCTAACGGGCCTTTTGCCGCAATTTCGCGGCAAAATGTATAGCGTCACGGAAGTGGCGCGGAGCAAGCCCTTCCCCGATGTGTTCTTGTATGCGGCCCGCCAACAAGGCATCGCGCCTGCGGACTGCGCCGTCATCGAAGATACGCCGACGGGCGTCAGGGCCGGCGTCGCGGCGGGCATGACCGTATTCGGCTATTGCGCGCTGACACCCAAACAGCGTCTGATCGAGGCGGGCGCACACCATACCTTCGAGCGCATGGGCGAGCTTCCTGGCTTGATTTTCGCGGCCGGTTGAAACCTCACATGCGTACTTGGAGAGCGAGCACAACTGCATTGTAGATTGCGTGCACGATCATCGGCGCCAGGAGCATTTTGGTCCTGTCATACGCCAGCGCGGCGCACACACCTAAGCCGAACACCGGAATCATCGAGGCAGGGGGATGCACGATGGCAAACACCGCCGCGCTGGCCACGATTGCCGGAAGCGGGTCGAGCGAACGGCGTAGTCCGCCAAAAATGAGCCCGCGGAATATGAATTCCTCGAAGATCGGTGCAGCGACGATGGCAAGCAGGGGAATCCAGATGTTCGCCGCCAGTTCCCGCGCCGACTCGCGCATGACATCCTGCAACAGATCCAGGCGCCGTAGCGCGTACAGGTAAACGGCGCCTGCCGTGGCGGCGGCCAGGCCGGCCCCAATTCCCCAGCCCAAGGCCTTGGCGGTGCCGGGGCCGAAAATCCGCGGGATTCCGCCGGTTTTCGAGCGCCAATACACCAGCCGAAACAGCCCGAATGTCGTTCCGCCGGCGATCGTGTACGCGATCACCATCGCCCTGCCCGACAGATGGTGATTGGCCATCATGAAGATCGCGAGGGCGATTCCCTGCACGACGAAGAACATCATCGCGGCAATGATGCCGTCCGAGGTGGACACACGCGCCGGCGGCGATGCCGCGGGATCGAGCAAGTACGGCAGCTCGTCGCGCGCCTTTTGCCACAAGGCCAGCGAGAGCAAGCCGCTCAACACGATCACGACGATCTTTTGCCACCATTCGCTGGCAAAAATCGCGTAGGTGTAGAGCCCCGCCAACATCATGTAGAGATACACATAGGTGGGTCGAAGCTTGCTGCGGACTTCTTGGGCGAGCGGATCGCAGCCAAAAACTCCCAGCGCCACCGCGATGGCTGCGTAAATGGGCACACCCAGCAAGACAATGGCGGCGAATCCGACCAGCTCCAGGTCCACATGCTTCTTGACGATGACCGCGATGATAAAGACGGCGAGCGGATAGGCCAGGGCCAGCACCGCCCACAGCTGAGCTTTTTCGCGCAGTACGCTTTCAATGGAACGCGGAACCGTAAACAACAACCACAAGGCGCCGCCCTCGGAATTGAGGGTTTGGAATGCGGACATCATCAAGGTGTAGGCGGCAATGGCAAAGGCGATCGACGCGATCGTGGCATTACTGACACCCGCGAGAGTCGAGCTGTGAAGCCGGCCCTGGAAAAGGATCTGGCTGAAAACAATGATCACCGGAAGAACCAGTGTCTGCACCAGAAAACTTCGATCGCGGCCGAGCAGTCTGAGCTCGCGCCGCTGCACGACGGTGCCCAGCAACAAACCCGGCCGCGAGCGGCTCTCACTGACAACGACCGTTGTGGCACGACCCGTCTCGCGCGAACTCGCGGGCACGACACCGCTGCGCAGCTGAAAGCTGAGCACCGCGAGCCCGATCCACACAGCTATTCCGACTTCGCAGATCAACAGAAGCGCGGATTGCGTCCAGGTTGCGACATCGGGGGCGTTGATGGCCTTGACCACCAGGCCGGGCGGCAACCAGCATCCCCACTCGGGGAAATTCCGCGCCCAATCCATCACGAAGGCCAACGGCGGGAGCAGGCCGAGCGAAATTACCACGTAAAGCAGCAAAACGCTGAGCACCGAGAGCACTGCCTGCAGATTGCGCAACCTCGATGGCGCAAGCGACATGCGCAGGCCCGTGTCGATCAAGGTCCGGACCAAAGCCGCTAGGAGCAGCAAGGGAATGATGGCGGCTGCGGCAATCAAGGGTGCGGTCCAACGGTATCCAGAGATCCATGCGATCAACGTCCCGGCCGGGAGTAGCGTGAGAACGCCGATGAAATTGGCGATCGTCCGTTCCATCAATCGGCTCAACAGCAGCAACGGCATTCGCATCGGCAACGTGGCCAGCCATTCCAAATCCCAATCCGGTTGCGAAAGTTCGCGGGTGGCCAAAGCACCGAGGATGGCGACGGCGAACAGCAGCGACCACTGCATCGAAACACCCCGGATCATTGCCTCGGTGAGAACCCCCGAGGGCATTGCGACACGGGAGCGGCCGAGGGGGTGATCCAACGCTTGATACAGATTGGCGATGCTCTGCCGCGCGATATTGCCGTAAATGAGCAGCATGAAAAGCCCGACAACCCCGCTCACGACCCAGCGATTGCGCTTCTTTCCGGCGGTCGCCGGGCGGCCCTTGCGGGCGCCGATCCTGCGGTTGTAGACCAACGACATCTGATTCGCGAGCCGCTGCAGCCGCAAGTGAGTCAACAGCCAAACCGCTCGGAACCCGGACGCGGCGCCCGCCGCGGAAATGCCCGTCATGCGTCCTCGGACTCCGCCGTCACGGCCAGAAACACTTCCTCGAGCGTACCTCCCGAGGTCACGTTCTCCTTGAGTTCCTGCGGGCTGCCCGTGGCAACCAGCTCACCATGATGAATGATGCCGATGCGGCTGCAGAGCCGCTCCGCCATGTCGAGTATGTGAGTCGAGAGAAAGATCGTCGTGCCCTGGTCGGCACTCTGGCGCAGGCGCTGCTGCACGTCCCGCGAGGCGCGCGGATCGAGGCCGTTGGTGGGTTCGTCGAGAATCAACACCGACGGCTCGTGAATGAGTGCGCACGCCAGCCCCAGCTTCTTTTTCATGCCCATGGAATAGTTGACGGCGAATTCCTCGCCGGCCTGATCAAGTCCCAACTCGGACATCAGCCGGTCCGTGCGCAGCACAGACTCCGCTCGCGTCAGGCCGTGCATTTCGCCGATGAATTGCAGAATTTCGCGGCCGCGCAAATAGTCGTAAAAAATTGGACTGTCCGGCAGGTAGCCGACATGGCGCTTGACCTCGGCGGCATCCCGGTGGCAATCGAGGCCCGCGATCCGCACACTGCCACCGCTCGGCACCAAGATGCTCATCATCATGCGGATCGTGGTGGTCTTACCGGCGCCGTTGGGACCCAGAAAACCGAACATCTCGCCCTGCGGCACTGTCAGCGTCAGGGGCGCAAGCGCGCGAAACGTGCCATAAGTCTTCGACAGTTCTAAGAACTCGATCATTCGCCTTCCCTGGAGTCTTCGACTATTTGGGGTGGCCGCACGCAGGCATAGCCTAACAGGCCGGCGCGCGAACGCGAATTTCTAGCCCCGGATCAGCTTTTCCAGAATGTGACGAGCACGAAGACGATCGCGATGATCGTCAAGCCCACATGACCCAGGGCGGCATGCGATTCCGCGAGCAAATCGTTCGCCTCGGGTTCACGGGGGACCAGGCGGGCAAAGGCGGACAGAAACAGCATGCCCCCAAGATTAATGGCGCCGGCGGATAAAAGCGTGATTCGAATCACGTCTCGCGCCTATATTATGCGGGGTCCGTCAGATGATGAGGAGACTGCCCGCTGAACGCTGTTACGCGAATGCTCGCCGGCGCGATTGCGGCAATTTGCCCCGCCGCTCTTCTCGCCCAAGCCGCACCAGCGCCGACGGCAACCGATCAATTCGCACGGCTGCAGGCCGAGCTGCGCCGCACGCACGAGAGCGGCGACGCCGCGGCATACCTGGCGACCGCTCAGTCCATGTATTCATTCCTCAACGGCTCACCTCGCGGCACGCTGCAGCTGATGAGCGCGCAAAGTTTCGCTGCAAAGCCCGACGAGGCGCTGCACAGTTTTGCTCAATTCGTGGCAATGGGCCAGGCGAACGAGGAGGTATTGAAAGCCAAGTCATTCGATCCGCTGCGCGCCCTTCCCAGGTACCAAGACATTTACGCCAGCATGGCCGCGAATGCCGCGAGCAAATCTACGGCCAGCGAGGCTTTCCGCTTGGAAAGCAGCGCGCGGATTCCCGAGGACCTCGACTATGATCCTGAATCCAAGGATTTCTATATCAGCACGGTTCTCGGCAAACAGATTCTCCGGGTAACCATGGCCGGTCAGACGAAATTGTTCGCCGGCGCGCCGGATCAGTGGCCGATGATGGCCCTGAAAATCGACTCGCGCCGCCGCATTCTTTGGGCGACGGAAGTCGCATTGGACGGGTTTGCAGCCGCCGCAAAGGCGGATTGGGGAAGATCCGCGATTCTGGAATACGACCTGCGTTCCGGAAGGCTCTTACGGCGCATTGAAGGGCCGCCCCAGGCCGCATTGGGAGACATGGCGCTGGCATCGAACGGCGATCCGATTGTGTCGGACGGCGAGCACGGCGGCGTATACAGGGTCAACGGCAGCACCCAGAGCACCGAGCGCATCGACGCCGGAGACTTCGTGTCACCGCAGACCCCCGCGGTTCTGGCCGATGGCAAACACATCCTCGTGCCCGACTATGTACGCGGCCTGGGCTTGCTCGACCTGACCAGCAAACACGTCGACTGGATTCCCATGGAAGGCAAGCATGCCTTGAGCGGCATCGACGGCCTTTACGCGCTCGGCAGCGCGCTCATCGCCACACAGAACGGTACGACGCCTGAACGGGTGGTGCGATTCGCTCTGACCGCGTCCATGACCGGCGTCTTATCCGAGTCCACCATCGAGCGCGCAACGCCGACGCTCGGCGATCCCACGCACGGAGTCGTGGTCGGCGACTACTTCTACTACATCGCCAATTCAGGCTGGAACCTTCTCGACGAGCACGGCAATTTGCTCGAAGGCAAACGCCTGCCCGTCAGCTCTGTGATGCGTGCAAAAATCCACTGAACGCGCCCTGCCGGACGCACCAAAAAAAAAGCCCCGAATCCTTGCGGACCCGGGGCCATGTTTTTTCTAAATACTTCTTATTGTTCTATTCCGCTGCTTCCGTGTCCCCCGCCGGTACTGCGTCGTCCGAGTCGCCCATTCCGCCGCCGACATCCATGAAACTGCGGCGACGGCTGTCGTCCGAGGCGCGTCGACGTCGCGCATGATACGCGAAGCCGGTTCCTGCGGGAATCAGACGTCCCACGATGACGTTTTCCTTCAGGCCGCGCAGGTCGTCCTTCAAGCCCCGTACCGCCGCCTCGGTGAGGACGCGGGTGGTCTCTTGGAAAGATGCCGCCGAAATGAAGGATTCCGTCGCCAAAGACGCCTTGGTGATACCTAACAACAACGGCTCCCAGGTCGACTGGTGCTTGCCTTCGGTCTTTTGCCTTGCAATGACGTCGAGCAGTCTGCCGCGGTCCATCTGTTCGCCGCGTAGCAGCGCCGAATCGCCGGCATCCAGCACTTCGATCTTGCGCAGCATCTGGCGCACGATGACCTCGATGTGCTTGTCGTTGATCTTCACGCCCTGCAGGCGATAGACGTCCTGGATCTCGCGAACCAAGTAATTGGCCAGCGCCTCGACGCCCTGCAAGCGCAGGATGTCGTGCGGGTTCGGCTCGCCGTCGGCGATGACTTCGCCCTTCTCGACCTGTTCGCCTTCGAACACGTTGAGATGCCGCCACTTCGGGATCAACTCCTCGTACTTGTCGGTGCCTTCGTTGGTGATGATCAAGCGGCGCTTGCCCTTGGTCTCCTTGCCGAAACTCACCGTGCCGGAGCGCTCCGCGAGAATGGCGGAATCCTTCGGTTTGCGGGCTTCGAACAAGTCGGCGACGCGCGGCAGACCGCCGGTGATGTCGCGGGTCTTCGAGGATTCCTGCGGAATACGCGCAATGACATCGCCCACCGACACCTTGGAACCGTCTTCCAGGCTGACGATCGCGCCCGCGGGCAGCGCGTACACCGCCGGAATGTCCGTATTGGCGAAGGTCACTTCCTTGCCCTTGGCGTTGGTCAAGCGCACCACGGGCCGCAGGTCCTTGCCGCCCGAGCCGCGCTGCTTCGGATCCAGCACCACGGTGCTGGACAAGCCGGTGACATCGTCCACCTGCGTCGTGACGGTGATGCCGTCGACGAAGTCGGAGAACTTGATCATGCCGGCCACTTCGGTGACGACCGGGTGGGTATGCGGATCCCAGTTGGCGACCGATTGGCCCGCGGTGACCACATCGGCGTCGTTCACCGTGATGGTGGCGCCATACGGAATCTTGTAGCGCTCACGCTCGCGGCCGAACTCATCGACGACGCCCAATTCACCGGAGCGCGACACCGCGACCAGGTGCCCTTTCTCGTGGCGCACCGTCTTGATGTTGTGCAGGCGAATCGTGCCTTTGCTCTTGACTTCAACGCCGTTGGCCGCTGCCGCTCGCGAAGCCGCGCCGCCGACGTGGAAGGTACGCATGGTCAGCTGCGTGCCCGGCTCACCGATCGATTGCGCGGCGATGACGCCGACCGCCTCGCCCATGTTGATGCGATGCCCGCGGCCCAGATCGCGGCCGTAGCATTGCGCGCAAACACCGTAGCGGGTTTCGCAGGTG
>Ga0210391_10003980_pt1 | contig 12423 bp, 11 predicted proteins | sample IncBWC12OmetaG_FD_160573 | JGI IMG/M metagenome (GOLD analysis project Ga0210391, IMG submission 160573) | Forest soil microbial communities from Barre Woods Harvard Forest LTER site, Petersham, Massachusetts, United States - Inc-BW-C-12-O ... | reverse complement strand
CAAAGTGCGAATTGCGAATGCCTGTACAAATCCGGATCTGTTCTGGGCTTTGAAAGGCGGCGGCGGAGGCACCTTCGGTGTCGTGAGCAAGTTGACGTTGCGCGTGCGAGATCTTCCCGAACTGGCTGGAGGCGCCAACTTCACCGTCAAGGCTTCTTCCGATGACGCCTATCGCCGTCTGATCCGCCAGTTTGTTGGTTTTTATCGTGACGCTCTATTCAACGATCATTGGGGCGAGCAAGCGCACTTTTCTCGCGATAACAAGCTCGAGATCAGCATGGTGCACCTTAATTTGGAGACGGAGCAATCGCGAAAAGTGTGGCAGCCATTTCTCAATTGGCTGGCGCAGTCTTCCGGCGCTTACACGATCGCGTCTGAGCCTGAGATTGGCAGCATGCCGTTTCGGCATTGGTGGGATGTCGACTGGCGAAAAGAGCATCAGCAAGATGTTTTCAAGGCAGACTCCCGCCCGGGCGTTGGCGCAAGCAACGTCTGGTGGAACGGCGACGGCGGCCAAGTGGGTTGGGTTGTCTGGGGTTTCGAATCGCTTTGGCTGCCAGCATCGTTGTTGCAAGACGACTCACAAGAAAAGTTGGCCAATGCATTGTTTGCGGCCTCCCGATTCAGCAGAGTCGAGCTCCACTTCAATAAGGGGTTCGCGGGCGCACCTCCCGAAGCCGTCGAAGCGGCAAAAGACACGGCGATGAATCCCGCAGTATGTGGCGCCTTTGCTCTCGCCATCGTCGCCGACGGCCAAGGCTCCGCCTATCCCGGCATTCCCGGCCATGAACCGGATGTTGTCAAAGGCCGCCAAGGCGCCGGCGCGGTGCATCGCTGCACGAACGAACTTCGCGCGGTCGCTGCCGGTGGCGGGGCCTACGTCTCCGAAAGCAACTTCTTCGAGTCCGACTTCCAGCATGCCTACTGGGGCAGTAACTATTCGCGACTCGCCGAAATCAAAAAGAAGTACGATCCCGAGGACCTCTTCTTTGTGCACAACGGTGTCGGCTCAGAGCAATGGACTGCTGACGGTTTTACCAGGCTCTGACCCTATCGATCGGGTTCGGTTCCCACCAACACCTGTCGGCACACAGCAAACCATCACGGCCGCAAGTCAGAATCGCGCGTTTCCGTAGCCGAGCATTCTCAGCGGTTTCTACGTTTACTTCAGGCCTGGTTTAATGACAACGAATTTCCCTGTATCATGGCTATCGCCGTATTCAATCGAAACAGGTTAGCGCTCGATAGCGGATGCCAAGTCAGCGCGAACGCATGAGGAGGTTTGATGTCTCAGATTGACGTCCCATTGTCGCGCGCGGGGTTCGGGCAGACGCAGCGAACCGACAATTGGTGGGTACAGCCGCTGGTTGTGTTTCTTGGGTTGTCGGCATTCATCGTTTACTCCACATGGGCCGCGTTGCAGGGGAATCATTTCAGGTTTGGACCCTATCTCTCCCCGTTCTACTCGCCTGAATTGTTCGGTCCTGAGGGTTGGTTTGGTTCAAACCCCAGCTGGATGCCGGTTTGGGTTACAGGAGCGATGCTCATACTCTGGGCCCCCGGCGGTTTTCGCTTTACGTGCTACTACTACCGCGGCGCATATTACAAGGCTTTTTGGGCCGATCCGTCAGCCTGCACCGTGGGCGAACCGCGCAAGACCTACCTCGGCGAGCGATCGTTTCCTTTGATCATGCAAAACGTTCATCGCTATTTTCTTTATCTGGCTCTGCTCTTTCTCATCATCCTGGCGCGGGACGTGTGGGATGCGTTTTGGTTTGACGGCCGGTTTGGAATCGGCGTCGGCACTCTTGTCTTGTTGACGAACCTCGTGCTGCTGAGCTCCTACACCTTCGGATGTCACTCATTTCGTCATCTAGTCGGCGGTTTTCGTGATCGATTAGCGGGAGCGCCGGCTCGCAAGCGAGTTTACGATTGCGTGAGTTGCCTGAACCGCCGCCACATGCTGTTTGCCTGGTGCAGCCTGATCTCGGTAGGGTTCTCCGACTTGTATATACGGATGTGCTCGATGGGTATCTGGACGGATTGGAGGATCGTCTAGTGAGCGAGTACATCACGCACGAACACGACGTTCTGATCATTGGAGCCGGGGGCGCCGGTCTGCGGGCCGCTATCGAGGCTTCGGCCGCGGGGGTAAAGGTTGCGGTCATTTCGAAATCTCTTCTCGGCAAAGCGCACACCGTCATGGCTGAGGGTGGCGTAGCCGCGGCGATGGGAAACGTGGACGACCGCGATAGCTGGCGCGTTCACTTTGCCGACACCATGCGCGGCGGTCAATACCTGAGTAACTGGCGTATGGCAGAGTTGCATGCCAAGGAAGCCCCGGCGCGCGTGCATGAACTGGAGGCTTGGGGCGCGCTTTTTGATCGCACCAGCGATGGCCGAATTCTGCAACGAAATTTCGGTGGCCATCGCTATCCTCGCCTCGCACACGTCGGTGACCGCACCGGCCTGGAGATGATCCGCACTCTTCAGGACCATGGAATCCATCTCGGCCTCGATGTTTTCATGGAACATACGGTCGTCACACTGCTAAAGGACGGCGGTCGCATTGCGGGCGCGTTTGGATATGATCGCGAGCGCGGTCGATTTCATCTGTTCCGCGCGAAAGCCGTGGTGCTGGCGACGGGAGGAATTGGCAGGGCTTACAAAATCACCAGCAACAGTTGGGAATATACGGGCGATGGCCATGCACTCGCCTACGATGCCGGCGCGGCGCTGATGGACATGGAATTTGTGCAATTCCATCCCACGGGAATGATTTGGCCACCCAGCGTGCGCGGCATTCTGGTCACGGAAGGAGTGCGCGGCGAGGGCGGAGTGCTGCGTAATAAGAATGGCGAAAGATTCATGTTCAAAGATATTCCGCCGCTGTACATCAACCAGACCGCCGATTCGGAAGAAGAAGGCTGGCGGTACACGCAGGGGGATAAGAACGCGAGACGGCCGCCCGAATTGCTGACCCGCGATCACGTGGCCCGCTGCATCCGGCGTGAAGTGCGCGAAGGGCGCGGCAGTCCGCACGGCGGCGTGTTCCTGGACATTGCGTGGGTCAAGGAGAGAATCCCAAACGCGGCGGAGCATATAAAGAAGAAGCTGCCGAGCATGTATCACCAATTCAAGCAGCTTGCCGACATTGACATTACGCAAGAGGCGATGGAAGTGGGTCCCACGACTCACTACATGATGGGGGGCGTCAGAGTCGACGGCGATTCACAAATGTCAGACGTGGCTGGCTTGTTTGCAGCGGGAGAATGTGCGGCAGGTCTGCACGGCGCCAACCGGCTCGGCGGCAATTCACTCTCCGATTTATTAGTTTTCGGCAAGCGAGCGGGAGAGTATGCCGCGGCTTACGCGAAGAATAACTCGCTGGGCACAGTGAACACGGATGAAATCGGATCAGCGGAGAAATGGGCGCTGCAGCCCTTCGAGCGTCAGGGCTCCGACAATCCATACGCCGTCCAACATGCATTGCAGGATTTGATGCAGGACCTGGCAGGAATCGTCCGTCAGGAACAAGAGATGCTGCAAGCGCTCGCACGTATTCGAGAGTTGAAAGCTGCCAGTGAGCGGGTTAGCGTTCCCGGAAACCGGGAATACAATTCGGGATGGCACACGGCGCTCGACTTGCACAGCCTGTTGACCGTATCGGAAATTGTTGCGCGGGCGGCGCTCGAGCGGAAAGAAAGCCGCGGGGCGCATTTTCGCGATGATTTTCCGGCCAAGGACGAAAAGTACGGCGGCTTCAACCTCGTGGTGCGAAAAGGCGCAGGCGGAGAAATGCAGCTCATACGCGAGCCCATTCCACCGATGCGAGACGATCTGCAACAAATCATCCAGGAGATGAAGTAATGGCGACGGCCAAGTTTCGCATCTGGCGCGGTGAAAACGGCCAAGGGAAGTTCCAGGATTTCACTGCGGAAATCTCGGCGGGCATGGTGGTCCTCGACGCCGTCCATCAAATCCAGGCGGAACAGGCCGGCGATATGGCGGTTCGCTGGAACTGCAAGGCGGGCAAATGCGGCTCCTGCTCGGCCGAAGTCAACGGCATGCCGAAATTGATGTGCATGACGCGGTTAAACACGCTTCCGCTAGATAGGCCTGTGACCGTCGAACCGATGAAAGCGTTTCCGCACATCAAGGACCTGGTGACGGACGTATCCTGGAATTACGAGGTAAAGAAGCGCATCCCGAAGTTCCAGCCGCGGCAGCCCGACGCGCCCGATGGCACCTGGCGCATTGCCCAGGAAGATGTCGAACGGGTGCAGGAGTTCCGCAAGTGCATCGAGTGCTATCTCTGCCAGGATGTCTGCCACGTATTGCGCGACCACCACATGCACGAACAATTCATCGGCCCGCGATTCCTGGTGTATACGGCCGCGCTCGAAATGCATCCCTTGGACGTAGGCGATCGCCTGGAAGATCTGAAAAAGGAATTCGGCATTGGCCTCTGCAACATCACCAAGTGCTGTACCAAGGTCTGTCCTGAAAGCATCACCATCACCGACAACGCGATCATCCCGCTCAAGGAGCGCGTCGTGGACCGCTTCTTCGATCCGCTGTCGAAACTGTTTCGGGTCTTCAGCAATTCGAAACGATAGAACCCGTTATGGGCTTTCGAACGGAAATCCATTTCTAGGCAGAGTATTCTCGAAGCCCTGGCCGGAATCACCGCTGCGCGGCGATGTGCTCAGCACGTTATAATTGCGCGCGCCTATGCCTCTCACCTCTGGCACGAAGCTCGGTCCCTACGAAATTCAATCGCCGCTCGGTGAAGGGGGAATGGGAGAGGTATACCGTGCCCGGGACACCCGTCTCGAGCGTTCCGTCGCCATCAAAGTCCTGGCTTCTCATTTGTCCTCTTCCCCCGAACTGAAGCAGCGCATGGAGCGCGAGGCCAAGGCGATTTCCACGCTCAACCATCCCCACATCTGCCATCTTTACGACGTCGGCTCGCACGATGGTACCGAGTATCTCGTGATGGAGTTGCTGGAAGGAGAGACTCTCTCCGAGAGATTGGGGAAAGGACCAATGCCGATCGGCGAAGTCCTCCGAGTCGGAATTGCCATGGCCGAAGCGCTGGAAGCAGCGCACGGGCAGGGGATCGTGCATCGCGATTTGAAGCCCGGAAACGTCATGCTGACAAAAAGCGGCGCGAAGTTGATGGACTTCGGTTTAGCGAAGTCGACGGCTGCCGGCTTGGGCGGAGCAGTCACGAGTACGCCTCTGTTGTCGGCCGCGAGGACGATGAGCGGAGCAAGTCCGAGGTCTCCGCTCACCACCGCCGGCGCGATCATCGGCACGATCCAATACATGTCGCCAGAACAGATCGAAGGCAAGGAAGCGGATGGGCGATCGGACCTGTTTGCGCTGGGCGCTGTTCTTTACGAAATGCTAACTGGTGCAAGACCGTTTGCCGGCAAGAGCCAAATCAGTGTGGCCAGCGCGATTCTCGAGAAGGACCCGGAACCGATTTCCACGTTACAGCCACTGACGCCGCCGGCGTTGGAGTACGTCATCCATACCTGCCTGGCCAAGAATCCTGAGGATCGCTTCCAAGCCGCACATGATGTCAAGCTGCAACTAAAGTGGATTGCGCAAAGCGCGAACCAGGATCGCAGGCCGGACGGAAACGAAGAAACAAAACGTGGAAGTCTTGGTTGGATCGCTGCCGCCGCAGTCGCCGTGGTATTGATTGCATCCCTGGTGTGGTGGCGAAGCTCGATACCCGCCGAGCAGATCACGTATTTTTCCGCGCCGCTCCCCTTCTCTTCTCGCGACGTGGCTGTCGCTCCCAATGGTCACACGGTTGCGGTCGTTGGCTATCGTGAATCGGAACGAAAAAGCGTTCTTTGGATTTATGAGGTGGGCTCGCAGTCGGGCAACAGCTTGCCCAATACCGAGGGCGCCAACTTTCCCTTCTGGTCGCCGGACGGCCGTTCGCTCGCATTCTTCGCCGATGGAAAGCTGAAGAAACTTGAACTGGCGGGCGGACCTGTCCAGACCTTATGCGATGCGCCCACCGGACGCGGAGGCGCATGGAATCGGGACGGCGTGATCCTATTTACTCCGAGCGGACTTTTGGGAACCGGCCTTTTTCGAATTCCCGCTTCGGGTGGCACGCCAGTGCAGGTCAGCTTTCCAGATCGAACCCAGGGGGAAGACAGCCATCGCTGGCCCATATTTTTGCCGGACCAAATCCATTATCTCTATTTGGCGATGAATCTTACGGGCCGCAAAGATCTTTACTCGGTCTACGTGGGCTCGTTGAATTCGAACGAGAAGCGACTGGTTGTCCGTACCAGAGCTAACGCTGCCTACGCCTCGCCCGGATATCTGATCTTCGAGCGCGATCAGACTCTTTTTGCGCAACGTTTTGACCCGAAGAGATTAGAGCTGAGTGGAGAGCCGACTCCGATTCTGAACGACGTTCAGTATTGGCCGCGCATCGCGAGAGCGGTCTTTGCCACTTCGAATACTGGGCTTCTGGTGGCGCAAAAAGCTGGAGATAACGGCATCTCACAACCGCTCTGGTTCGATCGCAAGGGTCAGCCGGTCGGAGTAGTGTTGAAACCCGGCATTTACGGCAACCTATCCTTGTCGCCGAACGGAAAGTTGTTGGCCTCGGATACGACGGATCCTGCCAGCCAGAACACGGACATATGGACTTACGATCTCGAGACGGAGAGCGCCAAGCGGCTGACATTCGATCCATCCATCGACTCGATGCCGGTCTGGAGTCCGGATAGCAGCCGGATGGTTTTTGCCTCAAATCGCGAATCTAAGTTTGATTTATATCTGAAAGACGCCAACGGGGCGCAAGAGGAAAAGATAGTCGCGCAAGACGGCCCCGACCGGTTCCCCAATGATTGGTCTCCCGACGGCAAATCCGTGATCTATGAGCGCGGGTCGGATCTGTGGATTTTGAGTTTGCCAGATCTCAAGATGACTCAGTTCTTAAAAGCGTCATCGCTAAAGAATGCACGTTTTTCGCCGGATGGACGCTGGGTGGCCTATGCGTCGAATGAAAGCGGGCGATGGGAAATTTATGTGACTTCTTTTCCTAATGCGCATGGCAAGTGGCAGATCTCGAACGGGGGTGGAGATCAACCCAAATGGCGAAGCGATGGGAAAGAACTCTTCTACATAACTCCAGATGGAAAAATCATGGCCGCGGCGGTAACCGCTGGCTCCAATTTCGATGTCGGAACCCCCACCATGCTGTTTCAGGCCAACCCACGAGAGATGGTTGCAACCTCCGAGCAGGTTACTTATGACGTCAGCAAAGACGGGCAGAGATTTCTGATCAACACGCAGCTGAAGACAGGAACAACCCCCATGTCAGTCGTTCTGAATTGGACGCCGAAGCTGACCCGATGAAGCGGCCACGGACGGCTGTATTCGTCTGTGGATAACGGGGAAGCCGGAAGGTTATGCCCCGGAACAAATTCTCAAACCTTGGCTGAAGTCGACAGCTCGGAAGTGATCGGAAACTCCAAAGTGTTCGCTTACTATAAGAGCGTTTCTGGAGAGAGCTTCCCGTTTGCCGACCATTCACGAATGGAGCGGCAGATTCAGAGCTCGCGCGTTCTAAAATGCCTGATATGAGTTTTGGCGTCCTGCTACGTCGCTGGCGCACTGTTCGCCACCTCAGCCAACTGGACCTTGCACTCGATGCCGATATCTCTACGCGTCATCTCAGCTGCGTCGAGACGGGCCGCGCAGAGCCGAGCCGGGAGATGATCCTACGGCTCGCTGAGACTCTTCAGATTCCGTTGCGCGAGCGCAATGCCCTGCTGCTGGCGGCGGGCTACGCACCATTTTATCGTCACACCAATCTCGACACACCTGAGGCAGAGGCGGCGCTCCGTGCCGTGGAGCTTCTCATGGCGCAACTCGAGCCTTATCCCGTACTCGTCCTGGACCGATATTGGAACACTCTGAAGATGAACACTGGCGCAAAGCGTTTTCTTGCTTTCTTCCCCGGCTGCGATTCTGGAACGCCTCACAACGGAGTCCGCCTTGTTTTCCAGCCTCAGGGGCTGCGGCCTTTTATCGAAAACTGGGAGATTGTGGCTGCACGCATCATTCAGCGGGTGCATCGCGAAGCCGCCGCTAACCCGTCGGATGAGACGATGAAGCGCTTCCTCGAGGAGTTGCTCAGCTATCCGGACGTTCCGAGCCGCTGGCGCATGCTCGATTTGGAGGGCGCTCCTCCACCGTTTTTGACCATCAACTACCGATGGAGGAACTCGGCGGTTCGCTTGTTTTCTGCGCTTACTACCTTCGGCACTGCGCTCGACATTGGACTGCAGGAACTGCGCATTGAGAGTTTCTTCCCTGCCGATGAAGCCACGCGCGCTGCGCTAACGGCAGCCCGATAATCTGGAAACAGTGATTTGCTTTAACGACGAAACCATCTGGCTCGCACATATCTTCGTATAGAACGTGCCCTCCCATGACCTCGGAGGTCATGGACAACGTTTTTCCCTTCTCGGATACTGCGGGTGGAGCAATGACCGCTAAGGAGGCAACAAAATGAAAAAGAGCGTTTTCAGCCAGTGGTTTGTAGTGTTGTTGTTATTCTCAGCTTTAGTATTTTGGGCGAGCGTTGGCATCCGAGGAGCGGCGGCAATGGGCAAGGGCGGTGACGCTCCTGTGCCATCAAACGATCCGGCCGCTGTCGACACTATCAAGCAACTCGGACGGGAAATGGGGGATGCAATGGTGGCCGGCGACATCGACAAGCTCAATCAGATCTTCGCCGACGATTGGGCATCCGTCGGAATAACCTCCGGCAAGATTATTACCAAGGAAAAGGTTTTAAACGATTTTAAATCCGGCAAGGACAAACTCGTGTCGTATGCACTAGGGCCTATCGACGTGCAGGTGTTCGGCGATGTTGCCGTGGCCCATGGCGGTGTCACCGAAAAGAGGATGCGGGACGGAAAAGACGATAGCGGTGAGTCTGTTTATATGGATCTCCTCGAGAAGCGCGCAGGCAAATGGGTGGTCGTGCGCAGCGCAGCCGCGAGCGTGAAGTCAGGGAATTAGAAGAGCCGACCAGACTTTTCGAGGACTAGAGTACTCGCTGCCCAGCACAAGGAGTCGATTGCAATGTTGGCACTCAAAGGAAAGGTTGCGGTTATAACCGGCGGGACGAGCGGGATCGGCGCCCGTACCGCCGAGGTTTTCGTCGCCAGCGGAGCGGAGGTTGTGATTGCTGGCCGTCGCCAAGACAGAGGAGAGAAACTTGCAGGGAAGCTCGGCGATGCCGCGAGCTTCATTCGTACAGATGTCTCAGTCGAAGCCGACGTCAAGGCGATGATTGACCATGCCGTGGACCGCTTTGGCCGCGTCGATTGCCTGATGAACAACGCCGGCAGGAGTTCGCAATATGCCGCCATGGCCGACGTTGATCTGGAGGTGTTCGATGCGGTGATAGCCGTGCATCTGCGCGCCGTCCTGGCGGGGATGAAATATGCGGCGCGCAGGATGGCCGTACAGGGAACGGGCAGCATCATCAACGTTGCAAGTGTCAATGGATTCCGCGCCGGGCTGGGAGGATACTACTATTCAGCCGCCAAGGCAGCTTCGATTCACCTGACGCGTTGCGCCGCCATGGAGTTGGGTGAGAAAGGAATTCGGGTGAACAGCCTCTCGCCAGGCATGATTGCTACCGGAGCTTTCGCCAAGTCTATGGGCATGCAAACCGACGAGGCGGATGACCATCCGGAACTTGCCGAGGCCGCCATTGGTTCTGTCGTGGCAAGATGGCAACCGCTGCAGTATGTCGGCCGCACGGATGATATCGCGCAAGCCGCACTGTTCCTGGCCAGCGATGCCTCGCGTTTCGTGACCGGACAGAACCTGGTCGTGGACGGGGGCATCAGTGCAGGCTGGCCGATCGCCGCTGCCCGCCCTGACCGCGAATTGTTGTTCCGCACAATTCAGGAGAGCGTGTCGGTTCATTCCGCGTAGCTCGAGTTTCGCGCTGATAGCCGTGATGATTGTAGCGGCGAGCCATAACCCGGGAGTCAGTCGTTGCATCGCAACGACACCTCTGGTTACTCTCGGAAATTGCCACCTCGGCGCCAGACGCGTTGGATGGGTGACGGGCAAAAGAAGTTATCGGATCGCCGGTCGGATTAGTATCACCCTGGCGGTGACCGGCTGACTGTTGGCGAAAAAGCCGACTTGCCATTATTAATCCAGCCTTGAAGCGGATAGCTTCCGGATAGCCGACTGTGCATGCTCGATCAGCACGCTTCGGCTCGGTAGCTGTTAGTTTGCGGGCCCAGCAAACAGCAGCAGATTCCCATCCGGATCCTTGACGACGAAATTCTTGGCGCCCCATGGCTGCTTTTTCAGTGTCTGGTGAAAGGCAACACCAGCGGACTGAAACTCAAGAAACAGCAGCTTGATCTCCTCCGCTGTAGCTACGGTCATAGATACTGACAACAGTTCCTCCCGATGGTCGACCGTCGAACCGATTCCTGGTCGCTCGACGTACCTTAGATTGAGACGCGCCGCGTCGCGACCCACCTGCGCATAGTAGGGAGGCTTGCCGTAACTGAATACCAGCGAAAAGCCTAACTTCTCACGGAAAAATTCGCATGATCTATTGATATCGGTGACGAACAGTTGCGGTTCTGCACTGACAATCGTGGCTTTGGATGGCGCTGATTTGGATGACGACGATTTGGACGATGATGCCTTCACCTTGAGCGACGTGGTCGAAAGTCCGGTTTTCAGAGCCTGCCAACGATCGAAGCCTTGCTGTCTTGCGACCATTTCCTGCGCATCGCTGAGCTTAAAGCTCGTCGCAAGAATCTCGGAGTCGGGCATATTCAGGAAACGAGGCAAATGCTCGCGGATTTGTGCGGCGACGGGATAGTGGCGTTCGCGATGCCACCGCAATATGAGCTTGGCTTGCTTTTTGAGGTTCTCTAGATTGGGCATGTGGACCTCCACGATGAGATCGTAGGTGGGCATTGCCCTTCGGCGACCAGCCGTTGCATCCTACATGCGCAGGTTGCAGTATCTGCGACCGTGTCAGGAGTTGTCAATTGAGAACGACGCCGCGTAGAAAGTGGAGTGACAATGAAAACGGAATTGCTGCGATTCAACGGCGCTGTCGAGCGCGATCCCACCATCGATGCATGGATGAAAGAGCGTGCCGGTGGATTGGGAGCCATCGCGCACGAGTGGTTTGAGGTGATGCGAAAATGCGGCGACGAAGTCCGGGAGCTTTTGCATGACGGCTGTCCGGTTGCTTGTTTGGGAGATGCGCCCTTCGGCTACGTCAATGTTTTCACTTCTCACGTGAACGTGGGATTCTTTCACGGCGCAGCGCTGCCGGATCCAGCACGCTTGCTGCAAGGCACCGGCAAGTTCATGCGCCATGTGAAGCTGAGACCTGGAACGGCCACAAACGCCGCAGCGCTAAGCAGGCTCATCGATGAGGCGTACTCGGATATAAAGGAGCGCGTCGAAAACGGCTAGCTGAGAGAAACGCTTTGGGAGTGACGCAATGTGAACCGCCAGATTAGTAACTGGATCCATGGAAGAAGTACTCCGGAGAGTTCGTCAGCGAGGATGCGTTCCTGGAGACAATTTACATCCCGCTGACCGGACAGAAGACCGGAAAGCTTATCAAGCACAATTCATAAGGAAACGTCATGCCCTGCTCCAGCTGACGTAGAATTTCGATAATCGGGCGATACACAAGCCCTTTCAACGGTCGATGCAATAGCGTTTAACAAGAGTTATCCATTCGTCGCTCTCAAGGGCCAAAACCTCGCACTGCCGGGCTTGTTTCCGAGTTGACTACTTGCTCAGGATCGGTCGACGCGATGCCCAGCGCCGGGAGTTCAACTCACTTTATCCCGCGGCTTCCAGCGGTTGATCCTTTGCTCCCCTAATCAAAAGCCACAAGATAATCGCCGGTTCGCCCGGCGCGATGTGCAAGGTCACGCTGAGAGCGCTTCCCTTTTAGTTCAACGGCTTTTCGGACGGTTCGCCCCAGACGGAGTGAGGTCTAGGCTGATGGCTCCCCCACGCAATCCAGCGCAACGTCGCAGCCGCAAGCAGCGCGATCAAGATCCAGCACAAAATATTCATCGATGCCTTACGCCCTGTATTCATTGCGGCCAATTGTAAAACAAAGCGCCCCAAACTCTTTCGAGTCACGGGACGCTAGGTTGAACAGCCCTCCCCCGAAGTCTGCTCAGTTGCAAACTATCTTTTTAGCGATGAGCTGGGGAATGGCCCGCAAGAGGGATTGGATGGCCCGATAGTTGTCTTTGGGGCCGTTGTAAAGCTGTAAAGCCACCGGCGTGAAGGTGGCGTCACACTGCTTGCGCATTAGCGCCTGCCAGATTTTCGTGCGTTCTTTGTTGGCTT
>Ga0210391_10003978_pt1 | contig 12430 bp, 8 predicted proteins | sample IncBWC12OmetaG_FD_160573 | JGI IMG/M metagenome (GOLD analysis project Ga0210391, IMG submission 160573) | Forest soil microbial communities from Barre Woods Harvard Forest LTER site, Petersham, Massachusetts, United States - Inc-BW-C-12-O ... | reverse complement strand
AAGCGCTCTTTACCCTCGAAGTGAACGGCGAGCAGGCTTCCGCAGCGTGGGACCTGCATGACCTGCACCGCCTGGAATACTTTGATCATCGCGATGAATCGCGCCTGCGTGGCTGGAAAAACGTGCACATTACAGACGGCGACCATCCTTACATGAAGAACTGGTGGGTGCCGGGCCTGCAAATTGGCTATGAGCACACCTTCATCCACCAGGTGGCGGACTTTCTTCAATCCGTGGGCAGGAAAGAGAACGCGGCGCCGACGTTTGCCGATGGCCTGGCCACAGACTATGTAACCGATGCGGTTCTTAAATCGGCCCGTACCAGGCAGTGGGAAAAGGTTGAGGGGGAAGCATGAGAAACTCCGCCATCGCTTTAGTCTTTTTGTTGTTGATGTCTTCTTCGCACGGGTACCAGGCGCCGGCTCATCATACTGGCGGCAGCTTCTTCACCCAACCCGACCCCATCGACTTTGACAACCACGAAGGATGGAAGCAGATTTTCGACGGCAAGACTTTGGATGGTTGGGACGGGCCCAGCGAAGTATGGCATGTGGAGGATGGCTGCATAGTCGGCGAATCGAGCCCTGAGCACCCATCTGGGACGACTAACATCATCTGGAAAGGCGGTCAGCCGGCCAACTTCATGCTTAAGGTGGAGATGAAGCTGGAGGGTGCCGGCGCGAATGGAGGCATCCAGTACCGTAGTTTGCTGGCGCCCCCGCGCCCGAACCAGCAGGTCAAGTATCCGAAATGGAACATGAAGGGCTACCAGGCTGATTTCGACTACGGCAACAAGTACACCGGGCAGCTCTACGAGCAGAGCAGCAGCCGGGGAATCGTTGCCTGGCGTGGCCAGGTGGTAGAAACCAGCCAGGGCAAGCATCCGCGTTTGCTTGGTACGTTAGGAAGCTCGGATGAACTGAAGTCCTACATAAAAGTCGGCGACTGGAACCAGTTCGAGGTGATTGCGGATGGAAACACACTGATCCACATCCTCAACGGGCATGTGATGGCTGTCCTGATCGACAACGATCCAACCTTCAGCCAATCGAAAGGCCTGATCGCTTTCGAGATAGAAGGCCCAGGTGTGCTAAAAATTTCCCATCGCAACGTCTGGCTGAAAGAGCTGCCGTAGCGCCCGCTCCAGGTGCTCAACAAATTTGTCATCTCGACGGAGCGCAGCAGTGGAGGGACCTGCGGTCTCAGTTCCCTTGCGGGCCACAACCGCTCTCCCCTTTGTCATCTCGACCGGAGCAAAGCGCAGTGGAGAGATCTGCAGCTTCTGCTCCCTGGACCTCGGTTCCGGGCCATAACCGCCCTCCCCTTTGTCATCTCGACCGGAGCGAAGCGCAGTGGAGAGATCTCTGTGTGGATGCTCTTACTTGGAAATGTTTTCCCTAAAACGCCAGCTTGGCTTTCTTGGCATCTAGCTTCTTGGCATCGAGATCGGGTACCTTTTTCAAATCGTCGATTGTTTTAAAATCCCCATTCTTTTCCCGATACTTAACAGTCGCCTCTGCCTCTGCGGTCGTAAATCCCAAACCGCTTTCAAGTTGCGCCGCAGTCGCTTTATTCACATTCACGGGCGTGCTTGACCCCGCCGGAAAGTTCTTTACCAGGTACTCCAGAATCTCCGTGTATTCCTCGTCGGTACCGGTGGCGCCGAATCCAGCCATCTTGGTGATGGTAGCTTCCCACCCGGCTCTATCCTGGCCATTGGCGATGACGTTGTCAGGGGAATGGCACGAGCTGCAAACCCGAACCAGAGTGGACTTCCCTGGACCAGCGGGAAGTTCAGGGTTTTTATCCGCGGGCGCCTGGGACGGCTGCTGCTGTGTCGCTTGTTGGGCATAAGAAAAGGCGCAGAAGCACAGCGCCCAGGCCATCGTCAGCTTCATCGCATGTGATTTCACGACTAGTCCTCGGCTTCCAGTATATTCCGCACCCCTTGCCTTTTTGCCCGCCATTCGTCGACCGTGATCTCCCACACCTCACTCAGCAATCTACCGGAGACGTAGTCACGCTCCTCCATCGCGATAACGCGCATCCCGGTCTTCTCCGAAATCCGCCGTGACGAAAGGTTGACGACCGCCTTTGGTGCACGCAAGGCGCTAAAACCGAGAACATCAAAGCAATAGTCGTTCACGGCCACCACTGCCTCCGTCATCAGGCCGCGGCCTTGCCAGGGAAGTCCCAACCAAAACCCGCGCGCAGCGTACCCATCTTTGGCAATCAGCGAAATGGCTCCGATATGTTCCTCGGGGGCTTGCCGCAAGCGCAACGTCCAGTGCCATTCTTTCCCTTGTTCCATTCCAGGAATTGCGACATCGCGATAGTAGGTAAAGGCTCCATCTGCAGGATAGGGCCACGGAATCCGGGCACCCATGAATTTGACCATCTCCCATTGCGGCAGGAGGAACTGGGTCTGTTCGGCGTCTGCAAGCTGCACAGGCCGCAAAACGAGCCGGTTGGTTTCAAGCGCGGCAATCATAAAAACCGTTGGGATAGAGTGTATAAGTTGTGGGACCGGGGCTGCGCGGAATGGTAGGAAACTGATGGCGCTTCCTGTAGGCACAAAACTCGGTCGTTACGAAGTTCAGTCGCGACTGGGCTCCGGTGGAATGGGCGAGGTCTATCGAGCCAAAGACCTGCGCCTGGGACGAGACGTCGCCATCAAGATTTTGCCTCAGCACCTGTCTTCGAATCCCGAGGCCATCCAGCGCCTGGAACTGGAAGCCAGGGCCATCTCTGCGCTGAACGATGCAAACATTTGCACCCTCTACGATGTGGGCCACCAGGATGGCGTCGATTTCATCGTCATGGAACTCCTGCAGGGTGAGACGCTGCAGGATCGCCTCCGCAACGGTCCGCTGCCGCTCAAGCAAGTTTGCGAGTATGGCGCACAGATCGCGCGAGGACTGGATAAGGCCCATCGAAAAGGAATACTGCATCGCGATTTGAAACCGGGAAACATCATGCTGACCGAGTCCGGGGCTAAGCTGCTGGACTTTGGTCTGGCCAGGGCGAGTATGGCAGCTGCGACCGACGCTACGGTAAGCGCGGCCGTGCTGCCCTCATCACTAAACGAGCCAGGAGCCCTGGTGGGAACCCTCCCCTACATGTCGCCGGAGCAGGCAAGCGGCATGGACCTGGACGCCCGTAGCGACATCTTTTCACTAGGCGCCGTGCTTTACGAGATGGTAACCGGGCGAAGAGCCTTCCAGGGAAATAGCCAGCTAAGCATCGTGTCCGCGGTCATCAACAAAGAGCCGGAGCCAATCACCGCCGTCGCTCCTCTCATGTCGCCCAGTCTGAACCGCTTGATCGGCCGCTGCCTGGCCAAGGATCCCGAGCAGCGATGGCAAACAGCACGAGACGTTTCATTCGAGCTGGAATGGATCGGTGAGGCCGGAGATCAACCTGCCTATGCGGCGCAGCCGCCAACGAAATCGAGAGCATGGTTCTTGTGGATGCTGTGCGGGGTGGTTCTGGGGGCTGGTCTGCTGGCCGCAATTTTCACTTGGCACAGCCGGAGCACGACCCGGCGAGAGAGCTATTTCTTAGCAGCGGTGCCGTTCACTCTCCACGATCTGGCGTTGGCGCCCGACGGGCGCACCGTCGCCGCCGTCGGTCTCTCAGAATCAGCAAAGAACAAGACTCTCTGGCTCTACGATATTGGCGGTCAGAGGCCGCGAGAGTTGGCCGAGACAGAAGGAGCGAGCTTTCCCTTCTGGTCTCCGGACGGCAAGGCTATCGCCTTTTTTGCTGAAGGAAAGCTGAAGAGGTTGGACATAGGGGGTGGTCCGGTCCAGGTGATCTGCGATGCACCCGCAGCTCGTGGCGGCACCTGGAACCGAAATGGAGTGATCGTATTCAGTCCCAGCGGGCACCTGAGTGGTGGATTGTATCGAGTCCCCGCCGAGGGCGGCACTCCAACCGCGATAACCAGACCCGGTGCAAGCCATGCAGTCGACACTCATCGTTGGCCGATGTTCTTGCCTGACGGCAAGCACTTCCTCTACCTGGTGGCCACCCTCTCTGGGCAACCGGATTCCGACGCAATTTTCGTCGGCAGCTTGGAATCCTCCGACACCAAGTTCCTTACCAAAGCGACCGGCAACCCGGCATACGCCGCGCCCGGATATCTTCTTTTCTGCCGCGACAAGACCTTGTTTGCACAAAAGTTCGATATCAACACGCTGAAACTCTCGGGCGAAGCGGTTCCAGTACTGAAGGGCGTATCGTCCTTGCCGCGCATCCTGCGCGACGATTACGCCGCGTCCAATGGAGACGTACTGGTGGTGCAGCGGGGCAATGACGCTTTGCTTTCCAGGTTGGTATGGCGCGATCGCCAGGGAAACGAAACTGGATCAGTCGGCAAACCGGACGCTTATGCCAATATCGCGCTTGCTCCCAACGGCAAGGCGGTTGCATTCGACAAAACCGACCAGGAGACCCAGAACTCTGACGTCTGGACCTACGATTTCGAACGCGGCAGTTTCCAGCGTCTAACGTTCGATCGGGGAATTGACGCTGAGCCGGTATGGAGCCCGGACGGTAAGAAAATCATCTTTTCATCCACGCGCGCCGGCCCGTTTCGGCTCTACCTAAAAAACGCGGACGGAAGCGAGGAAGAAAAGTTATTGCCGCTGGACCCAAGCGACAATGCGGACGAGTATCTGACCAGCTGGTCTCCCGACGCCAAGCATTTTCTCTATGACCGGGACGCGGAAGCCACCCGTCCCTGGGTTGCGGAATGGCCGGGTTTGAAGACCATCCCATTGTTCACCGCGACCGAAACCAGGAAAAACGCCCAGTTCTCACCCGACGGGAATTGGATGGCGTACACCTCGAATGAAAACGGTCGATGGGAGATCTACGTAACCTCGTTTCCTGATCTGCAAGGGAAATGGCAAGTCTCCAACGATGGAGGAACCCAACCGCGTTGGCGACGTGATGGCAAGGAGCTGTTTTATCTTGCACCGGACGGCAAGATGATGGCTTCCCCCGTTACCACTGGAGCGCGCTTCGATGCTGGCACTCCGCAGCCTTTATTTCAAGCCCATGCTCGCGAGCAGGTCGCTGGTTCGGAGTTGGTGATGTATGACGTGACCCGGGATGGGCAGCGCTTTCTGATCAATACGCAAATGGAAACAACCCACAGCCAGTCCATGATGGTGATCTTGAACTGGCCTGTCGTTCTGGAGAAATAAGCAGCAGGGCTTTAAGGCGTTTCTTGCTTGCCGCATTGCCCCCTGCGCTGCATGATGGTGGGATGCAAGAACTGACCGCCGGTACGCTACGGGGGCACTATAGGATCGTTCGCCGCTTGGGCCAGGGCGGTATGGGCGTGGTCTACGAGGCCGAAGACCAGAAGCTGGGCCGCCTGGTGGCCATCAAGCTACTGCCCGAGGCCACTCGCCAGGATCCAGCGGCGTTGGAGCGTTTCTGGCGCGAGGCCCGCACAGCCTCCTCGTTGAACCATCCCGGCATCTGCACGATCTACGAGCTGAACGAAAGCGGTGATCAGCCTTTCATCGTGATGGAGCTGCTGGAAGGGGAGAGCCTGGATAAGCTGCACTATCGCCGGTCCATGCCTTACCTCAGGCTGCTCGACTTCGGAGTGCAGGTATCGGACGCGCTGGATGCGGCGCATCGAAAAGGCATTCTCCACCGCGACATCAAACCGGGAAACATCTTCCTGTCGCCCTCCGGTCAGGTAAAGATTCTCGACTTCGGCCTGGCCAAGATCGAAGAGGGCTACGCAGTGCCGCGCGACAACGGGAACGCCACCCTGGCGGAGCCTCACGATCTGCTGACCAGTCCAGGCTCAGCGGTTGGGACCATCGCCTATATGTCTCCCGAACAAGCCCGAGGCGAAACGCTCGATGCACGCAGCGATGTCTTTTCCCTCGGAGTCGTGCTCTATGAGCTGGCCACTGGACAACATCCATTTAGTGGAGCGACCACCGCGGTCACGTTCGATCGCATTTTGAACTATGCCCCGACGGCGCCTGTTTCCCTCAACTCCGAACTGCCGCCTGACTTCGAGGAGACTCTCAACAAGACGCTGGATAAAGATCGTGAGCTGCGTCTGCAATCGGCCGCCGAATTGCGCGCCGATCTCAAGCGATTGCAGCGCAAGAGCAGCGGCGGATCTACCGCGCGCGCGATTGGTGCCAGCGGGGCAGGATCGCGGCCGGGACCGGGACCGACGCCGAGCGGGGCAGGCAGCGGCAGCGTGCCGCCGGTACCTCCGGCCAGTCCAGGCCCAGCTTCCGGCTCCGCATCTCCAGCTTCCGGGTCCGTCCCGCAGCCGGCGGTAGCCGTCGCAGGTCCCGTGGCGAAGAGATCGTACGCTCTGCCCGTGACCCTGATCGTGCTTGCATTGCTCGCGGCCGCAGGCTATGCCGCCTGGCGTCTTTGGCCCCGCCCGGTCCCTTTCACCGCTGTGTCTCTGAGCCAGATTACGAACACTGGAACGCTGGAAAGAATTGCCATGTCGGGTGACGGCAAATTCCTCGCCGAAGTGAAGAACGACGCCGGCCAGCGAACCCTTTGGGTGCGCAACATTGCTACCAACACCGACACGCAGATTCTGACTGCCTTTGGCAACGAATATGTGGGCTTGAATTTCTCTCCGGACGCTAACTATCTCTACTTCACCCGGGGAACACCCGACAACGCCGCTTTGCATTCGCTCTTTGTGATGCCGGTCTTTGGGGGTACGCCACGTCAGCTCATCCACGATGTGGACAGCGCGGCAAGCCCGTCGCCGGACGGCAGCCGCTTTGTCTACCTGCGATGGACGCCGGACCGCAAGGAGCACTTTTCTGAGATTCACAGCGCAGATAAGGATGGCGGCGACGACCAGTTACTCTACACCTCGACTGATCAGGCGCAAGCTCCGGTCTGGTCGCCGCTGGGCAGCCAAATTGCCTGGATCGAAATATCCGGGCCTGGCGCTACGGCGCTTAAGATCCTCGAGATCGCCTCGAGAAAGACGATGACCATCGCGCAGCCGAAGGATATCCTCTACGACCTCAACTACGGAGGCTACACCGACCTGGCGTGGCTGCCCGACGGCAAGCATCTTCTGGTCTTGTACAGGAAGGCACACTCCGATCGCGGGCAACTCGGCGTGGTTACGATTGCGGATGGCGCCTTCCATACCGTTACCAACGATGTGAATGCCTATAGCCAACTGGCGATCTCCGCCGATGGAAAGACCCTGGCGACAGTGCTCACCAATGTCGACTCGAGTATCGCTTATTACAAAGGGGACGGCGGGTCCATGATCTCGAGTACACCGTTGCGCGTGACCCCAACCTCATTGGCGTGGGCCGATGAGGATCACGTCTGGCTGATTACCAGGGGTACAGGCATCAGCAAACTGGAACGCGCAACGGGAAATCTCACCCCCATCGAGACCGGCGATCTGGATATCGGCTCATTTATCAACACCTGCCCGGATGGTCATGTTTTGTTTATCGCCATTCCCAAGGGCGGAGGCGAGTCGCGCCTGTTCCGCATGGATGCGGATGGGACTGGGATTACCCAGCTCACTACTGTGGGCATCGCACGCTCCCCCTATTGCACGCCGGATAGCCAGAGGGTGTATTTCACCATCCGGCCCAAAACAAATGATCCGAAACTCAGCATATGGTCTTTGCCGCTGGCGGGTGGGAATCCCCGTCAAGAAATTGAACTGTTCAGTTTCGGTAGCCCGTCGCTCACGCGCGACACCAGGCTTGTCTTGGCATTGTTTAACCAAAACCTAGGTTACTTTCTCCAGATCTGGGACCTCTCTACCCACCAGATGTTGCATCAGCTTCCCTGGGATGTGAGCAACCTGCAGGGTACCTTCCCGGGATTTGCTGCCGATGGAAAAGCCGCTGTTCTGACGGTTGTCTCCAAGGGCAACAACACGCTTGAGTATCAGCCGATCGACGGCTCTCCAACCCATCTACTGACCGACCCAACGCACCAGACTCAAACCGGGTTCGCCTGGTCGCCCTCGGCCACCAAGCTGGCTGTCTTACAACTGCAGAAGAGTTCTGATGTGGTGATGATTACCGATCTCGCGGGCAAGCAGCCGCATTAAGCCATAATGACTGTATTGAATCTTCGCCGCTGGTTCCGTGATCCGCTTTTTCTCCTTGCTCTGGCCGGCGGCCTGATCGCCTTCGTGGTGCAATCGGGTGAGCTGGGCTCCGCCGACACCACCCATCGTCTGCAGACGGCCCACGCATGGTGGACCGGGCAGCCCGAGGTGTTTCCCAACGAATTCCCCGAATTTGGCGTCCACGGGCGCGGGGGAAAATTGCAGAGCTGGTACAGCATGGGCCAGTCTCTGATCTTGTTGCCGCCGGATGTGGTGGGCACCTATGTTGCACGCCTGCCCATCTTTGCCGAATATGACGACACCGATCCCAGCGTGCGCGACATCATTGTCAGCTACACCATCAACATCCTGCTGACGGTGTTAACGTCGCTGGTTTGTTTCCGTTTCCTGCGGCAATTGAATTTCAGCGTGACGCAGTCGGTGCTGGGCGTTCTGGCTTTCCTGGTGGCCACCACGCATCTCCATTACACGCAGAACATGATGGAGAACAATTACATCTGCCTTCTGTCCCTCACGGGCTTTTGCTTTCAATACGAGTGGTTGCGGACGGGCAGCCGTCGGGCCCTGTTGATTGGCTCGGCCGCATTTGGCCTCAATTTGCTGACTCGGCTTCCGACCGGTTTGGATCTCCTCGCTGGCGCGCTCTTTCTGTCGCTCGTCCTATGGTTCGAAGGTATTCGGGGCCGAGCGCTTTGGCAGCGCGCGAAAGCATACGTAGCGACGGCGCTGCCGGTGTATTTCTTCTTCGCATTGATCGATCGCCTCTACCAGTTCCACCGCTTCGGGTCTTTCTTCAATACCTACATCACCGTCATCGGTCGCGAAACCAGGATGCGCAATCCTTCGCTCCCTCCCAACTATCCTTTCGAGACCCCCTGGCACGTGGGCTTTTTCGGGGCGCTCTTCACCCCCGAGAAGTCGATCTTTCTCTTCGATCCTTTGATTGTGCTCATGATCCTTCTGTGCATCGTTGCCTGGAAGCGGTTCACTCCCGCCGTGAAAGCGTACGCCATCATGAGTTGCCCTCTGCTGTTGGCTTACATGAGCTTTTATGCGCGCTACACAGTGTGGAGTGGAGACTTCGCCTGGGGCGATCGCTATGTCTCGACTACCGTCGAGTTGGCTTCGCTGCTCGCGGTTCCTCTGTTGCTGCGCCATCGCGAACAATTGGGAAAGCCGCTTTGGATAATCGGATTGGCGCTTCTGGCGATAGCCACCTTCGTCCAATTAGTATCGCTGGGCTTCTGGTTACCGCTGGAAATCTATCAGATGGAAACTCTCGGTCATCCCACGTTTGTGATTCTCTTGCGTGTCAGAAACATCGTCGCGTTCTCTCTGGGCAAGATGGATGCCTGGGGTCTGAACAACCACGCCATGACGGAGGATCCCTGGGACTACGTGCACATCACCACTTGGAATTTTCTGCCCTTTGTCTTACGCCGGGTCGGGGTTGCGCCGGCTTGGGTGGTGCATATTGCATTCGTAGTGTGGACCGCCGGCCTGGCCGCGTTGGCAGCTACGTTGTGGCAAATCCGTAGCATCCTTCGATCCTTGCGCGGCTAAGAGCTGCCCGTCAGCTCAGCAGCAGAGTCCGTGTCCAGGTAAACAGTCACGTCAGGATGTGTGCGGAGAAGAGTCGATGGGCACGCAGTAGAAATCGGGTCATGAACCGTGGCCCGGATTACCTTCGCCTTTCGCGGCCCAGGAACAGAGGCAATCAACTTTGGTACACGGAACACAGTCGGGATCGTTAACGTGAGCGCTCTTTCCGGTGCCTGCTCCCAGCTTGGGAACCAACCTTCCGCCGCTTGCTGTTGGCGGCACATCATGTCCAGGGTGACGATCTTCATCTCCAACGGATCATTGAAGTCGGCCTCGGCCGGCTCATTAAATGCCAGGTGACCGTTCTCGCCAATCCCGAGCAAACAGAGTTGTGGCTCAGCAACGTGCAGTTCCTTGACGTAGTTCCGGCATACCGCTTCAAGATCCTTGGCGGTCCCGTCCATTTCGAAAAAAGCTCCCATGTCGACGCGTTGTGTCAACCGCTGACGCAGAAAATTGCGAAAGGAGGCTGGATGCTTCTCGTCCAGGCCGACATATTCGTCGAGGTGAAAACCTCGCACTTTTTTCCAGGGCAATGCGGGGGTCGAGGTTAAAAACTCCAGCGTATCGAATTGGGCGGCCCCGGTTGCGAAAATAACGCCAAACTGGTTATGAAGCGCGGCCAACCTCCGCATCTCCTCAACGACAGCCAGGGCGGCTGCCTCGCCGGCAGCTCTCTTGCTGGGGTAGATCTTCAGCTTCATCTTTCCTGCGGTCAGTGATGCGATCTGATCTTTCGTCGTTTCCATAGCCACCTTTCTTTTACCACTCTTGCTCGCGCCTGGGCGCTCGGGCATGACGTAGCCCGTAAATAGGTTTAATCTATGAACTTACAGCGCAAACGGGCGCAAATTGACAATCACGGAGTTTTAACCGATGCCCCCGACGGTCCAGGCAATCACCCCCAGCGACACCAGTGTAATGAACGCTTTGCTCAGCGACCAATTTACGCAAAAGCTTGAGACCCTCGCTCAAGCCAAAGCGGAGGAATACAAGGCCAACCAGCCTTACCCACACATTTATTTTGATAATTTCCTCCCCGTCGAGGTGGCCGAAGCTGCGCTCCGCGACTTTCCTGAGCCTAAAGAAGTAGCTTGGCACTCGTACAAGGATGTTAATCAACACAAAAAACTGGCCTTCGATGCAGTGGAGAAACTGCCTCAATCGATCCGGGATGTTCTCTACTTCCTCAATACCCGCGCTATGCTCAAATTTCTTGAGACGCTGACGGGGATTCAAAGTGTCTTGCCCGACCCACACTATGTTGGCGGAGGCCTGCACCAGATCAGGCCCGGAGGACTTTTGGAAGTGCACGCCGACTTCAGTTATCACAACGGACTTCGCCTGGACCGCCGCATCAATGTTCTGATCTATCTGAACAAGGATTGGAAAGAGGAATATGGAGGCCATTTCGAATTATGGGATCGCGAGGTAAAGCGGGCGGAGAAGAAAATCCTGCCCCTTTTCAACCGCTGCGCCATCTTCAGCACGACAAGCGTGTCGTTCCATGGTCACCCGGTACCCTTGGCGTGCCCGCCTGATCGCAACCGGAAGTCCATTGCGACTTACTATTACTCGAACGGTCGTCCGGAAGAAGACCCCGAATTGACCCACAAGCACGAAGTAGCATTTCAGCAACGCCCCGGCGTCAATAGAGTGAAGGCAAGTTTAGGGGTCAGAAAATTTGTCAAATCGCTCATCCCGCCCATTGTCACTGACCTCTATCGCGGGCTTCGCAAGTAAGCAGAGGTTTGGAGAGTTTTGTCGCCTTCACGCAATGACACGCTCTGGTCGGCGGCGATGTTCGTGAAAGTTTGCGACAAGTGTGAGGTCGGCCACATGACCTCAAGTTTCTCGACCTTCTGCGCCGCTCCGATGCCGATGTGTTGACGGAGTGGGTTGCCCCCGAAGCTTGAGACATAGCCTACGGTGCGATAGATGTGACGTTGACCGTGGGCCGCCGCAACCGTGAGACAGATGCGTGCCCCGAAGGCGGCACGGTTTGTCTCCACGCCCTCGAGTGCGACCGTGAGCCAATGATTTCCGTGGCCCGGGTTGTGGTAGAGGATGCTCTGATACGTGTCCCCGGGGTAAGCTCCTCCCATCTCTTCAAATACGTCTTCGTTTCCGTTGTTTTCCAGGTCTCCAAAAGCCACTCCATGGCCCTTCTGCAGGTTGCCGAAACCACCGGAAGTCGTTACATCCTGAAAAACGACCCCGCGGTCATTGCGGAACATGCGGTTCGGTAACAGCGCCTGGTAGGAGCTTTCCCCCGTTCCCAGGTAGATATCGAGCCAGCCATCGTTGTCCAGGTCGCCGAAGTTAGCACCCATGGGAAGGATGGCACGGTCCAGACGTACCTTGGTGCTGACGTCCTCAAAAGTGCCATCGTGCTTGTTACGATAAAGGCGCGGAGTTTCTGCGTGATAGGGGTGGCCGATCTCGAAGGACCCAACGTCCTGGGGGCCACCGAAGGAGTAGCCGCCGACAAAAATATCCGGCCAACCGTCGTTATCGTAATCAAAGAACCATGTAGCAAAACTGTTCTGTTGGTGGTCGACACCGGCCGCATGAGCCACATCGGTGAACTTCCATCCGCTGGATGCGGACGCTCCTGTGCGTAGTGGACCATCATTGCGAAAAAGATGATTAGCACCGCCCTTGATGGAGATGTATAAATCGGGGCGGCCGTCATTATTAAAG
>Ga0210391_10003972_pt1 | contig 12438 bp, 13 predicted proteins | sample IncBWC12OmetaG_FD_160573 | JGI IMG/M metagenome (GOLD analysis project Ga0210391, IMG submission 160573) | Forest soil microbial communities from Barre Woods Harvard Forest LTER site, Petersham, Massachusetts, United States - Inc-BW-C-12-O ... | reverse complement strand
GCATCGTAGACGTTCTGCTGCGTGCTCTGGCTCAGGCTATTCCGGACCGCATTCCCGCGGCGGCTTCGGGAACCATGAACAATCTCACCATCGGAGGAATCGATCCCCAAACCGGCCAGCCCTTTGCTTACTATGAAACGATCGCGGGAGGCATGGGTGCACGTCCGGGCAAGTCCGGTGTCTCCGGCGTGCATACTCACATGACGAATTCGCTGAACACTCCAGCAGAGGCTTTGGAGTATGCCTATCCTCTGCGGGTTCGCCGCTACTCCCTTCGGCCAGATAGCGGGGGCGGAGGAAAGCATCGCGGGGGCAACGGCATTATTCGCGAGATTGAAGTGCTGACCGACTGCGAGGTCACGCTTCTCGCCGACCGGCGCACTCGTGGGCCGTGGGGACTTGCTGGTGGCGAGGCAGGCGTGCCGGGGAAAACCAGTGTGATCCGCAGCAGCGGTTCGATCGAAGAGATGCCTGGCAAGTTCAGTACGCGGCTGCGAAAAGGCGAGCGCATCCGGATCGAGTCGCCCGGTGGCGGCGGCTGGGGTGCGCGTTGATCGGAGAAAATTAAGGAGACGTCCATGCACATCATCAAATCGGTTGGAGTGTTGTCGGTTGCCAAAATCCTGGGATTGGTCTACGCATGTTTGGGCCTGATCTTAGCGCCGTTGTTCCTGCTGATGGGACTGCTGGGATCTGCACTCGGTCAGCAGAACAGTCCCGTTGCCGGGATCTTTGGTATCGGCTTTGCCGTTCTTATGCCGGTGCTCTACGGGGCCGTGGGTTTTGTTGGGGGCGCGATCGGCGCGCTGCTCTACAACTTGTTTGCCAAATGGGTGGGAGGCTTTGAATTGCAAATAGAGGTGCGGCCACAGACTCTGACCGCTCCGTACCCGCTCATCCCGCCGGTCGGTCCTGCATCTAATTCGTAACAGATAAAGTCTCATGACGGACGCTGCAGCCCACTATCTCGACGAAGCCCATCGCCAGATGCGCGGACACAAGCGCATGGCTGAAGGTGCGATGGCGCAACTCAAAGACGAGGAGCTGTTTATCACTCTCGACCCGGAATCGAATTCCATCGCTGTCCTGGTAAAGCACATGGCGGGCAACATGCGCTCACGCTTCACCGACTTCCTCACCTCCGACGGAGAGAAACCTGATCGCTATCGCGATCAGGAATTCGAACTCAGCCCTGCAACCACCCGCGCCCGATCTGACGAAGTGGTGGGAAGACGGCTGGGCGCGGGTGTTTGCGGCGATCGAGGCGCTAAGACCGGAGGACGTGATGCGCACCGTGACCATCCGCGGCGAGCCCCATACCGTGCTGCAGGCCGTCAATCGCCAGATCGCGCACTACGCTCAGCACACCGGGCAGATCGTTTTCCTAGCCAAGCATATCCGCTCCGGGAAGTGGAAGACGCTGAGCATTCCGCGTGGCAAGTCTGAAAGCTATAAGGTGGCGCCTCCGAGGAGTGAGAAGGGGCTGCTGCCTAAGCGGTGAGTTCACCCAATTACGATGGCGAACGCATCGTGAATTCCGGCGGTGCTAAAATTAAATGTTTTGTGTCTAAGTCTGAATTCATAAGGTAGCAGTCATGCCATCCACCATGCTTGCGGTCGTAAAGCCGGAGGCCGCGCCGGGCGCGGAGGTTCGCGAAGTAAAGATTCCCGCCTTCGGGCGTAACGACGTGCTGGTCAAGGTGAAGGTCGCGTCCATCTGCGGCACCGATCTGCACATTTACAACTGGGACCGCTGGGCGCAGAACCGGATTCATCCCCCGCTGATCCCCGGGCACGAGTTCTGCGGCGAGGTGGCCGCGTTCGGCGATGAAGTCACCAGCGTGAAGGAAGGCGACTTCGTCTCGGCCGAGATGCATGTGGCTTGCGGCAAGTGCCTGCTGTGCCGGACCGGCGAAGCTCACATCTGCCAGAACGTGAAGATCATCGGCGTGGACGCTGATGGAGCCTTCGCCGAGTACGTCGTAATTCCTGAATCAAACATTTGGAAACTTGATCCTGCAATCCCGCAGGAGTATGCCTCAATTCTCGATCCGCTGGGCAATGCCGTTCATACTGTTCTGGCGGGCGAGATCGCCGCGAAAACCGTGGCCATCACGGGATGTGGCCCGATTGGACTGTTTGCCATCGCCGTGGCGCGGGCGGTGGGCGCGACCAGCGTGTTTGCCATCGAAGTGAACGAACACCGGCGCAAGATTGCGCGCGAAATGAAAGCAGATTACGTGCTCGATCCATCGAAGGAAGACGCCCGCGCGATCGTGATGGAGAAAACCGGCGGGCTGGGTGTGGACGTGGTGCTCGAAATGGCGGGGCATCCCGACTCGATTCGAACAGCTTTCGATATCGTGCGGCGCGGCGGAAGAATTTCACTGCTTGGCCTGACCTCAAAACCCATCTCGCTGAACTTTTCCGAGGACATTATTTTCAAGGGCATCACGGTGCAGGGCATCAACGGGCGGCGCATGTACCAGACGTGGTACCAGATGACCGCGCTGCTCAAGGCCGGCAAACTCGACCTGCATCCCGTGATCACCGACCGCATCGCGATGAAAGATTTCTCCAAGGCCATGGAGCGGCTGAAGACCGGCGAGGCTAGTAAAATATTGGTGTATCCCAACGGCGTGAAATGATCGTGTGGCACAGGTCGTGTGGCGCGGACACTCCTGTCCGCGAAAGCTTCAGCGACGGAGCGCATGCAGGACCACATTTGCAGATGGAAGTGAATTATGGCCCTTGATGCATTTGTACGCTGCACCTGCATCCGGGATGGCAAAGCCAAGCCCCACCCGCTCCCCGACCGGCTCACCTTCGACGAGAGCGGCGAGCCGATGCTTACGGGCGATCCTACCGACGACGAATGGGAAGCACACGACCATTGGCTTGCAGATTCCTGCGAGCACGAGGGATTTATCCTTTCGTTTTTCCTGGGCAACATCACAAAGGTGGGGAATCTGCGCAGCTTTCTGCGCCACCTGCAAGGAAAGCCGGGACCGCGATTTCCGATCTTGTTGGAAAAAGTTCTCTACGACGGCACGCACACCGGCGACTGGATCCCCATCAAGGAGTCTCCGGCGTTGTTGAAGGAAGTTGATACCGTACTCCACTCCAGCGACATTCTTGCCGAGTCCGAGAAGGAATTCTTCACCAACATGAAGCACCTGTGCGAGGCCAGCATTGCGACTGGGAACCCGATTATGTTCTGAAAGCCCAAGCTCAGCGCTCGAGGACTACACTGATCGGGGTCTATCCGCGTTGATCCGCGTAAATCCGTGGCAAAGAAGTTTCGAGGCATGACATGACCACCGCAACCCGCACTAATCCGCTCTCCTATCTCACCGCCCAGCTCGACGAACTCAAGGCCAAGGGCACGCATTTCAAGCTGCGCGTGCTGGAGGACGAGCAGGCGCCGGTCTGCACTTTCGACGGCAAGAAGGTAATCAACCTAGCGTCGAACAATTATCTGGGCCTGACCACGGATCCCAAGCTGCGTGAGGCGGCGCTCGAAGCCACGCGCAAGTACGGCGTGGGATCAGGCGCGGTGCGCACCATTGCCGGGACCATGAAGATCCACATGGAACTCGAAGAGAAGATTGCCCGCTTCAAGAACGTAGAAGCCTGCGTGGTCTTTCAGTCAGGCTTCGCAGCTAACGCGGGCACGGTTTCGGCAGTGCTGGGCAGAGAGGATTTCATCATCTCCGACGCCCTGAACCATGCATCGATCATCGATGGCGCGCGTCTGTCGAAGGCGCAGATTCTGGTCTTCCGCCACAAGGACGTCGCCCATGCGTAAGAGCAACTCGCCAGCGTGAAGGACGAGCCCGGCAAGAAGCTGCTGATCACCGACGGCGTGTTCTCGATGGATGGCGACCTTGGCCCGCTGCCCGGGCTGTGCGAAGTTGCCGAGAAATACGGCGCTATTATGATGGTCGATGACGCGCACGCTTCCGGCGTGCTCGGACGCAACGGCCGCGGTACCGTCGATCACTTCAAAGTGCACGGACGCGTGGATATTCAGGTGGGGACGTTGTCAAAAGCCATCGGCGCGCTCGGCGGATACGTCTGCGGAACGCGCGATCTGATCGATTTTCTTTACCATAGAGCACGACCGTTTCTGTTTTCGACTTCCCATCCGCCGTCCGTGGCTGCGACGTGCATTGCGGCCTTCGATGTTCTGGAAAACGAACCCGAGCGCATGGAGAAACTTTGGGAGAACACGCGCTTCTGGAAAAAAGAACTCGGCTTGCTCGGTTTCGATATCGGCGGACGCGCCACTCCGGCCAGCGAGACTCCGATCACTCCCATTATCATCGGCGACGGCAAACTCACCATGGACTTCTCCCGCGAACTGTTCAAAGAAGGTGTACTCGGCACCGGCATTGCTTTTCCTACGGTGCCTGAAGGCAAGGCCCGCATCCGCACCATCATGACCGCGACCCACACGAAGGAAGAGTTGGAGCAAGCACTGGAGGTGCTGGGAAGGGTTGGAAAGAGGATGGGGATCTTAGCCTGAGCCCGTGGACGAACCCTCCGCGGCAACGTCTTAGTCCGCGCGGTACACAATCTTCCCACCCACGATCGTCGCCACCACTTTCCCCGTGAACTGCCAGCCGTCGAACGGAGTGTTGTGCGACAGCGAGCGAGACTTGGCGGCCTCAAACGTCCAGCGCTTCTTGGGATCGAAAATTGTTACGTCGGCGAAGTTGCCGCGGGCCAGCGATCCGCGGCCGCGGAGGTCGAACACACGGGCGGGGCCGGCGGTAAAGAGTTCTACGATGCGTGCCAGAGGGATCTTGTGTTCGCGGTGAAGCTTCGTAATTGCCAGGGCTAATGCGGTTTCGAGTCCGGTGATGCCGAATGCAGCGCGTTCGAACTCGACCTCTTTTTCGTGCGCGGCGTGAGGAGCGTGGTCGGTGGCGATTGCATCCACGGTGCCATCGGCGAGCGCGACCAGGATGGCTTCACGGTCGCTCGCAGAGCGCAGCGGCGGGTTCATCTTGAAATTCGTGTTGTACTCGCCCACATCCTGGTCGAGCAGGGTGAAGTGGTGCGGCGTGACTTCGCAGGTAACGCGGACCTTGGCGCGCTTGCCGCGGCGGACGGCCTTGAGCGCGTCGGAAGTGGAAAGATGAGCCACATGCAGGCGGGATTCGCGAATCTGCTGCACGAGAGTGACGTCGCGATCCACGATGTTCGCCTCAGCGGCAGCCGACATGCCCCTCAGACCCAGGCGGAAACTGGTGGGGCCTTCATGCATGGAGCAGTGCTCGGTGAGGCGTGTGTCTTCAGCGTGTTGCACCACCGGCAGGTTGAGCTCGGCGCCGAGCCGCAGGGCTGCGCGCATGATCTCGTCGTCAAGGATGGGCTTGCCGTCGTCGGTGACGGCCACGGCTCCAGCGCGTTGCAGGGCGGCAAAGTCGGTGAGCGTCACACCGCGCGAGCTGCTCGTTGCGGCGGCGATGAGGAACACGTTGACCACAGCTGCCCGCTCCGGCTGCCGCAACCACGCGACCCATTCAGCCGTGTCGACGACGGGCACAGTGTTTGGCATGGTGCAAACTGAGGTGAAACCTCCGGCGGCGGCCGCGGCGGTGCCGGTGGCAATCGTTTCTTTGTAGCTCTGTCCGGGCTCGCGCAAATGAACGTGCAGATCAATAAATCCCGGGGCGACGATCAGGCCGCGTGCATCGAACTTCTCGTCGGCGCCACCGCGCACCTTGTTAGGCAAAGCAACCTCAGCGACTCGCCCATCGCGCAGCAAAACATCCATGGGCGCGTTGATCTTCGCCGAGGGGTCGATCACGTGGCCGCCTTTGATCAGCAAGTTTGCGGCTTCTCGGCTTTGGCTCTTAGCACTCGGCATTCAGCACTCAGCATTTCTGTCTGGGATTGTGACGTCGCTACAACCATCGCTATTAATCCGGGAAAATCCGCGGCTCATCTTGCCTTTCCCACCGCCCGCGCCAAAATTGCCATGCGCGTGGGGACCCCGTTATGAACCTCATCGACGATCACGGATTGCGGACCGTCGGCGACTTCCGCGGTCAGCTCCAGGCCGCGGATAATTGGTCCGGGATGCATGACGATGGCGTCGCGCTTGGCCAACTTCAACCGCGCCGGGGTCAACTGATAGTGCGCGATGTAGTCCGGCAGGCGAATCTTCTGCCCAGCAAGGCGCTCCCTCTGCACTCGTAAAAGCATGATCACGTCCGCGCCCCGCACTGCCTCCTCAGCATGACGCGAAAGGCGCAGGCCGGGTGCGAGAGTGGCTGCCACCTCAGGCACGAATTCGGGCGGACCACACAGCGCTAGCCTCGCCCCGAACCTTGCCAGCAGGTGGCAGGCCGAGCGCGCGACGCGGCTGTGATAGATGTCGCCGATGATCGCGACCTGCAGGCCCTTGAACGATTTCTTGTGCTTCAGGATCGTGAAGGCATCAAGCAGGGCCTGGGAAGGGTGCTCGTGCATCCCGTCGCCGGCATTGATGATGGGAATATCGAGATGCTTGGCCATCAGGTGGGGCGCGCCGGCAGCAGGGTGACGAATGACGATGGCGTCCGCGCCCATTGCTTGCAGGGTGTATCCGGTGTCGAGCAAAGATTCGCCTTTCTCGATGCTCGATCCTGAGGCTTGCACCAAGGTGGTGATGGCGCCCATGGACTTGGCGGCGATCTCGAAAGAAGATCGCGTGCGGGTGGAAGCTTCGTAAAACAGCAGCACAACGCGCTTGTTGCGCAACAACGGACGCGCCTTGAGCGGATTCATCCGGCGGGCCAGCTTCAGCAGGCCCCGGATCTCTTTATCCTCCAGGTGCTCGATACCGAGCAGTGAACCGCGCGCCGGTTTATTCATCGCGTAAGGATGCAAACGGTGCATCATACCCGGCCAGCGCGGGGCAGGCAAGACCGGTTCCTAGCCCTTGGCCGGGGAACGGCTTATGGCCGGTTCTTGCGACTAAGAAAGGCACCAGTCAAGGCTCCAGCGATGCTTCCCGCGGCAACGGAGATCACGAGAGTGCCTATCGTGTAGAGGGTCAACTTCGCGGCCAAGTCTTCTGGTTTCTTCAGAACGTCGAGGAAAGCTTGCATTTGCGGATCATTAGAACGAGAGGCTACCTGCTGCAGACCTTCAAGCACCTGTTCGCGAAGTTGCCCGCCGGATTGCAGCACGGCGAACATGATGAGGGAGAAAATGGCAATCACTCCGGATGAAAAAAGACCCGTAACCGCTCCGAGCTGCGCTCCAGAACGAGCAGTTGCTTTCCAGATTGGGCTGCGGTAGCGGTAAAGAATAACGGCCAGACAGCCCGCGCCCGAAACAGCCAATAAAGGAACCATCAGGCGCAGCGACATTACTGCGACGCAGAGCAAGGCCGCAACCGCGCACGTCCGAAGGGCCCGTGGCCACTCGATCCCGGCGGGAAGCATAGGAACACTCGGAGAACCTGGGAGACCGGGCGGGACCAAGGAAAAAACCGTCGCATCATTAGCCGTGACGTCCCCCGCAATGGCCGGCGAAGCAGGTTCGGGCATGGCCACGCGAATCTGGGGCGCGCCGCACTGCGAGCAGAACGCCTTGCCGTCTTCGACGGTGTTCCCACATTTGTGACAGGGATGGTCCATTGGAACTCAGAAGGCTGGTTTGAAGGTATCGCACGACGAGCGGCAGGCGCAAGGAACTGCCGCCGTGTTGCCGATCGGATATTGGAGACTCTTTACCCTAGATGTCGCCCTGCTTGCCGTGCGTGCGAACGTAAACCAGGGCGAAGGTTGAGCCGCCGCGGCCGTCATGCGGCTCGATCGCGACGACGTGCTGATTGTCGGCCGTGCCGACCTTCAGTTCGGTGACTGGGCCGGTATTGTCGCCTTCGCACTTGAGTTCTTTATTTTTGTCATTCTTGTCGTCGTTGACATCGGCATGTGCATCCCCGTCGTGTTTGCTCCTGTGGCACTCGAGGACCTTGCCATACTTCTTCAAGTGCTCGCGGTAGAAGTCAACGACTTTGCCGGGGGGATCCTCGGAATCGTACTTCGCGACCACCAGCTTAATTCCGAACGCATCGGTAAGGACGCCGAGGTTAAGCGAATCGCCGTTATCCTCATCGTGCCGCAGACGCGCCCCGGGATAGAGAGGCAATCCGGCTTTTCGAGCATCTGCGTCGTTGCCCATGTGCAGGTCACCGACGGAGCTCTGAATATCAAGATGCTTGTCCTGACCGCTGTCCGTGTTTTGAGGCTGAGCCGCGAAGCTGGGAATCGCTATGGCGACGCCGAATGCTACCGCGAGGATCGAACGAAGGATTATTCGAAAGACGTTCGGCTGAAACATGATTTCCTCCTTTAAGGAGATCCAGTAAGAAAATCCCGAAAAAGCGCTCTAGATGTCGGCATCCTTGCCGTGGGCTCGCACGTAGACCAGTGAGAAGCTCGATCCCTTACCTTCCCGCTCGACAGCCACGATATGCTGATCGTCCTTCTTGCCTGCCTTGAGCTCGATATCGTTTCCGCCGCTCCCTTCGCAGGTCAACTCGTTGGAATCATTCTTCCCCATATTCATGTTCCAGTTTCCCCGGGAAGTGTGACATTCGAGAACGGTGCCATACTTTTTCAACTGGTCTCTGTAAAAAGAGAGGACCTTGGCGGGCGCGTCGTCGGACTCGTACTCCAAGGCGACGACTTTTAAACCGTATCCGAAGCCGGAGATATTTACATTGGCGCTCTTGTCGCTGCCGTCGGAATCCTTTTCCTTCAATCGGGCGCCGGGATAAACCGTCAGACCGACGTCGGAGACGTCCGCCTGTTTGCTGACGTGGACTCCGCCTACGAGCGTGTTGATGTCCACCTGCTTGTCCTGGCCGTCGGCCTCTTTCTTTACGTTCACGCTGCACGCGATCAGGAGCGGGAGTGCAGCCAGGCTTGCTCGGGCAGCGATTGCAACGAATGCAGAGAAAGAGAATTTGTTCCTGCGCATGTTAAGACCCTCCATTGGCAACTTGAACCGGACGCTGGAAGCCGGCGCCGCGCTGGGCAACATTTGGAATGCTCACCGGAAGATGCCCGCGGATGGCAATTTCCCCAAACAGCGCCTTGACCGCACTCAGCTCAGACACCGACGCATTGGAAAACGTACACATGTAATTCTCAGTCCTGGGGAAGTCCGCCGCCAGATACGGGTTTCCCATGGCAACGACCACGGTCTTTCCCGCTGCACGATCAAGCAGGTGCTTCAGCAGCGAACCGCTCGCATCCTCCATCGCAACCGCATTCCCCACTCTTCCCGCCGTGGGCACAACATAGACCGCTGCTACCACGGTTTTGGCTTCCTCCACGGCCTTCAGTACCTCATCGCTCATACCGGCCGCGATACGCGGATCCACGTAGAGCACGTGTGCATCAGGAATTCTGGCGCGAAACTCGCGGCCGAACACTCGCCCGGACTCCGTCCGCACATCTTCTGAGAAGAGTACCGCGACCGTCTGATTCCGTGTCTCCTCTTGTGTCGTATACGGAAGACCGGGCTTCGCGGTTCCCTGGTATTTGAGCGAAGATTTGAGGGGCAAAACCTTTCCGTTGTCGCGAACCAGGGTTATCGCGGCATCAGCGACCTGCTGGCCGAAGGCCAGATTCCCCGGCTTGCCAACCAGGTCAGCGAGGGCCTTGACGTCTACGGTACGGGCATCCTGCAGCCCAAGTGAAGCCTTTGTCTTCAGGATCTTGAGCACTGAGTGGTCCAGGCGTTCGCGGGAGATTTCGCCCGACTGAACCGCCTGCAGCATGGCGTTGTACGAGGCTGGGAAGTCGGCAGGAATGAGCAGCAGGTCGTTACCGGCCTTGAATGTCTCGACGGCGGCCCGGCCGATGTTGTTGGCAAAAAGATGGGTCAGCCCGGCCATGTCGAGCGCGTCGGTGATGATGATTCCCTTGAAGCCGAGTTGTTTTTCCAGCAGATCCGAAACAATCGCCGGCGAAAGGGTGGCCACGTGGTTGGGATCGGAATCTAGCGCGGGCACGGTTACATGCGCCACCATGACCGAGTCGACCCCGGCCGCGATGGCTTGGCGAAAAGGTGGCAGTTCGATGGAGTCGAGGTGGGCGCGGTCGCCATTGACGCTGGCAACGCCGAGATGTGAATCGGCAGCCGTGTCACCGTGGCCGGGAAAGTGTTTGACCGTGGTCAGCATCCCGCCCTCATGCGCGCCTTTGATATAAGCTGCGACCAGATCTCCGACCTGCTTGGGATCTTCGCCGAACGAACGCGTGTTGATAATGGGATTCGCCGGATTCGAGTTCACATCGGCATCGGGGAAAAAATTCCAGTGAATGCCGATGGCGCGCGATTCGAGCGCAGTAATGCTGCCGAAAGTTTCGGCGTCTTCTATCTTGCCATCTCCCCCGAAAGCCATGGCGTGCGGAAAGACCGTAGTCCCGAGCAGGCGCATCGAGACCCCGCGCTCAAAATCGGCGGCGAACAGCAACGGTAACTTCGATTCGCTTTGCAGACGGTTGAGAAGTTCGGCGGCTTCGTAGGGTTCGCTGCGCAGAAGATACGGGCCGTCCACATGCACCGTCATAGCGAACGAGCCCACGTGATATTTCTGCATTTCTTCGCGCCACTGCAGGTATTCCGGGTTGTCGACGTTCAGAAAGCTGGCACGGCACCAGACCATGAACACCTGGCCGACTTTCTCCTCCAAAGTCAGCTTGCGCAGCGTCTTTTCAGCCCATTTCTCGCCGTCGCGGGTCAAACGGACAGGGCCGGGTCGCTGATATTTGTCCTTTGCGAAGGCTGACGTCGTGAGCACGAGGACGAGCAGTAAGAGGGCGAGTTTGCGATGCATGAACAGAACGATAGCAGAAGAGCGGGTCCTAGGTGTCAGGTCTCAGGACCCAAAGCGTGAGACCCAAGCCGCCGCACTCTCCTGAATCTGCACATCGTCGCCAAAGCCGCGTAGCCAGCGGACCTCGGGCTCGCGGCGAAACCACGTCATCTGTCTTTTGGCATAGTTGCGGTGAGCCTGCTGAGCCGCCTGCAGCGCCTGTTCGCGTGTGAGTTCGCCACGAAGCACCTGCACCGCCTGCTTGTAGCCGAGCGAAGACAGCGGGCCCGCTGCGTCGCCGTACTTCTCCAGCAGACGCCTGGTCTCATCAATCAGCCCAGCTTCGAACATCTGTTGCGCACGCCGGTTGATTCGATCGTAAAGCCCTCGGCGATCCGGATCGAGACCAAGGCGCGAAATGCGGAAGCCGCGCAAGGGTTCGCGTCCCCACTGCTGCCAGAGTTCGGTCATCTTCTGGCGCGATGCGAGACAAACCTCTGTGGCGCGGATGAGTTTGGGCGTGTCGTTGGCATGAATCTTCTCCGCAGCCGCGCGATCGAGCCGGCGCAGGAGGCGATGAAGGTAATTGGAGGCGCGGCTTGCGGCTAGTTCGCGCAATCGTTCCCGCAGTTCCTCCGAGCGCTGTGGACCGGGGAAAAGTCCTTCGAGCAGGGCGCGCAGGTACAGCCCGGTTCCGCCTACGACGATTGGCAAATGTTCGCGCGCCTTGATCTCTGCAAGCACGTTCCTCGCCTGGCGGGCGTATTCCCCGGCTGTGATATGGCCGGCGGGCGACACGCAGTCGAGCAAATGATGCGGCGCCCGCTCGCGTTCAGGGGGCGTGGGCTTGGCGGTCCCGAGGTCAAATTCGCGGTACATGGCGACGGAATCGCAGTTCACAATCTCGCCGTGAAAGCGCTCCGCCAGAGCCAGAGAAAGCGCCGTCTTTCCACTGGCCGTAGGGCCGAGGACAACCACCAGCAGCGGTTCAGGCCGCACCGAAGGCACCGTCAGCGCACGCTCCAGCGAATGGCGTGCCAGTAGCGAATCAGAGTGAGGACGAGCAAAAGCAAAGCGATCAACAGCAGGCCTGAAGTTTCCGTAGCATAAATCGCATGCCGGCGGTGCTTGCCGGAGGAATCGTTCTGGCGCCGGGCTTCAGGCACGCAGATATTGTACGCTCAGCCGCAAGACGGGCGCGACGGGGCTTGGTGCTACACTACGCGTCGTTGGTCGCTTTCTCATGCCCGCTTCCCCAGGTAATAACTCCGGCAGAATCGCGCGCTTTGGAGTCTTCGAACTCGACCTCGCCGCAGGTGAACTTCGCAAGAACGGCGCCAAGCTTCGCCTGCAGGAACAGCCATTCCAGGTTTTGGCTTTATTGCTCGAGCGCACCGGCGATGTGGTCACGCGTGACGAACTGCGCCAGAAACTCTGGCCCTCCGACACCTTCGTTGATTTCGACCATAGCCTGAACACCGCAGTGAACAAGCTGCGGGAGACCCTGGGCGATTCCGCATCCAGTCCGCGGTACATCGAGACGCTGGCGCGGCGTGGATATCGATTTATTCCAGCAACCACATTCGAGCGGGATTCCCCGGGGCTGC
>Ga0210391_10003971_pt1 | contig 12442 bp, 17 predicted proteins | sample IncBWC12OmetaG_FD_160573 | JGI IMG/M metagenome (GOLD analysis project Ga0210391, IMG submission 160573) | Forest soil microbial communities from Barre Woods Harvard Forest LTER site, Petersham, Massachusetts, United States - Inc-BW-C-12-O ... | reverse complement strand
GTCTTGGGCGGCATGACCAGCATGCCCGGCATGCTGATCGCCGCGATGCTGATCGGTGTCGTCGAAAGCATCACCGCGACGTTCTACGGGCCCTCCTGGGCGCCCGCGGTATCGTTCGGCTTTCTGCTGGTGACGCTGGCGGTGCGGCCGGCCGGCCTCATGGGCCGCTAGCGATGCGCAACAGCGTTTTCTGGCTGGTGATCGTCGCGGTCGGGATCGCCTTTGTCGTGGTGAGCCGGCTCTATCTGACCAACGAGTATTTCTATTTCGCCGGCTACGTCGTCCTGCAATACATCGTGCTGTCGACCGCCTGGAACATCCTCGGCGGCTATACCGGCTACACCAATTTCGGCACCGGCGCGTTTTTCGCGGTGGGTGCCTACAGTTCCGCGGTGCTGCATAAATTGCCGCAACTGCTGCACAGCGCTTTTGACCTGACCATAATCCCGGTGCCGCTGCCGGTGATGATCGTCGTCGGCGGTCTGATCTCCGGGTTGCTGGGGCTGGGCACCGGCTATCTGACCCTGCGTCTGCGCGGAGTGTTCTTCGCGATCGCGACCTTGGCTTTGTCGATTGTCGTCCAGACCTTGATCGTTAACTGGGATTTCGTCGGCGGCTCGCGCGGCATCTACATCATCCGCCCGGCGATGGCGCCGCTCGGCGGCGGCTATATCGAGTATCTGTTTACCTTGATGACGGCGCTGTCGGTGTTGTCGGTGGGCATCGCCCGCTCGATCGAGGGCTCGCGGCTCGGGCTCGGGCTCGCAGCGATCCGCGACGACGAGCTCGCCGCCGAGGCGAGCGGGGTGCCGACTCTGCGCCTCAAGCTGATCGCGACGACGATGTCGGGCGCGCTGATGGGCATGGCCGGGGCGCCCCTGCCCTATTACGTGACCTATCTCGACCCGGCTTCCAGCTTCAACCTCGCCTATGCGGTCAACAGCGTCGCGATGCCGGTGATCGGCGGGATGACGAGCTGGATCGGCCCGGTGATCGGCGCGATCCTGCTCGGCACGATCCAACAATTGGCGACGGTGACGATCTCATCGGCGTTGAACCTATTGATCGTCGGCGTGCTGCTGATCCTCTTCGTGATCATCGCTCCCAACGGCATTGTTGGGCTGGTACAGGGCTGGCGCCGGAAGTGGGACGTCTGATGGCTGACACGCTGCTCGAGGTGACCGGGCTCGGCAAACGCTTCGGCGGGTTTGTCGCTTTGGAGGGCATCGACCTAACGATCGCCAAGGGCGAGCGGCTTGGCCTCATCGGCCCCAATGGGTCGGGCAAGTCGACCCTGGTCAATTGCCTCTGCGGTACCTTGCACAATGAGAGCGGGACGGTCGTCTTCGCGGGCAAGCCGCTCGACGGGATGATCGCGCACGAGCGCACGCGCCTCGGCCTCGCGCGCAGCTTTCAATTGCCCAAGCCGTTTCACTCGATGAGCCTGGTCGACAATATCCGCGTGCCGCTGCTCTACACGGTCAACGCGCGCCCCGGCCATCACTTGAGCGACGCGGCGATCGCCGAGCGCTGCGAGGAGTTGCTGACCCACGTCAACCTCGCCGACAAGGCGCGACGTCGGCCGCGCGACCTAACCCAGGTCGAGATGCGCAAGCTCGAACTGGCCCGCGCGGTCGCGACGCAGCCGACCCTACTCTTCGCCGACGAGGCGATGGCCGGGTTGTCGCATTCCGAGATCGAGGAAATCATCGCGGTCCTCCTGCGCCTCAACGAGCAGGGCATCACGATCGTGCTGATCGAGCACATCATGACCGCGGTGATGAGCTTCTCGACCCGGCTCGCCGTCCTCGTCGCCGGGCACAAGATCGCCGACGGATTGCCGCAGGAGGCGATCCGCAACCCCGAGGTCGAGCGAGCCTATCTTGGCGAGTAGCCTGACCCTTACCGGGATCAACGCCGGCTACGGGCTGGTGCGGGCGATCGAAAACGTGTCGCTGTCGGTGGCGGCCGGCGAAACGGTGGTCTTGCTCGGCACCAACGGCAACGGCAAAAGCACGTTGATGAAATGCATCATGGGGATGCTGCGGCCCTCGTCGGGCAGCATCATCGCCGAGATCGATGGCGAAAAATTCGACCTCGTCGGCCGCGCCACCGAGGAGATCGTCGATCTCGGGATCGGATTGGTCCCCGAGGGGCGGCGCCTCTTCCCCAAGCTCACGGTAGAGGAAAACCTGCTGCTCGGCGCGTTCCGCCGCACCGCCCGCAGCGCGCTCGCGCAGAACCTCGAATCCTCCTATGCGACCTTCCCGGTGCTGCGCGAGCGCCGGCGCCAGATGGCCGGCAGCATGTCGGGCGGCGAACAACAAATGCTGGCCCTGGCACGCGCGCTGATGTCGGCGCCGCGCATCCTCTTGATCGACGAGCCTTCGGTCGGCCTCGCGCCGATCCTCGTCACCCGCACCATCGACAAGATCAAGGAATTGAAGGAAGCCTTCCAGCTCACCGTGCTGATGGCCGAGCAGAACTTCAACCAGGCGGTGCGCATCGCCGACCGCGGCTACGTCATCGTCCACGGCCAGATCGCCTTCGAAGGCCGCAACACCGACGAGCTCAACAACAACGAGCTAGTGCGGAAATTCTATCTGGGGCTCTAGCTCGGCCGAGGCGAGGCTCCACGGCCTTGTCAGGGCCGGACGCCAAGTTTATCTCTGGCTTCGATTTTGTGGCCACGCTGACCCCCGGCGCGTCCGGAGATTTTTTGATGGACGACGCGGCGTCAGCCCGCCCTGCCGCCGCCGCGCTCCGGAACAGGTCGATCCGAGCGATCTTCGGTTCGCTGCTGCTGGTGATGTTGCTCGCATCGCTCGATCAGACGATCGTCTCGACGGCGCTGCCGACGATCGTCGGCGAGTTCGGCGGACTGGCTCACCTCTCCTGGATCGTCACCGCCTATCTGCTCGCGCAGACGATCGTCACGCCGCTTTACGGCAAGCTGGGGGATCTGTTCGGTCGCAAGATCGTGCTCCAGTCGGCGATCCTGCTGTTCCTTGCCGGCTCGGCGCTTTGCGGCCTCAGCCGGTCGATGGGCCAGCTCATCGCCTTCCGCGCCTTGCAGGGCCTCGGAGGGGGCGGGCTGATCGTCGTCGCCATGGCCGCGGTCGGCGATATCTTCACGCCGCGCGAGCGCGGCCGCTATCAGGGAATCTTTGGCGGCGTCTTCGGCCTCTCGACTGTGCTCGGGCCGTTGATCGGCGGCTTCTTTGTCGAACATTTGAGCTGGCGCTGGATCTTTTACGTCAACTTGCCGCTCGGGCTGCTCGCGGTGACGATCATCGGCATTGCCTTCACCGCCCCGGGCTCGCGCCGCCGGCCGGTGATCGATGTCGGCGGAGCGGCGCTTCTCGCTGTCGTGTTGACGGCGCTCATTCTGCTCACCAGCCTCGGCGGCAGCGCGTTCGCTTGGAGCTCGCCGTGTGCGCTCGCCTTGTTCGCCACGACGATCGGGGGGTTATTCGGCTTTATCGCGGTCGAACTGCACTCGACCGAGCCGATCCTGCCGCTGCGGCTGTTCGGCAACCGGGTATTCGGCGTTGCCTGCGCGGTCGGCTTCATCGTCGGGCTCGCGCTGTTCGGCTCGGTCACCTACATGCCGATGTACCTGCAGGTGGTGAAGGGGGTAAGCCCGACGCTGGCGGGGCTCACGCTCACGCCGATGATGGCGGGGGTCGTCGTCACGTCCGTCGTCGGCGGCCGCATCATCAGCCGGTTCGGCCGCTATCGCCCCTTTCCGATTATCGGGACCGCCGTGATGACGGTGGGGCTCGGCTTGCTCGCGACCCTCGGCGTCGGAACCGCCACATGGACCGCGTGCATCTACATGCTCGTGCTCGGCACCGGTCTCGGCTTTGTCATGCAGGTATTGGTGCTCGCGGTCCAGAATGCCGTCGACTATCGCGACCTCGGCGTCGCGACGTCGGGGACGACGTTGTTCCGCTCGATCGGCGGCTCGGTCGGCGTCTCGTTGTTCGGGGCCATTTTCACCGCGGCGTTGACGGCAAACTTGGCCGGACGATTGCCGGACGCGGACGTGGCCGCCGCTGCCTCGCCGGCCGCGATCCGGGCACTGCCGGTCGCGGTGAGGACGGTCTATCTGGACGTGTTCACCGCGGCGCTTCACCCTGTCTTTCTTTATGCGGCCGCGGTGGCGGCGTTGGGTTTCGCGCTCACCTGGCTTCTAAAGGAACTTCCCCTGCGAGAGGTGGCCGCGATGCCGGATGATCCCTCCGCACCACGGCGCCGGTCGTAGCGAGACCGTCATAATGTGCGTTTGCCATGCAACGGCCGTCGCAAATTGCGAAACATCAATTATGGTTGTTTATCTTTAACTATATTGTACAGCAGAAATCCTCATCTTCGATTATCTGGCGCTGCTGGCACATCGCGTGAGTGAAGACTGGCACCGGCGAATTGGCCGGCCTGTTTTTGCGGAGACGACGATGAGGACCATCAACAAATTGCTGCTCGGCGCCGCCGCCGTGCTGACCGCCACCGCCGCGAGCGCTCCGACCCAGTTCGGCGACCTCTATAACGGCACCTACCCGACCAATCTGCGCCAGCGCGAGGCGCTCAATATCTGCGCCGAGCAAAGCCAATCCTTCGTGCGTTTCCTGGCCAGCGACCGCGAGCAATGCTACCGCCAGATGCGCGGCATCGGCGCCGCCGCCAATTACAGCGGCGTGTGGAGCAAGCCCGACCGCGCCCACCCGCAACTCGCGCAGGATTAACCGTCAAAATTCCGACGAGTAGCCGCCATCGATCGGGATGGCGGCGCCGGTGACGAAGTCCGAGGCGGCGCTGCCGAGAAACACCGCGACGCCGGCGAGATCGTCTGGCACGCCCCAGCGTCCGGCTGGTGTGCGCGCCAGCACCCGCTCGTTGAGCCCCGGCACTTGAGCGCGGGCATTGCGGGTCAGCTCGGTATCGATCCAGCCGGGCAGCACCGTGTTGACCTGGATGTTGTCGCGTGCCCAGGCGGTCGCCAGCGACTTCGACATTTGCACGATCGCGCCCTTGCTCGATGAATAGGGCGCCGCATAGGCGCCGCCAAAGATCGACATCATCGAGCCGATATTGATGATCTTTCCGCCGCGCTGGCGCTCCATGATCGGGTGCGCCGCCTGGCACAACACAAAGGCGCCGGTCAGGTTGGTTTCGATAACCTGCCGCCACTCCTCGACGGTATAGGTCTCCGGCGGCTTGCGGATCGACATGCCGGCATTGTTGACCAGGATGTCGAGGCGCGCATGACGGGCGACAGCCTCGCCGATGACCGCGCGGCATGATTCCGGCAGAGCGACATCGAGCGCGATGAAATCGGCCTTGGCTCCCGACCGTTCGAGCTCGCCCACCGCCGCCAGCGATTTCTCGCGGTTGCGCGCGGCGATGACCACCGTCGCGCCAGCGGCGGCAAACCCCTTCGCCATGCCGAGCCCGATCCCGCCATTGCCGCCGGTGACGAGCGCGACGCGTCCGGTGAGGTCGAAGGGGTTCATCGCTGGCTCTCCGGCGTGCGCGAAGGCCCGACCAGGGTCGCGCCGCCATCGACGACCAGGGTCTGCCCGGTGATATAGCGCGCCTGCGCCGACAGCAGGAAGCGCACCGCGTGGCCGATATCCCAGCCGACCCCTTCGAGGCCCAGCACCGACGCCTTGCGCCGCGCCTCGCGTCCGGCTGGCGTCATCTGGCCGGTCCACATACGCGGCGTGTAGATCGGCCCCGGCGCGACGCAATTGACCCGGATGTTCTGCGGGCCGTGATCGACCGCCATCGCCCGGGTCAGCGCGATGACCGCGCCTTTCGAAGTCGAATAGGCGGTGAGGCCGCGCGGCCGGAGCGCCGAGATCGACGACACGTTGACGATCGCGCCGCCGCCGGCGGTCTCGATCATCGCCGGGATCGCGTAGCGCGAGACGTAGAACACGCTGTCGACATTGATCGTCATCACCCGCCGCCACAGATCCGGCGGCGTGTCGACCACGCTGCCGCGTCCGCCGATGCCGACATTGTTGTCGAGCAGGTCGAGCCGGCCGAACCGGTTGACCGTGGCCTCGACCAGCGCCTTGCATTGGTTCTCGTCCGACACGTCGGCAATATGGGTCATCGCGGTGCCGCCCTCGGCCTCGATCACCCGACCGTCTGATCGGCCGCCTCGCGCTCGATATCGACGACCACCACCTTGGCGCCAGAGCGCGCCAGGAGGATCGCCGCCGCGCGGCCATTGCCAATCCCCTCATCGGGCGCGCCGCCGCCGGTGACGATCGCGACCTTGCTGAGAATGCCGAGATCGTCCTCGGGCCGTGCGCTCTCGCTCATACCGCTGTCTCCTCCCACATCCCGCTACGATATCGGCGCTACCTGCCGTACACCATAAGCTGGATAAGTGCTGTGCGTCCTTCGAGGCTTCGCTGCGCGAAGCACCTCAGGATGAGGAAGGATCGAAGATGTCCCCAACAAACCTCCTCATCCTGAGGAGCGCCGCCAGGCGCGTCTCGAAGGACGCTAGTCGCCAATGCCGCCGGGCGTTTTGCCTCATCTCGAAATATTCCGTTATACACAACGCGGCATGGGATTTTTCACCTTCACCCCCGAAGAGCTGACCGCGATACGTCTGTCGCTGCGGGTGGCGAGCGTGGCGATGATCGGCAGTCTGCCGATCGGCGTCCTCATCGCGATGCTGCTGGCGCGCGGCCGATTCTGGGGGCGTTCGGCGCTCAATGTTTTCGTGCACCTGCCGCTGGTCCTGCCGCCGGTGGTGACCGGCTATTTCCTGTTGATCCTGTTCGGCCGGCACGGAACTCTCGGCGAATTCCTCGCCGATGATTTCGGCATCGTCTTCGCGTTCCGTTGGACCGGCGCGGCGCTCGCCTCGGCGGTCATGGGGTTCCCGCTGATGGTGCGCGCGATCCAGCTTTCGGTCGACAGCGTCGACCGCAGGCTCGAGGACGCCGCGGCGACCTTGGGCGCGGGCCGCGTCTGGGTGTGGCTGACCGTGACCCTGCCGCTGATCCTCCCCGGCATCGTCGCCGGAATGATCCTCTCTTTTGCCCGCGCGCTCGGCGAATTCGGCGCGACGATCACCTTTGTCTCAAACATCCCCGGCGAGACCCAAACCCTGCCGACCGCGATCTACACCTTCCTCCAGGTGCCGGGCGGCGAAACCGGCGCGCTGCGGCTCACCCTCGTCGCGGTGGCGATCTCGGTCGTCGCGATGTTCGCGTCCGAGGCGGTCGCGCAGCGCGCCAACCGCCGCGCCCTCGGCCTCTGATGTTGAGCGTCGCCGTCACGCATCGCCTGGGGTCCTTCACGCTGGACGCCGCGTTCGAGAGCGGAGGCGGCCTCACCGCCCTCTTCGGCCGCTCCGGCGCCGGCAAGCCCTCGCTGATCAACGCGATCGCCGGGCTCTACCGGCCCAACGCCGGCCGCATCGCGGTCGACGACGCGGTATTGACCGACACTGCGAGCGGCATCTTTGTCCCGGCGCATCGCCGCCGCGTCGGCTACGTGTTTCAGGAGGGCCGGCTGTTCCCGCATCTCAGCGTGCGGCAGAACCTCCTCTACGGGCGCTGGTTCGCACCCAAGGTCGCGGGCGGCGCCGACCTAGACCAGATCGTCGAGCTGCTCGGCATCGGCAACCTCCTGGCGCGGCGTCCGGCCAATCTGTCGGGCGGCGAGAAGCAGCGCGTCGCGATCGGCCGCGCACTCCTGGCGCGCCCGCGCCTCCTGGTCATGGACGAGCCGCTCGCTTCGCTCGACGAGGGCCGCCGCGCCGAGATCCTTCCCTATATCGAGCGGCTGCGCGACGAGATGCGCGCGCCGATCGTCTATGTCAGCCATTCGATCGCCGAAGTCGCGCGGCTGGCGACGACGCTTGTCGTATTGTCGGAAGGCAAGGTCGCGGCGATCGGCCCGACCGCGCAGATCATGGGCCGGATCGACCTGTTCCCGCTGACCGGGCGCGCGGAGGCCGGTGCGATCCTCGCCACCCGCGTCGCTGGGCATGACGACAAGTTCGGGCTGACGGTGTTGCGCGCCGCGGCGGGCGAGCTCCGCGTGCCGCATCTCGACCTGCCGATCGGCGCGACGCTGCGTGTCAGGATTCGCGCCCGCGACGTGATGATCGCGCTCGAATCGCCCACCGGGCTCAGCGCGCTCAACGTGCTGCCCGGCATCATCGCGGAGATCGCCGGCGGCGACGGGCCGATCGTGCAGATGCGCCTCGATTGCGCCGGCGAAGCGCTGGTCGCGCGGCTGACCCGCCGCTCGGTCGAGACCTTGGGCCTTGTCCCCGGCAAGCAGGTTCACGCGGTGATCAAGAGCATCGCCTTTGACCATCACGCCTTTGCCGGCGTCGCCCCACCCGCCGCCAGCGCCGACGCCGAGATCGCGGAGGGCTAGGAAGGCTCCGCCAGCGATGCGGTCAGCGCGCCGACATGCGCCGCGCCGGCGATTTCGGCGGCCTTTTCGATCGCGCGGTAATGCTCGATGACGGCGTGGCCGAAAGGGGTCAGCGAAGCGCCGCCGCCCTTCACTCCGCCGACCTGCGCCGCCACCACTGGCTCGCGGAAACAGTGGTTGAGCGCATCGACCAGCAGCCACGCGCGGCGATACGACATGCCCATCCGCCGCCCCGCCTCCGAGATCGAGCCGCACGAATCGATCAGCTCCAGGAGCCTGATCTTGCCGGGGCCGATGGCGCGTTCTCCCCCGAAGTCGATGCGCAGCGTCAGGCGTGCCATGGCTCAGTGTAACACAACGACAGCCGATGCAGATCGCCATCGCCAAACGCGCATTTGCCGGCCGCAGTTGTCGTGGGCTATGATTCCACCGGCGTCGCGTCGGCCCGAGACGAGACAACACAGGAGAGCGGGATGGAAAAGCTGCTGAACTCGCTGACAGGAACGATCATCGCCGGCTTTGTGCTGGTGATTGTCGAGATTCTGGTGATCCACGCGATCCACTAACTCGTCCAAGGGGGAAAACGGCCATGGAATTCGTAGGCTATGACTGGTGGACCCAGTTCATCCGGTGGGGCCACATCATCAGCGCCATCATGTGGATCGGCCATCTCTGGTACTTCAACTTCACTCAGACGCCGACGATGCCGAAGATCCCGACCGAGTTGCGGCCGGCGGTCGTCCGCTTCATCCTGCCCGAGGCGCTGTTCTGGTTCCGCTGGGGTGCGATGTTCACGCTCGGCTTTGGGCTGATCCTCGCCTACATGAACGGCTACCTCGTCGACGCGATCAAGATCGGCATCGGCGACGACAACCACAAATTCACCGCGATCGGCATCGGAATGTGGCTCGGCACGATCATGTGGTTCAATGTGTGGTTCATCATCATGCCGAACCAGAACAAGGTGATGGGCGTTACTCCGGCGACGCCGGACGAGGTCAACGCCGCGCGCCGCATGGCCGGCCTCACGTCGCGGGTCAACACGCTGCTGTCGATCCCGATGCTCTACGCCATGGTGTTCGCCGCGCATTACTACTAGGCCGCAGCGCCAAGCTCCCCGGGGAGCGCTGGTCAGAGGCGCCCGCGCCAAGCGGCCCAGGCAAGCCGCCAGCTTTGCAGCGGATCGGGTCGCAGGGCGGCGCTTGAGAACGGGTCGAACCCGGCCCGTTCGAGGCGCCGCAATGTCGTCGCGGCGATTCGCGCTGGGAGCAACGCCGGCATTGCGCCGGCGGGGATCTTGGGCTGCAGCTCCCCCGCCGCCGCAAGATGGCCAGACGCCGCCTCGGCGATGATACGGACCGCCTGTCTCAGCGCCGCGGTCGTGCGTAGCGCCGAATAGTCGCGCGGATCGAGCCCGGCCTCGGTGGCGATATCCTCCGGCATGAACGATCGGCCCGTGCTGGCGTGCACCGGCATCGCCCGCAGCAGACCCGCCAGCGCATAGGCGATGCCGACATGGCGGCCGGCCTCGCGCGCCACCGGGGTCGCTGCGTCGAGCACCTCCAGCGCCAGATAAATCAGCGCGGCCGAGCTGCCTTCGGCGTAGTCTTCGAGCGCCGCCAGGCTCGCCGGCGGGGCATCGTCGAGATCGCGCTCGCGCGTGTCGATTAGCCAGTCGAAATGGGCGCGGCTCAGTCGTCGCTCGCGGATCGCCGCGGTCACCGCCTCGACGATCTCGTGGCGGCGCGGCGGGGCATCGCCATAGGCGGCGGTGATCGCCTCGCGCCACCATTGCAGCCGGATCAGGCCGAGCATCTCCTCACTGACGCTCTCCCGCACCCGCGCGATCTCATAGTTGAAAGCATAGAGCGCGAAGAGCGCCTCGCGCTTGCGGGCCGGCGCGAACAGTGCGGTCTGAAAGCGGTCGCGGTCATGGCGGCGGACCAGCACCGCTGTTGGGGACAACATCGCCTGGCGAGCGGAACGGCTTTTCAATCGCAGCGTTTCCTCATGCGACGGATCGCGCTCCAGCGGTCCGCCGGCTCCAAACAACCGGGATGGAAGACGGGTCATGACCTTCACGCTGCCGCCGTTACCCTACGCTGAAAATGCGCTTGAACCCTACATCTCGGCGAAGACGCTGCAATTCCACCACGGCAAGCATCACAAGACCTATATCGACACGCTGAACAAGCTCGTCGAGGAGCATTCGCTACAGGGCCAGTCGCTGGAGCAGTTGATCGCTGGGACCTATCACGACGAGACGAAGATGGCGGTGTTCAACAACGCCGCCCAGGTGTGGAACCACAATTTCTTTTGGCCGTGCATGACCCCGAAGGGCGGAGGCGAGCCCGACGGCGGGCTCGCGAAGGCGATCAAGCATGATTTCGGCAGCTTCGATGAATTCGCCGAGGAGTTCGAAGCGGCGGCCGAAGGGCAGTTCGGCAGCGGCTGGGCCTGGCTGGTGTTCGACGCCGGCAAATTGAAGGTCATCAAGACGCCGAACGGTGTCGACCCGGTGGCCGGCGGCCAGGCCGCGCTCCTCACGATCGACGTCTGGGAACACGCCTACTACCTCGACTACCAGAACCGCCGGCCGGATTTCGTCAAGGCGTTCATCGAGCACCTGATCAACTGGAACTTCGTCGCCGAAAACTTCGCGAAGGCCCATCAGAGCCACGGGTAGGCTCTCGCCGAGTTACAGCAGCTCGCCCGTGTCGAGCAGGTGGGCGGTGTACTCGCGATAGCTCATGCCGAGTGCCTCCGCGCGCTTGAGACGAGCCAGCGCGATCTCGCGCGGCGGCATCTTCCACGCCCGCGCATGCGCCTGCTTCCAGCAATAGCGCCGCCAGCTCGCGCCGGGGTCGAGCGGCGGCCCCTGGTTGTGGCCAACCCCGAATAGCGGGTCGAAATTGGTGCCGTCCGGCATCGCGCCTCTCCGGTCTCGGCTGTTTCGTCACGCAAAGCGTATGCCACGCTTGCCTAAATTGGAGGCAGCAGCGCCGCCGCGACCAGCCGGTCCTCGGCCAGCAGCACGTTATAGGTGCGGCAGGCGGCACCGGTGTCCATCGCCTCGATGCCAATGCCGCGGGCCTTCAGCGCCGTGCGCAACGCCGGCGACACGGGCGCGCCGCGCCGCCCGAGCCCCAACAGGATCAGCTCGATCCCGCCGTGCTCGACGACCGGCGCCAACCCCGCTTCCGACAGCGCCGCGTTTTCCCACGGCACGGTCCGGTCGGCGAACACCAGCACCGCCCCGACATAGACGATCCCGCTGACGCGAAACCCATCGGCGCTATAGCGCTCGATCACCTGCCGGCCAGGGGTGACGAGCGGGGTCAGATCCATCGCGTCAGCTTCGCGCGCCCCGCGGCCGGGTTGGCGGCCGGCCCGGCTCGCTGTCGGCGGGAACGGGCTCGCGGGCGACCGCCCGCCGGTTGGGCTGGATGTAGTAGATGATCGGCGCTGCGATGAAGAGCGAGGAATAAGTGCCGATGACGATGCCCCACAGCATGGCGATGCTGAACCCCTTCAGCACCTCGCCGCCGAAGAACAGCAGCGACAGCACCGCCAGCGCCACCGTGCTGACCGTGAGGATCGTGCGTGACAGGGTCTCGTTGAGCGCCAGGTTTATCAGGTCGCGGAACGGCATCGTGCGATGCTTGCGCATCGCCTCGCGCACCCGGTCGTAGATAACCACGGTGTCGTTGATCGAGTAGCCGGCGACCGTCAGGATCGCCGCCAAGGTCGTCAGGTTGAATTCGAGCTGGAAGACCGCAAACAGTCCGACGGTGGTGACGACGTCGTGGATCGTCGAGATCGTCGCGCCGACGCCGAATTGCCACTCAAAGCGGAACCAGATGTAGATGAGGATCGCGACCAGCGCGAGCACGGTCGCGAGCGCTCCGGCACGGATCAATTCGGCGCCGACGCTGGGGCCGACGACCTCGACCCGGCGATAATCGATCGCCGTGCCGAGCGCCTGCCGCGCCAGTTCGACCGCCTTCATCTGCCCGGCATCACCGCC
>Ga0210391_10003968_pt1 | contig 12450 bp, 8 predicted proteins | sample IncBWC12OmetaG_FD_160573 | JGI IMG/M metagenome (GOLD analysis project Ga0210391, IMG submission 160573) | Forest soil microbial communities from Barre Woods Harvard Forest LTER site, Petersham, Massachusetts, United States - Inc-BW-C-12-O ... | reverse complement strand
GACCACCTTGCGTATGCCCACCTCCCGGGCGCGCTCCGTAGAACGCGCGGTAGTCAGGTTCACGAAGTTGAAGCAGGCGATCAGAAGTATGAAGACGGCGATGGCGGAGAAAATATATACATTCTTGATGTGGGGAATCTTGTTGCCGTCCCGGGTGGAACGCAGGTATACGTCGCGTAGTTTTTCCAGGTACAGGGTTGGAAACATCTGGATTTGCTTCATCTCCTGGCCGTCATTCCGATCCAGGAAAGCCGGCAACTTTGCCTGGAAGGTCTTCGCACTGGCTCCGGGTTTCAACAGGACGAAGCTCCGGCTGCCATAGTTCCCCCATTGCCTGTTGATGTTGCTGTCCAATTTCTCGGTCAGGGTGGTCATGGACATAATTACGTCCGCCTGGATCTGGGAATTCGGGGGGATGTCCCGCATGACCCCTTTGACGGTGCAATTCAATTTATCTCCCGTCACGAGCAAGGTCTTGCCCACGGGGTTTGTATTGCCAAAATATTTTTTTGCCGCGGATTCTGAGATGACCAGACTGAAGGGCTCCCTCAGGACGGTATTGGGATTGCCTGAAATCAGGGGGAAATCGAAAACCTTGAAGAAATCGGAATCCACTATTTCGCTATGGTCCTCCTGGAACTTTATGTCTCCTTTAGTGACGAGGAAACTCTGGTCGGCAACGCGGACGGACGTTTCCAATTCGGGGAATTGTCCCATCAGGTGAGGTGCTACCGCCCAGGCGGGGCCGCTGGCTGGGATTGTTTCGGTGGGCGTCTTGATATCGCACACGATGCGGTAAATCCGGTCCGCTTTGCTGTGCATATCGTCATAGCTCAACTCGAAGCGGACATAAAGGAAGATCAGGAAAAAAGCCGTCATGCCCACGGTGAGGCCAAGGATATTAATGGCGGAAAACCCCCGGTGCCTCCACAAATTCCTGAAAGCGACCGTCAAATAGTTTTTCAGCATATTCGTACGTTTATTCGGATCTCAAACTTTTCACCGGGTTCGCCAGCGCCGCCCTGATGGCCTGGGTGCTGATGGTCGCCAGGGCGATCACAACGGCCGCCGCGGCGGTCAGCGCAAATACGGTCCAGTCGATACGGGTGTGATAGACGAAATTCTGCAACCAGCGCTGCATGATAAACCAGGCAATGGGACAGGCTACCAGGATGGCTATGATGACAAGGCGAACAAAATCGGCGGTCAGGAGTTGTACAATGCTGGTGGCGCTGGCCCCGAGCACTTTCCGGATGCCGATTTCCTTATTCCTTTGTTCGGCGCTGAAGGCGGCCAGCCCGAAAAGGCCAAGGCAGGATATGGCGATGGCGATGGCCGTGAAAAAGGAAACGATGTCGGCCAAACGGGTATCGGCGTCGTAGGCTTTTTGAAATTCAGTGTCCAGGAAGGTATAGTCGAAAGGTTCAGCTGGATCTAATTGTTTCCAGATGTTTTTTATATCTGTGATGGCTGTTGCCGGGTCTCCGGGCGCCAGGTGAATGACCAGGTAAGAGAAATGGTCCCAACGGGTATTGACCAGGACGCCGTAGCCATCGATGGCCTCGTGGAGGCTGGAGAAATTGAAATCCTTGACGACGCCTACGATGCTGAAATAGGACGTCTGTCCCTGGAAGTAGTTGTACACCTTATGTCCTACGGCGGTGTGCGGCGTATAACCGATCGCTTTTACGGCTTTTTCATTCAGTACGATGCCCGACACGCTATCCGATGGAATGTCCGGCGTAAAGAGGTGCCCCGCGACGAGCTGTACGCCGAGGCTTTTCAGGAAATCGAAGTCGGTATAATTCAGTTTGGTATCGTAGGATTCCTTGACCGTTTTGCCTTCGGCGTATAGGGTTTGGTCGGACCCGTTATCGATGCCGGGATAAAAGGCGGAGCCTCCCGTAGACAGTATCCTGGGGTCTTTCGCCAACTGGGTTTTCATGGCGGGAAACAAATGCCGGGCCGTAATGCTCCTGAGGGGAACGATGAGTTGCCTTTCCTTATTGAAACCGAGATCTTTTTCACGCACGTACCGCATTTGGCGGGCGATCACGACGGAGGCCACGATGAGGATGACCGATATGGCGAACTGGAAAACGACCAGACCTTTTCTCAGGGCGGCGGCTTTGAAAGCGCCGGATGCGCGGCCCCCCATGATACGTAAGGGCTTGAAGGAAGACAGGTACAAAGCGGGATAGCTACCGGCAATCAGGCCCGTAAGGATGGCCAGCGTTAAAAATGCGATTCCGAGGCGCAGCGTTTGGCCTTCGGTGAGTTGAATGTTCCTGTTGGCCAGGTGCTCGAACCCGGGCAGCGCGGCATAGGTAAGAAAAATGGCGATGACGAATGCGATCAGGGACATGAGAAGCGCTTCACCCAGGAACTGCCAGATCAGGGAATTTCTCCCCGCGCCCAGGGCTTTGCGGACGCCGACCTCCGAAGAACGTTTCGATGACCGGGCCGTCGCCAGGTTCATGAAATTGATGCACGCGATCAACAGGGTGAACAGGGCGATGCTGCCCAGGATGAACAGGGAGGCGGTGCTGCCTTCGGGCGTTACATCCATCCCGTCTTCGGTATGGGCATACAGGTGGATATCCCGGACGGGAAGCAGGAATTGGCTTTTATAGAATCCATCCTCCTTCAACTCCTTGCCTTCGTATCGGTCCACGAATGCGGGGAACTGGTGTTCAATGTCCGCGGCTTTGGCCCGGGGATTGAGCAGGATGTAGGTTCTGAACATGTTGTTGTTCGCCATGTTGGTGGTCGTCTTCAGCCAATTGCCGTAGATGCCTCCGTGCATGGACAAGAAGAATTTCGAATCGATGTGACTTGGCACGTTTGTCGGGCGGAAAACACCCGTTACTTCGTAGTCGTGGTCACCCGCCGTATTGCTGCTGATGTGAATGACTTTGCCCAGGGCGGATTCGTTATTAAATAGTTGATGTGCTATTTCCTCGTTGATGACGATCCCGTAAGGGTTGTCCATCGCGGTGGAGGCGTCTCCCTGCACGAATTGGTAGGTAAAAATTCTGAAGAATCCCGAGTCGGCCAGGCTGCCTTTATCTTCATATAAGGATTTGTCCCCGATTTTGAATAGGGTCTTGTCCTCGAACAGGGGCAGGAGCCGGGCGGTGGTTTCGATTTGCGGGAAGACCTGTTTAAGGACCGTGGCCATAGGGGCTGGGGTACCTACCCCCCTGTGATCCCCGTTGGAAATGAATACCGTCCCTACCTGGTAGAGACGGTCAATGTTTTTATGGAAACTATCGTAACTCGTTTCGTGGAGCAGGTACAGGCTGATCAGCATGCAGCAGGTTAGCCCTACGGACAGTCCCAGCACGTTGATGAATGAAAATACCTTACTCTTCATGAAGTTGCGCCAGGCAACTTTCAAGTAGTTCGCCACGAGCATATAACAATGTTATTATTTGCAGGACAGGTAAATATGTCCGCTGCTTGCGTCCAGGCGTACGGGGATGCCTCCGCCGTTCACCGAACCGTCCATATGGTCTTTGCTTTGAGAGCCATTAAATGAGCCGATGTTATGGGTTTCGATACCGTCGGCGTCGAGGGTCAGGTCCATTCCTTTGCCCGCGGGCAAGGTCAGGTGGATGCTTCCTGCCGATGTGCCGAGCCGGATCGATTTTCCGAGCGCGGTCATGCCAACATCGATGCCGCCGCCGCTGCTGGATGCATCCAGGGTGCAGGAAAGGTCCTGTAAGTCTATGCTGCCCCCGGATGTACTGGTCTTGAGGTCACCCGATATGTGTCCACCCTGGATACCACCACCACTCGTATGGGCTCTAATAGTTCCATCCAGGTTATTCAAATCCAGTCCGCCCCCGGAAGTTTCCAGGCTGATGTCGCCACTGCAATGGTTGGCTTCGATCCCCCCGCCACTGGTGGTGAGGTGGATGTTTTGACCATTGGCATGATCGACGTGGATACCACCACCTGATGTATTGCCATCCATGTTTCCCTGGATGTCGGCGATCTCCAGCCCTCCACCCGATGTATTGAACACCTGGTTACCTCCGGCGAGGTGGCTGATGTCGATCCCGCCACCGCTCGTATTGAGGTGGCTGGATATGGACTTGGGTGCGTACACCTTGAAGGAGATGTTCAGGGAGTGGCTGTTGGACCAATGAAAGCCATCCTTCATCTTGGCCTTGACGTATAACTTTCCGCCATCCAGGGAGATGGTGACGTCATAGTAATCCTTTAACCTTTCTTCGATTTCTTCCCGGGACAGGTCCCGGTTGTTGCCCTGAATGTATACTTCCACCCTGGACTCGCTGGGGTCCACGCCTTGAAGGGTGATGCCTCCTCCGGAGGTTCCGACTTCCACGTTGCTAATGCTGGCGCCTGCGAATGCCTTTGTCAGATAGGGTTTTTCACCGTCTCTTTGCGCTTGCGCGCTTATCGCTATTGCCAGCGCTATGAATAGAAATATTTTTTTCATGGCTATACTTTTTTCTTTTAGACAAGAATATTTTCGGTCACGGTTTGTCCGTCCAACATGCGGATGATGCGATGGCTGTACCGGGCGTCGTGCTCGCTGTGCGTCACCATAACGATGGTCGTGCCTTGTTCGTTAAGCTCCGTCAGCAGCTGCATCACCTCGTTACCATTGGAAGAGTCGAGGTTACCCGTAGGTTCGTCCGCCAGGATGAGCTTCGGGTGATTTACCACGGCACGGGCCACGGCCACGCGCTGTTGCTGACCACCGGACAGCTGTTGGGGGAAGTGGTTGCGGCGATGCATGATCTGCACCTTGGCCAGTACTTCTTCCACACGCTTTTTGCGCTCCGCGCTCTTGACGCCGGTGTAGATCAGGGGAAGCTCCACATTTTCGAATACGGTCAGTTCGTCGATCAGGTTGAAGCTCTGGAACACGAAACCGATGTTGTGCTTGCGCAGATCCGCTCTTTTGCGTTCGTTGAAGTGCGCCACTTCGATCCCGTTGAACATGAAGCTGCCCCCATCGGGATCGTCCAGCATGCCCAGGATATTGAGTAACGTGGATTTACCGCAGCCCGAAGGACCCATCACGGCTACAAATTCGCCCTCTTTTACTTCCATGGAGAGCTTATTGAGCGCAACTGTTTCTACTTCTTCAGTGCGGTACATTTTCTCAAGCCCTGTAATTTTGATCATAGTTTATGTATTAACGGTTTAAAACTAGTTCCTGCATTCGTTCATAATTGTCGTAACTGCTGGTCACGACCTTGTCCCCCGGCTTCAACCCCGAAACCACTTCGTAAAAGTCCGGGCTCGCACGGTTCACTTGTATATCCTGCCGGTAGGCGGTATGGCCGTCCGGGGATAGCTTGAAAATCCAGTTCCCGCCAGTCGTCTGGAAGAACCCGCCCTTTGGGAGCAGGATCGCCGTGGTCTGATCGCTCAGGAAGAGGCGGATTTGAAGGGTTTGGCCCCGGCGGATGCCCGCGGGCACTTTGCCCAGGAAATACATGTCAACCTGAAAGGTTCCCCCCGTTTTCACCGCGGTGAAGACTTTACGGATTTCTATCTTGTAGGTGGTATCGGCAAAATCGAAATCCCCCCTGAGCCCGTTGTAAACACGGGAAAGATAGTGCTCATCGACGTCTACCCGGACCTTATAGCTGGTGAGGACGTCGATTTCCCCCAGTTGGTCGCCCTTGTTCTTGTTTTGCCCGATTTCCGCATCGAGAGAAGTGAGCTGGCCGTCACGCGGAGCTACGACGACAAGATGCTGCACTTTGTTGCGCATCATCTGCAGCATGGTCTGCATCTGGTTATAGTTCTGTTTGGCCTCCTCCTCCTGCTGCTTGACAGAAATGGAATCCTGGTGCAGGATTTGCTCCTGGAGCTCCTTTTTCCGCAAGGCATAGGTGTAGGTATTTTCGGCGACCTTCAGGTCCTGGGCGGCCAGGGCGTTTTTGGCATACAGCGTCTTATCCAATTCGTATACCCTTTTGGCCTCGTTGTATGCGTTCATGGCATCTTCCAGCAGGTTCCGCTTGTTCACCGTATTTTCGTCGGCGTTGTTCTTGTTGATGTTCATTTGGGTGAGGGTGTTGAACACCGTCGTTTCCTGGTTGGCCAGGTTCAGTTCAACATCGGGGTTACTAAGGCGGAGGATGGGCTGGTCCTTTTTCATCGTAGCCCCATCTTCCACGAAGCGTTCTTCCACCCTACCCCCGTCTTCCGCGTCGATGTAAATCGTTTCTATGGGCATCACCACTCCGTTGACGGGAATGGTTTCCGCAAATGGTCCCTTGGTGACCTCGCTGATGGTGATCCTGTCGACGTCAACATTGAGTTTGTTCTTGCCGGCGGTAGCGTAATACGCGCCCACCATGAGCGCCGCCAGTGCCGTGATCCCCAGGATGGTCAGGATCCTTTTCCGACCCCATTTCTTTTTTTTGAGAACTCTATCCATATGCCATGAGACAATGAGATAAGGGTGCCAGTTTCTTTATTTCCTAATAATCAATTTGTTGTAGATTTGGTGTACGGGTAGGTGTACGGAAATGATACAGTTTTCGTACGCTCCCGATACAAGGCACCTACTTGATGTGAATATATATATTCATTTCCAATGTTTTAGCTTTATGGTATGCTTGTGGACGAAACACCGATCGTATGAAATTGAAGAAAGCATCTATTCTCGCGATTGACGATGATACGGACGTACTTACGGCGGTTCGGCTGCTGCTGAAGACCGAGGTCCGGGAAATGGTCACCGAAAAGAACCCCGAGAATATTCCTTCCCTCCTGGCAAAGAACAGCTATGACCTGATCCTCCTGGACATGAACTTCAACGCCTCCATCAATACCGGCAACGAGGGTATTTTCTGGCTGAAGCGCATCAAAGAGCTCAAACCCGAGGTCGCCGTGATCATGATCACCGCCTACGGGGACATAGACCTGGCGGTTCGCTCCCTGAAGGAAGGCGCCTCCGACTTCATCGTCAAACCGTGGCACAACGAAAAACTCATCGACACGATAGAGGACGCGCTTGCCGGAGGGGATCACAAAGGGCTTTCTTCGCGGGTTCCTGAAAGCAAAATTATAGGCACGGAGTTGTTGGGGGTTTCCGATGCCATGCGAGAAATCTTCTTTAAAATAGAAAAAATCGCACCCACCGACGCCAACATTTTGATACTCGGAGAAAATGGCACGGGAAAGGACCTTGTGGCCAGGGCCATCCACGAAAAATCGCTCCGGGCCCCCAAGCCCCTGGTAAAGGTGGACGTGGGCGCCTTGACCGAAACGCTTTTCGAAAGTGAGCTTTTTGGCCATAAAAAGGGCGCTTTCACGGACGCCAAGGAAGACAGGATGGGTCGCTTCGAAAGCGCCGAGGGGGGCACCCTGTTCCTGGACGAAATCGGGAACATCAGCCTTTCCCAGCAAGCCAAGCTCCTGTCCGTTCTCCAGAACCGCCAGGTCACGCGCCTGGGTTCCAACACCGCCCTGCCCATCAACATCCGTCTCGTTTGTGCAACCAACCTCCCCTTCCAGGAACTGGCCAACGAACACCGCTTCCGGAAAGACTTGATTTACCGGATCAATACGGTGGAAATCACCCTCCCCCCCTTACGCAGACGTCCCGACGACATACTCATGCTGGCCAAGCACTTTGCCGGCCTGTATGCCGAAAAATACCTGAAAAATACGATCGAGTTCGACAGTGAAGCCCTGCAAAAGCTCCAGCGCTATCACTTCCCCGGAAACGTCCGGGAGCTGCAGTATACCATAGAGCGCGCGATCATCATGAGCGACCAGAATGTCCTCTCCGCGCGGGACCTCATCTTCTCGCCCATCGAATCGGTGCCTGTGGAGGAAGAAGAAGAAAAAACGGTCCTGAACCTTTCCTCCATAGAAAAGAATACCATCCTGCAGGTTATCGAAAAGCACAACGGCAACATCACCAAGGCGGCCAAGGAACTGGGGCTCACCCGGACCGCCTTATATAGGAGACTGAGCAAGTATGACATTTAGACGCTATGAGTGGACGATCCTGTTACGGGTAGGCTTTTTGTTTGGCTCGTTGTTGCTTTCGGCCTTCGTGATCCTTCGCGGGTTATATCATTACGAGGTAATCCTGGCGCCTTTGGTTTTATGGCAATTGGTGGGCTTCTATCGCTTCAACAAGAAAATCCAAACCGAGGTCGAACAGTTCGTGGAAGCCGTGCAATACCGGGACTTCTCGCGGCACTTCGACGTGCGCCACGCTCCTGTCGAGCTCCAGCCGCTCCGAAAAGGGTTTAACGAATTGAACAGAGCTTTTAAAATTATTTCTTCTGAAAAGGAAACGCAGTATCAGTATTTGCAAAAAATCTTGGAACTCGTCAATACGGGGATCCTGTCCTATGAAATTTCCTCCGGTGAAGTAGTCTGGATGAACGAGGCGCTTCGCACATTGTTGCAGATTCCTTACTTGAAAACGGTCCATGCGCTTTCCAAGAGGGACTGGAACCTGTACCATGAGATCATGTCGCTGCCCCTGGGGGAAAATGTCATCGCAACTGCCCATAACGGGTTGCAGTCCTTTAAAATTTTGTTGTCCGCCACGGCCTTTCAGACCGAGGGGCGTAAGTATAAATTAATTGCCTTCCAGAACGTCAACGAGGCCTTGGATGAAACGGAATCCAAAGCCTGGCAGAAACTACTGTCCGTCATGACGCATGAAATCATGAACTCGGTCGCGCCCATTTCTTCCCTGGCGGGAACCCTCGGCAACCGGCTGCAGCATTCCCTGGCGCAGCTCGGCGACCATTCGGCGGTCGAGGATTTGGCGCTGGGGATCGAAACGATCAAGAAACGTTCGGAGGGTTTGTTGAAGTTTGCCGAGACCTACAGGAACCTTAATAAAATTACGACCTTGAACGTCAAAAAGGTGTATGTCCGGGACGTTTTCGAGAATCTACACCATCTGATGCAGCCTACCCTCGATCAAAAATCCATCGGGCTCGATGTCATCCTGAAGGATACGGGGTTGCTGCTGGAGGCGGACACCAATTTGGTCGAACAGGTGTTGATCAACCTCATCGTCAATGCGGTCGAAGCGGTCCGGGACGCTTCCTCCCCCAAGATCACCCTTTCGGGGTTGCAGAATGTGGCTAAGAAGACGTTGTTGAAGGTGCACGATAACGGTTCGGGGATGCCGGAGGAGATCATGGATAAGATTTTCATTCCCTTCTTTTCAACCAAGAAATCGGGGTCGGGGATCGGATTGAGTCTGGCAAAGCAGATTATGATGTTGCATAAGGGGAATATTCAGGTGCAGTCGATTGTCGGGGAAGGGACTACGTTTACGTTGCAGTTCTAAAATCTTTACGGTTTTGTGATCTTAACTTTAATTTAATCTTTGGAATTTCCCCCTTTATTCTACTATATATTCCTCTACATTTATTAGTATTTCTAACTTCCCATTTAGGCCTCTATCGTTTGGGCTAGGTTGCATTTTTCCTTTCGTTGAATTTTCTATTTTTCGTAAAATTTCTACCGGAGGGGACAAATTATGGAACAGAATATCGCAATGGACAAGCAATACAAGGCTTGGATCACCGGTCTCAAAGACAGAATACAAGGTGCCCAGATTAAAGCCGCCATTGCGGTAAACAGGGAGTTGTTGCGGTTTTATTGGGAGCTGGGCAAGGATATTGTCGAAAAACAAAAAGTAACAAATTGGGGAGAAGGGTTGGTAGAACAACTATCCAAAGATCTTTCTTCCGCATTCCCAGGAACAACTGGTTTTTCAAGGGCAAACTTATTTTTTATTCGTAAGTGGTATTTATTTTACAACCAAAATGAAAAAGTCTCACAGCCTGTGAGACAAATGAAAGGCAGGCAACATACTGATTTTCAATTCGAAAATGGAAAATCCAGCGTAGAAGTCGAAAAAGTCTCACAACTTGTTGCGCAAATTCCCTGGGGGCACAACAGGGAGATCATTTCCAAGTGCGGTAATGTAGATGAAGCATTATTTTATGTTAAGGGAACGATCCAAAACAACTGGTCCAGGGCGGTTTTGATGTTCCAAATTGAAAGCGGACTCTACGGGCGCCAAGGCAAAGCCATCCACAATTTCCACGAGACCCTCCCCGATCCACAGGCCGAATTGGCCAGGGAGACCCTGAAAAATCCCTACAATTTCGAGTTCATGAATATGAGCAAGGCGGAAAAGGAGAAAGACTTCGAGGAGGCATTGACACAGCATATCCAGAAGTTCTTGTTGGAGTTGGGTCAAGGGTTTGCATTTATGGGGCGTCAGTTTCGTTTAAATGTGGAGGGTGACGACTTTTATATGGACTTGTTATTTTATCATACCCGGCTCCGCTGCCACGTGGTCGTGGAAATCAAATGCACCGAATTCAAGCCTGAATACGTGGGTAAGCTGAATTTCTACTGCAATGTGGTGGACGCGCAAATGAAGCAGTCGCATGAAAATCCTACTTTGGGTATTCTCTTGTGCAAATCGCCAAAAAGGACGGTGGTGGAGTATTCATTGAAGAATGTCGCCACGCCTTTGGGGGTGTCGGAGTACCAACTTATTAAGGCGGTGGGTCAATTGGAAGCGGCAGTCAATGATTGAAAACCGCCTGGATTTGATCCAGGGAAACGCCCAGCACTTTTTTGGCCACCTTGTCGAGGGACGCCGTCGGTCCTATGAAATGGAATACGCTCTGCGTGTGTGTCATATTGGAGCCGGCTTTTAGGAACGCCGCCGGGGAAACGCTTTCCAATTCATAAAAGGGGCCCATTTGAGTGCCGTTTGTCAACGGGCCATCGTTATACGCGTTGACGGCATCTCCGCTGAAGGGAGGTTTTATCGTGTTCCACTCCTGGTTGAGGTAGCGAGCAGTGGGGTTTACGTCGAATTTTATGATGGTCAGAATATGGTTTTCCGCATCGTAACTGCCCGCGATGCCGTCCGCGCAATTTGGGTGGATACCTAGTTTGCCCCTTGATTTTCCGTCGGCATGGTAATAGAGGACGCTGCTTTCGAATTTGATCCTATCGGATGGGATTTCGCCAAAATAATCCGTGGTGGCGGGTTTGCCGCTGGCCGGCTTTTTAAATGGAATCACGATGGTCGTGGCGGGAGAAGGCGGAAACATATCCAGGATCCAAATACAGGGCATACCCGTACTTTCCGCCCAGGCCGTGGGTCCCGTGTTGGTGAGGGTGTTTTGCGTCCGATAGCCCACGGAATGTAAGGCGGTATCGGTTTGCAATCCCAACACGCTGTCGGTCTGATGCGCGTCGAGCAAATCTATGCGGCGTTGTATGCGAATTTTCAGGATGGTACCGGCGTAATTTAGCAGGGACATGTCTTTTTGTAGGAGAACCCACAAGTCGGTACCATCCATCACTTCCCATGATTCCGTGTCAAAAGCAGGAGGTGTTTTCCAATGCTCGAAGGTCATGCTGTCACCCGGGTGGAAAAAGAGGGAAAAGCGACCGCCCTCGGGTCCAAGCCACAATCGGTTTTCCCCTCCGTAGGCATTCATGTGCGGGTCTTCAGGTCCCTCGAATGATTTATAGTGTACCCATCCGAGGCTTCGGCCATCCTCCCCTTCCGCGGTAGAGGTAAAGACCTTTCCCTGGTAACGGCCGGAAATGAGGACCTGGGCGTCTCCGTTTTGGAGGATGACGAGGTTGCTGTCCTTGTCGGATAGAAAGGCTTCGTCGTAGCCGAAGGTGCCGGGGGGATATATTTTGGTATCCTCTCCATGCGGAGCATGGCAGGATGCCAGGAGCAGAAGCGCAATACATTGGAGGCGCATCGTCAATTTTTTTGTTGGATGATTTTTTGTATGGGGATGGTACCATAGGCTACTTGGATGGTAACGTGGCCATTTTTGCTTGTCACGTCGCCGAAGCCGGAGTCCGTGGAAAGAAAACTGGTAAAGTCACCAATTTTGGAGTCCACGTAAAGCGTCTTGTCGACGGCATCGTACCGCACGCCGGTCAGGCTTTCCAGCAACGCATAACTGGACATCGCGCGCGCATACCAATGTCCGCATTCATATTCGTCGAAGGGATTGCGTACGCGCCCGTCATAGCGCTGGCGGGTGGTGCGGACCATGCGCAGGCCTTCCCGAACATAGCCCATGAAGATCAGGTGGGAAGCGACCTCGTATTCATAACCCGTCCAAACTTCATCGCTGTAGGGGAAAGGCAGGGAGGGTTTTCCGCCACGCGGCCATGAACAAACCAGGAGGCCACCCTCCTTACCCAGGGCGAAAGTGGGGCGCTGGGGGTTGCTGTGTTCGGAAAGGTCGGGGGTGAAGTTGTACCGGTATACGGCTTTCAGGTGGCTGGCCACTTTATGTGTGTCTATAGGTTCCGGAAGGCCGCAAACGCGGGCCATCCATTCGCCCAATACGCCATCGCTGAGGCAACCGGTTCCATACTGGTATTGGGGGCCTTCGGTCTTCAGGATCGCCAGGG
>Ga0210391_10003967_pt1 | contig 12452 bp, 12 predicted proteins | sample IncBWC12OmetaG_FD_160573 | JGI IMG/M metagenome (GOLD analysis project Ga0210391, IMG submission 160573) | Forest soil microbial communities from Barre Woods Harvard Forest LTER site, Petersham, Massachusetts, United States - Inc-BW-C-12-O ... | reverse complement strand
GACTGCTCTTAAAGCATTGTATCAAATAGGAAAACATTTAGGCATGTTTGTTGAAAACATTAATCATAAGATAATCGAAGATCAAGATGCGTATATAAAAGAGGTTCATAAGAACGTAGTCGAATCAAATCATGATGAAGCATGTAATGATTTATTAAAATAATAAAAAAAGTCAAGGATGAATTATGAAAACAAAAATAAATGATGATTTAGAAGATTATATTAATAAAACTTTAGAAAACATTTATAAATCTATAAATATTACAAATTTAAAGAAAGAAACGGAGGGTGGATTTACTAATTCACGTTTCTTTTTCGGATATCCCAGGTCTATAAAATTTAATTTTAATTTATTAATTGATCATTCTACCCAAGATGAAGTAAAAGTAGAGTTTGAAATTCCTATGATTTTAAAAAAAACTTTCACAGATGAATGAATACTACAAAAGCACAATGCGCAAGAATTAGACGGATAGTCCATAAAGATTTTAATCTTTATGCTCCTAATTTCTTAAAGATTACCACAAAAGGTAATACTGGTCAAGAAGGTCTCGTATATCTTAGACTAAATAAAGTTCAACAACTTCTTAATGAAAAATTTGAAAAACAACTTAAAGAAAAAGGAAGAGTTCGCGCAATTATTCTTAAAGGTAGGCAATTCGGATGTTCGACCTTGATAGGTGCTCGTTATTACTGGAAAACCACACATAATCCAGGTAAACAAGCTTTCGTTATTTCTCATTGTGGTGATACCACGGATATTCTATTTGGCATGGTGAAAAGATTCCATGAAAATATCCCGCCATTGTTCAGAATAAGTACGGATAAAGAAAATGCTAAAGAATTAAATTTTAATAAAATAGACAGTAGATTTCGGGTGGGTACAGCAGGGAGTAAAAATGTTGGTCGAGGCGGTACGATTCATTATCTTCATGGATCAGAAGTAGCCTCTTGGGATAATGCACCAGAACTTGTCGCTGGTCTATTTCAGTGCATACCCGATACCCCAGGAAGTGAGGCCATTTTTGAATCAACGTCACAGGGACCAAATAACTTCTTTCATTCATTTTGGCAGCAAGCCATTAAAGGTGAAATCGAATATGAACCTATCTTTATATCATGGGCAATGTTCGAAGAATATGCTATGCAAGCACCGATTGGATTTTCTAAATCAGCAGAAGAATTCGAATTAGCTAATTTATATGGTCTTAACAATGATCAATTGTACTGGCGAAGAAAGAAAATAGAACAATTCGGCATAGCAGGTAAGGATGGGTTGGTATTTTTTAAGCATGAATATCCATTATGCATTCAAGATGCTTTTCAAGCAAAAGATAGTCTAAATTTTATTAAATCCGAAGATGTTACTCGCGCAAGAATGGCTAAATCTGATGGATATGGCCCTTTGGTCATTGGCGTAGACCCTGCTACAGGAGCTGGAAAAGATAGGTCATCCATTATTAAAAGACAAGGAAGGAAAGCTTTTGACTTAGTGAGCTATACCAATGTCGATACTAAAGAATTAGCCGATAAAATACACAAAATTATTGAAGAATGCAAACCTGCAAAAGTATTTATCGATTTTACAGGAGTAGGTGTCGGAGTAGTCGATAATTTACGACATATGGGTCACCGGAATATTGTTGTACCAGTTAATGCGGGTTCTAAATCTTTAGATCCTGAAAGATATCCTAATAAAAGACATGAGATGTGGGGAAAGATGAAAGATTGGCTTATAGATGAAAATGAGCAAGTTTCTATACCTGATGTAGAAAGTCTTCATAATGATTTGTGTTCAGTTAAATTTGAAGGAATTGGTTCTGATTCAAATGGCAGAGTTTTACTTCAAAAAAAGGATAAAATGTATAAAAGCCCGGATGAAGCAGATGCGCTGGCATTGACATTTGCATTACCAATATCATCCGTAAGCAGCATCAATACGCGTTCATTAATGAATCCAACTTTACGTCTACGAACTTAAAAGGATTTTAATCATGGCAAGGAAGCCTAAAAATAAAGATGAGATGGATACCAATCAACAAAGTGATATGGATATCATCGAAGAGATTAATCAAAATATAAACAACTATTTAGATTACTCTAAAGATAATGTGACGCGTGGTCAAGATGATAAGCGTTTTCTCTATGTTAATCCATGGTCAAGTGCTCAAGAACAAGAACTTAACAGGTTACAGAAACCTGTGATGTCATTTAATAAAACCTACGACATCATTAGAAAAGTGATTGCTGAGCAAAGAAACAATAAGACTCAATTCAAGGTCTCTTCTTTATTAGGTTTGAGTAGTGAAGAAGAAATCAATGTATTTAAAGGCGCGATCACCAAAATAGCTCGTGATTCTGAGACATCTTCAGTTTTTGATAGAGCTTATGATGATGCTGCTTCTTCAGGATTTGGGGTATGGCGTGTTTACACTGATTATGAACATGAACTATCTTTTAATCAATTACCAAAGATTGCATGGGTTTCTGATCCTGAAAAATGTTTTTGGGATACGTGTGCTGTTGAAGCAACCATGTTTGACAGTGAATTTTGTGGTTATTACCAAAATATGAACAAGGATAAGTTCAAAAAGTTACATCCTGATATCAAAGATCCTGATTCATTTAATACTTATTTTAGAGACAGTACCTTTAAATGGATAGATAAAAATACACTTGCCATTGTGGAATACTACAAGAAAGAATGGTTTGAGACAGATAAATATCAGCTTAGAAATAATCAAGTCATGTATAAAAAAGAATACGATGACATGATGAAGGATATGAGAGATCAAGAAGATGAAGATAAAACACAATTCGACATCGTCAAAAAAGAAAGAACGAAAGATTTTAAAATTGTTTATTACAAAGCAATTAAAGGAAAAGTCATCGAAAAAGCCGATTGGCCTATTAAACGCCTTCCATTAGTAAGGGTTGTTTGTGATTCACAACGTATCAACGGAAGAGAATATATCATGTCTTTGGTTTCTTTCGTTAAAGATGCCCAACTATTTCATAATTTAGTAAAAATAGAGATTGCGCAAGCTTTACAATATAACCGAAGAGAACAATGGTTATCCCATCCAAGTAGTATTGCTGCTTATACGGATGCGTGGAAAAACCCATCTATTCAACAAGGTGTATTGCTTTATGATTATGATGAGCGAGGTGGAAAGCCAGAAAAAATTGGCCCGTCTGAGATATCACAAACCCTTATGGAACAAGCCCAAATGTCTGAGAGAGACATTCAAAGTATCCTTGGTTTATATGAATCAAATCGCGGTGAATCAAATAATGAATTATCTGGTAAAGCTATTCGTGAAAGACAAAGAACTGGATTACAAAGTGCATGCGTTCTGAATGATAACTTTAACAAAGCAGTTGAACAGACAGGGAAAATTGTAGGAGATTTGCTACAAAAAGTGGTGGATACTGAAAGAAGACTGAGTATTCATATGGAAGATGGCAAAAGTAAGGATGTTATTGTTAATAAGCCATCTTTAAATGGAGAGAAAGAATTCGATTTATCAAAAGATAAGTACGATATTGTTATCGATCCGGGTCCATCTTTTGCTATACAAAAAGCAGATTCATTGGATGTTCTAATAAATCTTGTAACAATTAACCCAGGTCTATTCCCGTTGGTCGCTGATATTATTGGCCAAAACATTGATATCAATGGTACTGAGACCTTACGCACAAGATTGCGAGAATTGGTTCCACAAGAGATTCGCGCAAAAGAAGAAGGCTTACCACCTCCTCCTCCCCCTCCTCCCGATCCTATGCAAATCGTTTTAGAAAAACAAATCGAAACACAAAATAGAGAAATACAAGTTAAAGAACAGAAAAATGAAGCTGAATCTATGTTACAAGAACAAAAACAAATGCTTGAGTTCTTTGTACAGAATCAGAAAGCACAACAAGAACAAATGAAATTAGCCTTGGAGGAAATGAGAATAGAACAGGAGAAAAGAACTCAAGAAAATAACAGGGTGATTGAAGAAATGAAATTTTATGCAACTTTGATTCAATCAGTGAATAAATCAATACCTTCTCGGGAATTTAGTAAAGAAATTATTTTTTAATTTAACCAACAATCTAAGGATAGATGATGGAAAATATGACGCAAGGAAGCGAACAAGAAATTAACACAACAATTGAACAACCAACAGAACATACAGGAGAACAACAAACAAATCAAACCAATGATAATACCTCTTCTACACCCTCCTCTGACTATCCTAGTGAATCAGCTTCTTCTTCCAATAATTTAGATGAACCAGAATATCTCAAAAAAAGATTAGGAAAACAGGCGAGACAGCATATAAAAGAAAAGGAAGAATTAGAAAGAAATTATGAAAGAAGACTTCAAGAGATTCAATACAGACAGCAAAATAATTATGCAAATGAGGCTGCCCCTCAAGAAGACATTGACTTAAGTAATCCTAATCATCTTTTAGCTGCTGTCGATGAATTGGTTAATCAAAGATTGATAGAAAAAGAGAAACAATCATCTCAACAAGCCATCACAAGAAAAATACAAAATTTTGTAGACTCTGCACGTGAAAAATACAGTGATTTTGATGCATTAGCTGAACAATACAAATATGCCCCTGAAGGTTTTGCGGAAGCCATTCCTCTTTTAAAGAATGCCGATGATGTAATGTATCAAGTTTTAAAAGATCCAAAAGAATATAATAATCTTCTCAATAAAAGTCCTGCTGAAGTCATTCATCGATTGACAGAGATATCTTATCATTTGTCCTCAAGAAATACGGTTTCAAAAGCTCCTCCTCCTATCAGACCCCTGACTGCATCAGGTTCTCCCATGAATTTAACAAAATCCTGTAAAGAAAGAAGGGCTGAATTAAGAGAAGAATATAGAGGAAGAAGTAGAAGAAAGTAAATTATTTTACAGTAAGTATATTTTTTATATTGACTTTATAAATAAATAATTTACAATTACTTTAAAAGCTATTCGTGGTTGGCTTTATGTACCATTGGCCTTTACAGACGGGCGTACAATCTGGCAGTTTTCATGTTTTCTTGCAAAAACATGTGATTAAAAACGGATTTTTTAAACACATAGCAAAAGGAATTGTGCAATGCCTGCCAATAATATTCCCGTCTGGAACATCATCACCAATGAAACATTACCAAGATTTATCAATCAAAGTCCTTTTATTATCACATCCGATCGCGGGTTTGATAAATATTTTAAAGAAACAGGCTATCAGGTTGGTGAGACCATCAATATTCGTCAAAGACGACGATCATTTCCTGTTCAAGGTCGTGTAGCCAACCCAAATGCCATCCAAAATCCTTTAATTCCGCTTACTATCTCTCAAGAATGGAATGATAGTATTGAATATACCGGTAAAGAAGTTGCTCTTTTCTTAGAAAAAGAAGCAATTGAATTTGCTGAACGCGAAATAGCTCCCATGGCTACTGGGTTAGCCAATAACATTGAGTTATTTTGTGCGCAACAAGCCACATTACAAATCAATAACATTATTGGCGATCCCTCTCAGAATTTATCAAGTTATTCTGCTATTGACGATGCCAAACGATTCTTGCTTCAGCTTGGGGTTAATTTAAGAAAAGGATGTTACATTGCAACAAGCCTTATTGATGCCCATACCTTAAGAAGTGCTTTAAATAATCAATTTAACCCTGTTATCAATGAAGAGATCGATATACACGGTAGTCTGGGTAATCTAGCTGGTTTTGATTTATATGAAAGTGCATTAATAGATATTCATACAAATGGCCCACTAGGTGGCACACCTATTGTCAGTGCAACTACCAATTCTGGTGATGGCGTTATCTCTATCAGTGGATTTACTCCAAGTACCCTCGTTCTGAATGCAGGGGATGTGATTTATTTTGCAGGCGTTTTTTCAATTAATCCACTTACTTATAATTCTACCGGTAATTTGATGCAGTTTGTTGTCACTTCTCCTGTGACATCGGATATTTCAGGTAACGCAGTGATTCCTATTTTCCCTTCTATTATCTCTGACCCAAGTAATACAACCAGAAATGTGACCGGTGCTATCCCATTTAGTACACCTTTGCAACTATATGGTGCACCTAATGCTGTATATAACGTCAATATTGCTTATGCGCCTGAAGCATTAATATTAGCTGTTCCTCCAAAACCTCCTTTATACATCGTCAATTACGGGCAAGCGACTGATGAAGAAACCGGAGTTTCTTTACGATTAGGCATGGCTGGTGACATATTTAATGATGTTAACTTAGTTAGATTAGATGCATTGTATGGTGCTCTTTGGAATGCTCAATATTGTGTAAAAATTGCAAGCTTGGCGACTTAATTATGAATGAAAATATCATTATTTATGAAAAAAATTCAGGAAGGCCATTAAGGCTAACTGAACAATCGGCACAACGTTTATTAAACTCAGGTGCATTTTTATCATTAAGTGCGCATATCAATCATAAAGGAGTGAATACAGATGGACGAAAAAGGATACACATACCCACAGAACGGCATGAAATCGAAGAAAAAAATGTCTCAGATGAAGTGTGCGATGTGGATTGCAACACCGGATGTCAAAGTACCGAAGCCAAACATCACAGTGAATGCATCTCCCATGGAGAAGAAAAGGACTTAACGCAAGTGAAGCGATCCAGAGGTAGACCTAAAGTCATTAAGGATGATTTATGATCAAAGATTGGAATTTTCAGAAAAAAAAGAAATCCTCTAAAGGAGATAAGGTCGTTATTGATATAAAAAAACCTTTGATCATGGATGAAAAATCCAAGAAAAAGAAAAAAGGCAAACATACCAAATCTGATTAATTCAGGTTTCATCAAATGGATTTGAAAAATGGCCGTAGTGATTTCTAATGATATTGCTTTTAAAGCATTTAATATCCTTGCGGTCTATTCTCCTAGAGATGTTCCGAATGCTGATGATATTAATTATGCCCTTGATGAACTGAATGACATATTAGCTTCATTTGGTTCAGATGGGCAACTTATCCCATTTAGACAAAAAGTTAGTTTTCAACTTAATTCTGGGCAAAATTCTTATATCTTTTCAGATACAGTGCCTGCGGATGTGGTCATGCCGCCTATCGTGGAATTAAGCGAATGTAATATTACATTTAATAACGTGATTTTACCTTGTCTGGTTGTTCCCTACAGTAACATTGTTAATACATCACGAGTGACTCAATTAAAAGCTATTCCAGGTACGGTGTATCTTCAAAAATACCCTAATTACAGTGAGTTATATTTTTATCCTGCACCCACCCCTTTGATTAATTTAATTGCTACCATTTATGCGAAGTTTTATTTAACATCTGTTGTACCTTTTCAGGAAATGACAAATATACCCCCTTATTTTGTTCAGTTTTTAAAATATAAATTGGCAAGAAATTTACGACCATCTTACCCAACTGGATATTGGACTGAGAGTGCAGAAGATACTTATCAAAAACTGTTGAAAAAAGTAGAATCATCGAATGATATTGATGTTTGCATCCAAGGGGATGCGCTCTTAACAAGAACAGGAACAACAACGAGTCAAAGCTTGCTTGGTTTACTGCCTGTGGCAGGTAGTTAACCATGAATAATAAACGACAAGGTGAATTTAAACGCGTTCCTTCGCCTGTTGTAGGTGGCTTTTCAAGGAATATCATTGATAAAATTTGTCCCGATAGAACAATTAATCTTTACCCTATTTTTTCCAATAAAGCAAAAAACCAAGCTTATTTAGCACCATGGCCTGGTCTTCATTTAATGGGAACTGTGGGAACGGGCGTGATTCGTGCATCCACAACCGTATTGAGTATTAATTTTGTTGTATCAGGACAAGCCTTTTATTATTTGGATTCAGCATTTGTACCGCATGCCTTATCTGGCAATATCATGACTACATTTACAGGCTTTGTAAGTTCTGCTGCAAATTTGCATCAAGTTGCTTTTTGCGATGGCGTCAATGCATTTTATTACAATGGTACCAATGTGATACCGATGACTATTCCTACAGGTGTGGTGCCTTCGCATGTCTGTGCCTTTGATAACTATGTCATTATTTGTGATAAATTGACCAATCGTTTTTTTGTTTCTCCTCTCAATGATGTCAGTACTTGGGATCCCCTTAATTTCGCATCGGTTACTTCGATATCCACGACATTGGTTGCTGCCATTCGATTAAAAAGACGTGTATTCATATTTGGTTATCAAGTTGGGGAAGTATGGGTCGATGCAGGGGCATCCAGTTTTCCATTAAGACGAGACAATAATCTTCTCATTGAGCATGGCATCGAAGCGATAGGTTCAATTGCCCAAGGATTTGAATTAGCTTTTTATCTTTCCCGTGATCAAGATGGTGTAGGTGGCATCATGATGATTTATGGGGTTCAACCGATTAAAATAAGCACATTAGAGATTGACTTAGAAATCCAATCATTTGCTGTGACCTCGGATGCAACAGGGTCAGTTTATAAAATAAACGGGCAAATTTTCTATCAAATTAATTTTACAACGGCCAATCGAACATTTGTTTTTAATTTTGACCAATACAAGATTGATCCAGAAAATGCATGGCATGAATTGATGATGTTAGATCAATCACGTTATATGGCCGAAAATCATTCTTTTTATCAAGAAAAGCATCTCATGTTTTCTTATGTAGATAATACATTTTATGAATTAAATGAGAATTTTTTTGATAATAATGGTGATCCCATATTGAGAAGAAGAATCTATAGGCTTCTTTCATCCCCTAATTATGAAGAAGCTAAAATTCATCGTTATTATTTAGACATGCTACAAGGAATGGGTGATTTATCTCCTCCTATTATCATTGATACAGAGCCTGTCGCGACCCAAGCGAATGATCCTCAAGTTTATTTATCGATTTCTGAAGATGGAGGTATTACTTATAAAGATTATGGCGGCCGATCGATCGGAAAAATAGGCGACTTAACCTATCGTACTTTTTGGCTCAATATGAAACAAAGAAGAGATAATGTTGCACAAATCACCATGATTACGACAGTACAGGTTTATATTTTAGGTGCTTCAGTTGATTATACGCTAGAGGCACAATAATGGCTTCATTTGATACACCAGCTTTCTTAAATGATCCGCCTGTTTATGATGAATTACTAGAAACTATTGATAGAACTAAACTAAATGATTCATGGTCAAATTGGTTTGATGATGTGGTGGAATCGATGGGTCAATGTATTACTCATGATTTCATTGTTGACCCTATTACTGGAGATAGGAGAGATGCCGCTATCTTAATGGCCACAGGGGGTTCAATAACTGATAGAAATAACTTAGAAAATGCTCGCAATGGTTCAATATGGTACAACACGGATACTGATCAATTTAATTTTAGACAAGGTGGATCATGGGTAACATTTACCCCCATCCCCGCATAATTAGTTTAACCATGGATGGTTATCATGAGTATTTGGGATAGTTTATTTGGGGGTGGTGAGAAAGCAGCCGCGAAAGAGCAAGCGGAATCTGCTGAAAGAGCCATGCAAGAAAGACGTGCTGCTGAACGACGTGCACGTCAAGATTTTAGACCCTATCTCGAATCGGGCGAGCGCGCATTACCTCAATACGAAGGCATGGCTAAGGAGATGGTTGATTCGCCTGGTTTTCTTGAAAGTTTACTCGGTCAATATAAACCCTCAGCATCCTATGAAAACCGATTTAATCAAGGTAACCGTGCCATTAATCAGGCCATGGGATCAAATGGTATGTATGGCAGTGGTGATCTTTTAAAATCACTTATGGAATATGGACAAAACCTAGCCAGCGAAGATGAGCAACGATATCTTGAAAATGTTCTAGGCATTCGAGGTAATGCCATGAATGCTTTCGGTGCCATTGCTAATCAAGGATATAATTCTGCGGCAAATATTGGCAATATTACTGCGAATACTGGCCAAGGATTGGCTGAAGATCAAAATAGATATGGTGAAGCTAGGGCTAATGAACGGCGAGCAAGTTCTAATATTTTAACCAATATATTGGGTACCGCAGGCAGAGCTTTAACAGGTGGTATCTCAGGTGCAATGGGCGGTGGTGGATTTGGAGGATTTGGAAGCGGTTTTGGTCAAGGCCTAAGAAGAGGATTTAACATCTATGGGCATGGATTAGGGGATTATTAAACAATGGCTATTCAACCCATTAAATCTCAAACTATTCTTGATGTTTTTGGACGACAGTCTAAATTAGACAAGGAAATGGAACAAGCGCGACTCGCTAACATTCTAGCAGGTTATAACAATACTATCAAAGGGGTAGAGGCTCAATACGCCCCGCAAATGTCCCAAGAAGAACTAAGGAAAGCTCAATTATTCAATATGATACAGCAAGCCAAAGCTAAGTATGCAGAACAAAATGAGCGGGCAAGTTTACAGGATATTTTGGCGGGTACCAATGTTAAAAATCAAACTGCAAGAAACTGGGAATTACATAACCAATACCTGCCCAGGGAAAAAGAAGCAGCTATTCAAATGTCAGAAATGAAAAATAAAAACTATCCCTTGGAAATGGAAGATGAAAGAAGAAAAAATTTATCTGAATACTTAAAAAAAATACAAGAAACTAATAAATTAAAAAATGAAAATATTGAATTTCCAAATAAAATGAAACGTGAACAGGAGAAAAATCAATCTATTGTAGACAAGAATTTAGCCAGTAAATCATTGTCTGAATTAAAATCGGCCGAACAAAAAATAAAAAATGAATTTGTTAGAAGACAGCAAATAGCTCAAACTCTAATAGGAGAAAATCAAGCGCAATATGCACAGCCTATGTCAGAAACTGCTTTACAAGGCAATAAACTAAGAAATCAAGGTCAACAAATTTCTAATCAGTACGCCCCTCAAATCGCACAAGGCAATATTGAGGGTACACGATTAGGTAATGAAGGCAAAATAATAGCCAACCAATATGCCCCTCAAATCGCACAAGGCAATATTGAGGGTACACGATTAGGTAATGAAGGCAAAATGATAGCCAATCGAGCTGCACCTCAGATGAATGAAGCCAATCTTCAAGGCAAACAATTAGGCAATCAATTAACAGAACAAGAAATAAAAAAAGCAACGATAAATAATGAATATGCAAGAAAAGAAAAAGAATTAGAGATGGAAATGAGCCAGGCTAAGGCAAAATATGAAAAATTCAAAGCTGAGAATGCGCCAAAAGAATTAGCAAATGAAACCATGAAAGCAGAATCTTATGCCAAAGCGAATAGTTCAGTAAACTTGAATAAAAAAAATGCACCTAAAGTAGCTCAAATTCAGACGCAACTTAACGAACTGAAAAAAACACACATCGATCCTATAAATGGCGAGAAACTTAGTGGCAGGGCATTAGAAGATCAAATCAATAATTATCGGATGGCATTGGATGATGCTGTGGTTTCTCCAGATGATAAGAGATTTCTGGGTACCGTTGGCATGAACATGGATTTGTTCAGTGAAATAAATAAAAGACAAATCGCTCAAAATTACGGGGTGTTTGCAAAAATAAAGATGGGTGCTAAAAATGTAGCAAAGCCTTTGGGTTATAATGATGAAGTTTTAAATCGATTTGATCAATTCCTTCATCAGATAGCACCAACAGCAGCTGAAGGTATGAGATATGCATTTAAGGGTTCAATTCAACCATCAAATTTAAAAAAATGGTATAACCAAGTTGTCCCTAACGCGTGGAATAACCCAGAATCAGCTTATTCAAGAATAGTGCAATTTGAAAAACAAATGCATGATGAAACCAGATCTCGATTAAAAAATGTACCTAGAGATGGCTATTATCGACAAGTTAGATTTGAAAATTACCATTTAATCCCTGGCGATATTGTTCCTAAAAATGCGGATGAATTAGTTAACGTTGCTAGAAAAATTGGGTTAGCTCGGGGGTTAAATAATGCAAAATGACACTTATGAGTTATTAAATTCGTTATCAGATGAAGATATTATACGTATCCAAAATAGGGATTTCGCGCCACTTGAAAAAATTAAGAATAAGAAAACAGGAAACAATCAACAGCCTCAACAGCAAATGGAACCTTCCCAACGTCCGATGAATCAAAACCAAGGTATGCTCCCTGAAGAAAGTCAAAATCCATACAAAAACAACAGTATAGGCAGGAATTTAGCCAGTGGATTAGCCAGCGGAGCTTATGAAAATGTTCGTGGCATTGCTGATTTAATCGGGTTAAAACCTAAGCCTCGTCAGTTTTGGGGAGACCCTGAGTCAAACTCATTTGGATTTGGTAAGTTTTTGGGTGAATGGGGTACGCCAGCTGTAGGTGCCTTGAAAGCGGGTAAAGCTATTGGCAAAGCTGCACCTGCTTTAAGACAAGCTGCTTCATGGTTACCTGAAGCTTTAGGCGTAGGTGCAGTTGGTGCAGCTGTTCATCCGGGTTCAATCAATGAAAGGCT
>Ga0210391_10003965_pt1 | contig 12456 bp, 12 predicted proteins | sample IncBWC12OmetaG_FD_160573 | JGI IMG/M metagenome (GOLD analysis project Ga0210391, IMG submission 160573) | Forest soil microbial communities from Barre Woods Harvard Forest LTER site, Petersham, Massachusetts, United States - Inc-BW-C-12-O ... | reverse complement strand
GCAAACTATTGCTGGACGTTGTGACCATCGCGGATGAGGTCGATTCACAGTTGAAGCAAGCAATGTACTGCTACGACACGCCGACGGCTTTGAAATCTCAGCCGGTCGGACTGGCGGGTTAAGACTCAGATAGCAAGAAAAGCCACGAAAAGACCCGCGTTTGAAGCCCACTAGCTAGCGGCTACTTTGAATTGCTCCTCACGCCTCTTAACAAAAGATAGGAGGACGTGGGAGAAATAGATCACTTTATCGGCGGCTTCTCCGCTGTTCCTTTCGCAGCTTGCACAGATAGCACTCTTCATGAACGGCTGCCCGGCCTCGGTCTTAGCTGTTCCGTGGGACATAGGCTCACCGCACTCTGAGCAAAAGATTACGCCGGGCTTTCCGGGCGTGGATGGGCCGTCGCAAGGCATGATTGCCTCCAGACCCGCGCCCCGTGGTGCCAGTGCGCGGCAGTCTAGTACCAAACCTCTACGCGGTCAAGGACGCTTGTTTGGAGGTTGAGTTATCGAGCGTCGAACGTGACGGACGGTTTTGCGCCGAATGAAGCAACAAATTAGCCTCTCGAACGAGGGTGACTAGCCTTTCGGAATCGGTTTCCGTGGATATCTGCCGCGCGATAACGTTCCATTTTTCCAGCATCGGTTTCCTGATTTCTCGATAACCTAACCTACCCGAAAAATGAGAACAAGTCTGCGCAATATTGAACAGCGTCCATGACCCACCGGGCGAGGTGTGGTCACAACAGCTCAGACACCGCACCCGGCTTGCGTTTACCCTTGTTTTGACCCTGAAATGAGCGTTCCACATGAGCACGTCGCCGGAATTCCTTTGTCTGCTGTGCAGCAAGTCTGTTGACCTAACAATTGATCTAGTCACTGATGAGATGGGCAAATCCGTGCATCAACAATGCTACGTCGATAAAATTATCGGCGGTGAATTCGCGGAAACTTTGCGCAGTCGTGTTGCCTGAAGACGTCCAGCACCTTGGCCGGAGGCTTCCCGTCCTCCGCGATTCCAGGATTAGGAAAATCCAATTGCACACGCTGCAACCCCATGCGGCGAAGGTGCTGTCTTCAAGCCATATTAACTCTCTAGGCATAGTAGTCTTTACCCGTTAAAGACAACCAATTTAAACTCGTGTCCGTTGCGTGGTCAATGGCACGTCTGGCCTATATAAAGGCCAAGAGAAATGGCTTCGGGCGCAGAAGTCACGTAGCGAACCTATCGCTGGAGCGTCTTGGGTGATTTGGGCGTTTTCGTGGAAGCTGGCCTTTCGTGCAGTTCGAGCGACCGCTGAACGGCCAGAAGTTTTTCCCGAATCGTTTCAAGCTCGTCTATTATTTTCGTGATTGATTTAGGGGTATCAATCTCGCGGGGCATAATGCCAACACAGTACCTCAATCTCAGGGAAACACTCAGCACGCTAGCGTACCTTTTAGGAGTGAACTCGGACAGCTAGTCTCCCGAGTTCGCATCGCCAATCATGCCGCCCGTTGTTAGTGGCTACTTTGAATTTTTCCGCACGCCTCGTAACAACTGGTAGGAGGAGGAACACAGGAGTAAGAAGAGAGGTAGCAGGAGCGCCAAAGTTATAGGCAGGTCCTTCCACCCCGCTAAGCATCAAATTTCGCACCGCAAGCGCACCGACAATTGCCGCTATCAGCCAAGCCGCTATAGCGAGTCTTATTCGCAACTTCAATCCGCCAGTCACACCCATAGCTCACGTCAATTCAAGTACCTCTTCATAGAGTTTACGCAAGTGTTCATCGGACATATCGAGAATAGGTTCATACATAAAGGCATTTAGGTGGATATTTCGCTATCTAACTTTTTCGTTGAACCGGACTGCGCTTTCATCGCCTTCAGGAATGACGCCTTGGCTTTGTCGATTTCGGTATGCAACTGTTCAAACTCTTTTCGGAGGGTATTGTTTACTAGGAGAGTTGAGGTCTTTTCTGTGTGGCTGAAAAACTCATCGTATGGTGGAAGGACAAGAACGCTGCCTTGGGCAGTTCGGCCCCATTTTCATCAGTGATTTTCCTAACGGAAACACGTGTTGGGAAAATCCGATCCTTCGATGGTTCTCCATCAGCAATATCCTTGAAAGTCTGGGCAAAGGACGATTTCATCGAGCCATTGGGTGCATATATAGCGTAGGCTCTCCGCTGCGCGAAATCGACCTGATATTTTAGATTTTTGATGCCGTAGCAGTTCTTCAAATCGACGGTGACGCGGTCCATTACGCACCTCCGGGGACCGACCAGCATACATCACCTGATGGCCAGCCCGCGATTCGTATGCAGCGATCGCGGGGACGACGCCCTGCTCCAAATAGAAAGCCGCCCGGAATCCCCAATCCCGACACGCAGTCCCTATGTCTAGTCAACGGGCGCGGTGTGAACAGGCGAGTCAGGTCGCTGTGTTGTGTCCAAACCCCGAGAGCGAAAGGTAACGTAGCGCTCATCGACATCGTCCACGAACACGCGATTGACAGAACCGAAGACTCCATCCCCTGCATGCCGGGAAAGCTGTAGTTCAGCTCCGTCACGAATTAGGTCAATGACTCCGTTGGACATCTCGCGGTCTTCATATCCGGGCCACTTACGTTCGAAGTCGAGAACCTCAGTGTAGAAATATAATGATCGCCGCAAGTCGCCACACTTGATTACGGGCACGATTTTCATAACATTCACCTTGTCTGCCATAATTTAAGCATGTGTGGGCGCTACCGTCTCTCCCGGCGAAAGCAGATTATTGAAGAACACTTCCTCGCTGACTGGGACGATCTGGAATGGCATCCTCGTTACAATATTGCTCCGACCCAGAGTGTCCCGATCATCCGTCAGAATCCAAAAGAGCCAGTCAGCGAAATCTCTAGCGTCCGCGGGGCTTGATCCCATCATGGACACTGTTGGCGAAATGTCAGATGACCCGCTGGCCGAGCTGGGCTAGGGCAGAGGTGCGTGTTGGAGCAGGAAGGATTCCGTTCCAATAGTCGCTTAAACGTTGAAGGTTGATCGCACAAGCGACAGCGATGTTTTGCAAATGACACCTGGCTAAACCACGATATCGTGTGCGCCTCAGACCCAGAGAACGAACGCCTTGTGAGAACGTAGCTTCAATGCCAGCTCGCCGGTTGTAAAGCTGCTTCCATTCTGGCGTGCATTGCTCTTTTCTCATGGCGATTAGTAATTCATGCTCTTCACGGGGCCGTACGCTCAGCTTTCTGGAATTCCGAGCTCCGTTCTTCGTGCAGAGCGTGTTCACTTTGCAACGGGCGCAATCAGTCCGCGAAAATTTCGTCGATATGACTTCGCGTCCCGTCGCGCTGGTATTCGACCACCAACCCATACTGCGTTTGCCCTGCGGGCAGATGGCAACTCGACTGTCCCAGTCGATGATAAATTTGCTCAGATCGTAGCCGCTTTCCACCTGAGAACGATGCCAATTTTGCTTTACTGGGCCAACGAGTTCGATGCCATGTCTTCTGCGGCTCTCCAAATTCAGAAGGCTTCCAACATATGAGCTATCAACTAGCTGTCGTTTCGGTAATAAGCGGCGTCTGGCGAGCTCATCTTGCCCTCGTAGGACGTGAGCGGAATCCGGTTGATGTGCGGCCGTTGTATCGACGTTGGTAATCAGATTAGGAAATCCTGGCGAGCAAGCCTCTGTGAAATGAACTTTGTAGCCTACCCACTCCGTTGTCGCTTTTATGCCATAGTGGGCATCCAGGTCGTATGGAGAATCGATTCGAGCAGGCGACGGTGGTAGATTACCGGCTATGCGCCAGCGAATCACGCCTTCATCGGTCCAGAACTGCGAAAGCCAACACCGGCGGAGAGTTTCGACCGTCGGGAGCAAGCGCAGATACGCTGGAGTTGTCGGCGCTAGGGAACGAGCACGGTTACCTTCAACACAGTCAGTGCCATGGTGGCGAGCTGGAGCGATACAGCGATAGTAGCGGTCGTACCAGCGGGCGCGTCATCAGGTTCTTTCTCGGTTACGGTCAATAGCCAAGTCGTCACCAGCCCTTCATTCACCGTTACTGCCTTTCCATCGGGCTGGAGCGACACCGATGTCGGACCAGTGAGCCAGGCCGGGAGCGCGACGTACTCGAACGGAACGTTCACTGTTACCGGCGGGGGAGGAAATATAGGTGGGTCGGTAGATGCGATGCACTTCGTCTATCAAACCTTGGTGGGAGACGGATCGATTATTGCGCAGTTGACGGGCAGCCCTTATTCGGCGGAAGCGGTAGTGATGATGCGGGAGACATTAGACCCAAGTTCGACGAACGCTTTCGTATATTACTATCCCAACCAAGCTTTTCTGCAGTACCGTCCGACGACTGGCGCTAGCGTTGTCTATCAGGCTACGGGTTATGACCAGTCGCCGAACTTCCCCTATTGGTTCCAACTAGCCAGGGTTGGAAACACCTTCACAGGGTATGTTTCGCCCGACGGCGTGAACTGGACCCAGATCGGAACGAGCACGACGATCACCATGGCTCAGAGCGTTTACATCGGTCTGGCGGTGAGCGGGGGAACTGACACGTTCGGCAACGTGTCAGTGAATTCGACTGCAACTCCATCGCCGGTGATTACCGGTCTGTCGCCGACGACGGCATCAGTCGGGAGCCAAGTTTCGATCGGGGGCAACAACTTTGGCGGCACGCAAGGGGGAAGCGTCTTACTGCTGAATGGCACGCCGGTACCAGTCAGTACATGGAGTAACTTGGCAATCGTCTTCACGGTTCCGGCGGGAGCGACATCGGGTCCGCTGGTGGTTTCGGTAGCTCCAATCATGAACAACAGCAATCCGGTCAATCTCGAAGTTACAGCACAACCACTGCCAACGTCCTGGCTGAACCAGGATGTGGGCGCAGAGGGTGGGAGTACCACGTTCTCAGGGGGAACGTTCACAGTGACGGGAGCGGGCAACGGGCTTGGAGGCACGGCGGATGGGATGCAATTTGCCTATCAGACGCTGGTGGGAGATGGATCGATTATTGCGCGACTGACTGGCCTACAGAACACTCCCAACTCTGGCACCGACGCTGGGGTGATGATCCGGGAAACACTAAACCCCGGAGCGGCCGACGCTACTGTGTTCTATTCCGGAGGGTCGGGTTATCTGTATTTCCAAGACCGTGCAACGACGGGTGCAACTGCGAACACGGTGCAAGGCTCCTATATTGGCGCCGCATTTCCGGAGTGGCTGGAAGTGGTGCGCTCCGGGAATACTTTTACCGCTTTTACTTCACCCAACGGCGTGAGCTGGACGCAGATCGGAACGAGCACGACGGTCACCATGGCGCAGACTGTCTACATTGGTCTGGCGGTGAGTGGATTCGGAACTCTTGACCCGCTACCTTCGACAACGTGTCGATCAATTCGACCGCGAATCCAGCACCTGTGATTACCGGGTTGTCTGCGACCTCGGCATCCGTAGGAAGCCAGGTTGAGATCACAGGCAATAACTTCGGCGCCACACAAAACGGAAGTGTCTTACTGCTGAACGGTGTCTCGATAACGATTAACTTGTGGAGCAACACTTCGATCGTCTTCACGGTTCCGGCGGGAGCGACATCGGGTCCGCTGGTGGTGTCAGTCGCTCCGAGCATGAACGACAGCAATCCAGTAAATCTCGGTATCAGTGCAGATCCACTGCCGACGCCGTGGCTCAACCAGGATGTAGGTTCGGTAGGTACTCAGACAGGAAGTTCCACGTTCTCCAGTGGGGTCTTCACGGTCACGGGAGCAGGCGGAGGGCCCGGAGGCACGGCGGACGGGATGCAATTTGCCTATCAAACTCTCGTTGGAGATGGATCGATTGTCGCGCGGCTGACCAGTCTGCAGAACACTCCGAATTCCGGTACGGACGCAGGGGTGATGATTCGGGAAACGCTGAATCCTGGAGCGACTGATGCCACTGTGTTTTACTCCGGAGGGTCTGGTTACTTGTATTTCCAAGACCGTCCGACGACCGGTGCTACTGTGAGCACGGTGCAAGGATCATATGTTGGCACGGCGTTCCCAGAATGGCTGGAAGTAGTCCGAGCAGGGAATACTTTCACAGGTTTCAGCTCGCCCGACGGTGTGAATTGGACGCAGATCGGAACGAGCACGACGATCACGATGGCGCAAACCGTTTATATCGGGCTCGCTGTAAGCGGTTTTGGGACGCTAGAACCTGCTACCTTCGACAGCGTTGCGGTCACTGATGGCACAACCCCGTTTGTTACGGGCGTTACACCCATCGTTGGAACAATCGGCACCTCCGTGACCGTTACTGGATCAAACTTTGGGACCACGCAAGGAACTAGCACCATTACATTCAACGGCGCGCTGGCCACCACGATTACCAGTTGGAGTAACTCGCAAATTGTCGCGACGGTGCCCAACGCCGCACCAAACGGAACGGGTCCGGTCATAGTCACCGTGACTTCGATTGCAAGTCCAATCACCACGAGTGCGCTATTTACGGTAATCAATCCGATCATCGCCAGCCTGGAGCCGCCAGCCGGTCCAGTCGGAGGGATCTTAACCATCAATGGCTCCGGCTTTGGTGCGAGTCAAAATGGTGTGATCTTAATCAACGGCGTCAATGCCGGGGTTAGTTACAACTGTCCGGTGGGGTCTCTCCAACCGTGCTGGAGCGATACGCAGATTCAGGTAGGTATTCCGAATACAACCAGTGGTCTGGTCACAGTCAGCAACGACGGGATCGTCAGCAATTCAGTGCCGTTCACAGTGTCGTCTCCCCCGGTCATCACAAGCCTGTCGCCTACGACCGGTGAGCCCGCTACGGTCATTACCATTGGCGGGAGCGGTTTCGGTGCGTCGCAATCCAACAGCACGGTAGCAGTCGGTGGCATTAACGCTCCCGTCAGCAGTTGGAGCGACAGTCAGATCATTGCTGCCGTTCCCAATATTCCGATGAACGGCATAGTGACCGTTACCGTTGGCGGAGCCACCGCGACAGGCCCGCTTTTCATCTACAACGCCATTAATCAATTGACCGCTTCGAACGGGGCCGTGACTACCTACAACTCAGGCGATTTCGGAAACGCATGGCGTCTCTATAGTTCAGCCGGACCGGGCTGCTCGACCTGCTCGGTGCGGGGCAATGTCCTAAACTCATATGACAGTAACGGCAATCTCTCCTCGACGACCGATGCCAACGGCAATACCGTCACTTACACCTTCGACGGCAACAATAACCTGCTGTCGCAGACCGCCCAACTCAACGGATCACCTGTAACCACGAGTTACACCTACAACAACCTCGCCGAAGTACTCACCATGACAGACCCGCTAGGCAACACCACGACTAACACGTATGACGCCAACGGCAATCTGCTGACGATCGCTTCGCCCAACCCCAACAGTCAAACTCCGCCAAGTGTCACGCAATTTACCTATAACAGCTTAGGCGAATTGACCCAGATTCACGATCCGTTGAGCCACCCAACGACCATTACCTACTATCCGACCGGACTGATTCAGTCGATCACCGACGCGCAGAACAACACCACCAGCTACACCTATGACTCGCGCGGCAATCGCACCAGCGTGATTGACCCAATCAACGGCAGCGCGCACCCAACCTCGTTTGCCTATGACGCCATGAGCCGGTTGACCGGCATCACCTATCCCGATGGCACCACCGCCAGCTTTGCATACGACAGCCGAGGACGACGCATTTCTGCCACCGATCAGAACGGAAAGACCACAACCTATGCTTACGACGGCGCTGATCGCCTGATATCCGTCACCGACGCGGCCAGCAATCTTACGCAGTACAACTACGACACCGAAGACAACCTGACCAGCATCACCGACGCCAACAACCATACGACATATTTCACGTATGACACTCTGGGCCGGGTGACACAGACGACCTTCCCCTCGACGCTCACCGAAACCTATACTTACGACCAACTCTATAACCTGACCTCGAAGACTGATCGCAAGGGCCAGACGATTCAGTACGTCTACGACTCGCTCTACCGGATGACCAGCAAGACCTATCCGGATGAAACCAGCGCGAGCTACGTGTACGATCTGGTGGGCAAGATCCAGCAGGTGAGCGACCCGACAGGCACCTACGCCTTTGCCTATGACAACATGGGACGGCTGATCGGAACGAGCACGCAATACACGTTCCTGCCGGGACACAACTTCCAGAACAGCTACAGATACGACGCGGCATCGAACCGCACATCACTAACCGCGCCCGACGGGAGCACGAACTCCTACAGCTACGACACGCTGAACCGGCTGACGATGCTGACCAATTCGCTGACCGGCCAGTTCGGTTTCGGCTATGATGCACTGAACCGGAGAACGCAGTTGACCCGTCCCAACGGGATCAATACCAATTACAACTACGATTCCGTGTCGCACCTGCTGACCGTGTTGCATCAGGCGGGATCGACGACGCTCGATGGGGCCAGCTACGGTTATGATTACGCTGGCGATCGAACGAGTAAAACGAACTATCTCAACGGGACAACGTCGAATTACGGCTACGATGCAGTTTATGAGTTACAACACGTAACCCAAGGGGGCAGTACCACCGAGAGCTATTCTTACGATGCGGTGGGGAATAGACTGTCGTCATCCGCAGTGCCGAGCTACAGCTATAACTCGTCGAACGAGCTGACGTCCAATTCGTTAGGCAGCTATACGCACGACGCAAACGGTAATACGCTGACGGATGCCAGCGGCAAGAGCTACACCTGGGACTTCGAGAGCCGGCCAGTGCAGGCGATTGTACCGGACACCGGCACGGTGGCCTTCAAATACGACCCCTTTGGTCGCAGGATTTACAAGAGCTCGCCCAACTTCACCGGGATATTTGTGTACGATGGTGCAAACCTGATCGAGACTGTGAATTCCAGCGGTGCCGTAGTGGCTCGCTACACGGAGACACAGAGAATCGACGAGCAGCTAGCCGAGCTTCGCTCGGGCGGGAGCACTTATTACGAAGCGGATGGTTTGGGATCGGTCACATCGCTGAGTAGTTCAGCAGGAGCAGTCGCTAATACCTACACCTACGATTCCTTCGGCAACACCACGAACTCTACGGGCACGCTTAGCAATCCGTTCCGATACGCGGGCCGAGAGTTCGATACCGAAACTGGTATCTACGAGAACCGCTTCCGCTATTACGACCAAAGCGTCGGCAGGTTCATTTCCGAAGATCCGGTAGGATTCATGGGCGGCATCAACAAGTATGCCTATGTGTTGAACAGACCGACAAGTTTCAATGATCCGTTCGGTTTACAGGGTGGATGTCCAGAGTACCCAACGGATTGTGTTCACTCGCCCGATGAGCGGGCGAACATCCAGCGTGAACACGATCAGATGATGCAACAGATCCTCAACCCGGATCAGGAAATCCCAGATTCAGGGCCAAACAACCCTCTGACACCTGATAACGGGCAAAACTCTTGTTCGGCGAAACCAAAAAACTGCGAACAATCGTTCAACAGATGCATGCAGTCAGCCGACAGTGCGGCCAATCGATGCATAACATACAGCTTCGCAGCTTATGGCTTTGGCTTTGGCCTCGCGGAGTCCGGATGTCTATTTGCTGGGCCACTCGTTGCCGAATGCGCCGAGACAGTCGGGGTACTGGGAGAAGTTACGATAAACGTTATGTTTGGAGGTTGCGAATCCGGACAGGCGAATGCCCAAATACAATGTGTGGATGAGAGGAATCGGTGCTATGGATCACGCTGACGATAAGAATGCACGTCGCAAATTACGACTCGCCATATTGTTCGCGGCAGTCATCTTCACACTTGTTTTAGCTGCGGCCCAAATAGCTATTCACCGCCCGCCCATGCACGTCGTTTTCATCTTCATTGGCGTTGCGGGCATGCTGTTCAACATTGTGACTTGGATCTTATTGTCTGGGAAAGCACGTCAGGAAGGTAAGCGAATGCGCTTGAATCTTTCGTTTATCGCAGCGTCGATTGCATCCGCAGTAAGCATTGCCTACGGATTTGGTGAATCGCATTTTTCTCAGTACACCGTATACATTGTAATAGCTTGTATTCTTGTATCTTGTTTGATTAAGGTGTGTAGCCCGGCCCAAGATTGACGTTCCTGGCGGGACATAGCTTCCAAGAACGGCTACAACTACGACGCGGCGTCGAACCGTACGTCACTAACCGCGCCCGACGGGAGCACGAACTCCTACAACTACGACACGTTGAACCGGCTGACGACGCTCACCAACTCGCTGACCGGCCAGTTCGGCTTTGGTTACGACGCGCTGAGCCGGAGAACGCAATTGACGCGGCCGAACGGCGTCAACACCAATTACAACTACGATTCGGTGTCGCACCTGCTGAGCGTGCTGCATCAGGCGGGATCGACGACGCTCGACGGGGCCAGCTATACATACGACTACGCTGGCAACCGCACCAGCAAGACCAACGATCTCAACGGAACCACATGGAATTACGGCTACGATGCGATCTATGAACTGCTGCAGGTAACTCACGATGGGAGTACCAAGGAGAGCTATTCTTACGATGCGGTGGGCAATAGACTGTCGTCATCCGGAGTGCCGAGCTACAGCTACAACTCGTCGAACGAGCTGACTTCGAATTCGTCGGGGAGTTACACCTATGACGCAAACGGGAATACCCTCTCCGATCCCTCCGGCAAATCCTACTCCTGGGACTTCGAAAACCGGTTGATACAAGCGGTAGTGCCAGGTACGGGCACGACAAGCTTCCGCTACGATCCCTTCGGCAGACGGATTCAAAAATCCGGACCGCTCGGCACCACCAACTACCTCTATGACGGGCAAGATCTCGTGGACGAGGCCGGAAGCAGTGGTAGTTTCATTACTCGCTACGTTGATGGACCCGGCGTTGACGAGCCACTTTCGATGACAAGGAACGGGACAGCAGCCTTCAATGACGCAGATGCCCTGAATTCTGTCACATCTCTCAGCGGCCCAACTGGGGCTGTACTTGAAACATACAGCTATGACTCGTTTGGCAACTTGGTAGCGCAAACAGGAAGTGTCGCCAATTCACTTCAGTACACTGGTCGGGAGTTTGATCAGGAGACAAATTTATTGTTCTACCGCGCGAGATATTACGATGCGAGCTCTGGACGATTTCTGTCTGGTGATCCTATTAGATATGAAGCTGGCATGAATTTTTACGCATATGTCAGAGATAACCCGTTAGTTTACAACGATCCTTTAGGCTTGTACGGATGGTACGACGTGCTTCAAGCGTGGAATCACTATTGCTGGGGGCCCCCGACGCCGTGGACGGCGAACTTTGATTCTATTAACTGGGGGACTACCGTTCTGGATGTTTGGGGCGCGATTAGAGCGCAAGCCGGTGGAAGGTGCATTGAGCAGGCAATACCGGTAAACTTCACCATGGCTGCCCAGACAGCAGGCGCGGACGCGAATATCATTGGTCGTCACAGCGTTCGAGTGACTGGCACCCTGCAGATGCACTGCAATTGCAACTGGACTTTTCAAGGGGACATGTCATCGGCACAGGGATTTGATACATACACTTTTCACCCATCAAATCGTGGCGGCTGGGGCGAGTTTAAGAATTGGATAGGTGCACATCGCTGCAGGAAGGGGACCCCTTTCGAAATTTACCTTCCGGGGAATATTCCAATTATGAATTCTGGGACGAGCGGAGGTAAGCCAACATGCTGTCAATAGTGCGGCGGCGGTGGGCAGTCGGGATTGTTGTGGGTTTGATCTTACTAGCGGGCATCGCCTACGTACAATACAAGGATTGGTTAAACTGTCACGGAAAACCTCTAGTACGTGAGGAAGCTCTGCAAGACGCCCGTTCTCAGTTACAAGACTTGTCGCGATCTTTCTCTCTAGGAAATCCCCTCCCTTCACTTTCGGCAGAGAGATATGACGATTCTCGCGGTGAGTGGATGTTCACCTTTAGCAACGGCAGTTGCACGGTCGATATAATAACGGATCGTTGTAAGGGCACGGATATCGGAGGTGTGAGCAAGGGGTGCACCAAACACCGGACTCCTTAAAGATGTCGTATGCGAAACCGAAACGTGCTTCTTCTTTGCCTTGTTGCGCATCTGACATTCTGTTCGAAGAAACATTTTCCAAGGTGACTTCGGATGCCATCGCCGCCAATGAAGCGATATGTGCCTATAGTTGACGGAACTGCCGGGTCTCCGCTTGAATTACCGGCGAGACATAGGCGGTCCTGTGTTTCAGATGGGTGCCAAGCGGCGATTGCACCAACTGAAGTGACCCATCGCCAAGGAGTGTAGGGGCGATGTTATGTCAACTATTCTCTGGAGGACTTTTTCGCGCGCCTGTTTTCGAGAAGCTCTCCGGTAAGGAACGCCTCAAAAGCGAGATAGATCTCGTTATGTGGAAGAAAGCTTGGCGCAATCTCAAAAATCTGCTCTTCAGTAG
>Ga0210391_10003963_pt1 | contig 12458 bp, 9 predicted proteins | sample IncBWC12OmetaG_FD_160573 | JGI IMG/M metagenome (GOLD analysis project Ga0210391, IMG submission 160573) | Forest soil microbial communities from Barre Woods Harvard Forest LTER site, Petersham, Massachusetts, United States - Inc-BW-C-12-O ... | reverse complement strand
CCACGTCTAGCATGCAGACTTTTTTGCGGGCCCTGCGGTTGTATGCGATGGTTGCGTGGGTCGGAGGACTCGGTTTCTTTGCTTTTGTGGTTGCGCCGGTCGCCTTTCACAGCTTGGCAAGCGCGCATGAGGCGGGAGTTGTAGTGGGTGGGACGCTGCGAGTGTTGCACTGGATTGGATTGATTGGTGGAGGGGCTTTCTGTCTGGCGACGGGATGGCTTTGGCTTGGGGCCGAGGTGCCGGCGAGGGTGGGGTTTGTGCGGCAGCTGGCGCTGACGGGGATGATGCTGGTGGTGACGGCTTACTCGCAGTTCAGAGTGCTGCCGGCGATGGAGGTGGACCGCACACTCGCAGGGGGCGAGGTGGAGACCGCTTCGCTGGACAATGCGGGACGAGTTGACTTCGAGCGGTTGCATGCTCTGTCGGAGCGGCTGGAGGGGTTGGTGCTGCTGTGCGGGCTGGGGGTGGTGTTTGTTCTGTCGCGTGAGTCGCAGTGGCCGGAGACGGGGAAGCCGAAGACAGATAAAATCGTTAGACCATGAGAACTGAAGCGAATGGTTTGCGGTGCGGTGGGACTTCTATTTCTAAAGCGATCGGCGATGTGTTGAACATCTGCCGGAACGACTAGCCGTGTCTGCGCTTTGGTTGAGCCTGGTGCTGGGACTGGTCGCTGGGTTGGCGGACTATCTCGGCGGATTTCTGCTGGTGCGCAGGTCGCCTTCGGCAAAGGCCCTCCGCTATTTCGTAGCGCTGGGCGCGGGTTTCATGTTAGCGGCGGCGGTGCTGGAGATGGTCCCGGAGGGGATGCATGTGAATCCGCAGTGGGCGCCGCTGCTGGTGCTTGGTGGATACTGCGGGGTGCATCTGTTGGAGCATACGCTGGTGCCGCACTTTCATTTTGGCGAAGAGACGCACGCTCATGAGTTTCTTTCGGCGAAGACAAGCTACTCGGTGATGCTGGGGCTGGCGACGCATACTTTTTTCGACGGGGTGGCAATCGGTTCGGGGTTTGTGCTGTCGCACTGGCTGGGGTGGGTCCTGTTCTTCGCAGTGTTTCTGCATAAGATCCCCGAGGGTTTTACGATGGCGAGCGTGATGCTGGCTGGAGGACGCGGTCGGGCGATGGCGCTGAATTCTGCGCTGTTTCTGGGGGCGATGACGGTGGTAGGGGTGCTGGTGATTAATCTGGAGCCGAGCTGGGTACGGGTCGGGCTGCCGCTTTCGGCGGGGGTGACGATCTATGTTGCAGCGACGGACCTGGTGCCGGAGGTGAATCGGGAGCCGGGGATCAAGATGGCGCTCGTGTTTTTTGTGGGGGTGGTGGTGTTTTTTCTGCTTCGGCTGCTGGGGCCGGGATAGCGGGTCGTTTCGCTTTCCTAAACCAGTATTTTGAATCTACTGAGACTGCTCGATGAGTAGCGTCACGGTGGCGGAGTGCTGGAGGACGCTGCCGGTTGAGGCGGTGGCTGTGCCAGTGACGGTGATGGTGTAACTCTTGGCGGCGATGGCGAGAGCGTCGGCGGTGCTGATGCGGTCTCCGCAGCCGGTGGAGAGCAGGAGGGTGAGGCTTAGGAGGGTGAGGGTGAAGAACTTTGTTGGGATGAGACTGCTACGGGGACGAACGACAAGAGTTGCGACTGGTAACAACAGAAACGCCCACCTCAGGGATGGATGGGTTGGGGCGCTTTCTAGCGCGGCGGTGTTCGGGGTGGCGATGGTGAGGGTGAAGGTGTTGTTTGTACTGCCGGGCGGAAGAGTGGGAGGGTTGAAGGAGGCGGTGGCGAGATTTGGCAGGCCAGTGGCCGCGAGCGTGATTGAGCTGGAGATGGCTCCCTGAGGCTGCACGGTAAAGGTGAAGCTGGCGGAGCTGCCGGAGGGGACGGTTTGGGTAGTGGCGCCTGTGGGGGTGAGTGTGAAGTCGGGGTTGGCGGTGGGGCCGGTGCCGACGGTGATGAGTTGAGAGGTGGAGGCGCTGGGGGTGAAGTTGGAGCTTCCACTGTAAACGGCGTTGAAGGAGTGTTGGCCCTGGGTGATGGAGGTGATAGTGAAGACGGCCGCCCCTGTGGTGGAGAGCAGCGTGGTGGAGATTGGGCTGGCGCTGTCGAGGAGCGTGACTGAGCCAGCGGGTGTGCCGCTAGTCGTGCTGGTGACGTAGGCGGTGATGTTTATGGAAGAGCCAGTGCTGGCGGTCGCGCCGAGATTGCTTAGCGTGATAAGGGTGGGAGCGGGATTGATGGTGAGGGTCGTGGCGGGTGATGCGATGGCGTAGTTCCCTGCTGCCGAACCGGTCAACGTCGCGGTGATGGGGTAGGTGCCGGATGGCGAGAGCGTGGTGGCTGTGGTTGTGAAGGCGGCGGAGAGGTTCGATGTATCTTGCGGGAGGACTCCGGTAAGGGTACCGCTGATGCTGGGGACAGGTTGGCCGTAGAGGAGGGTGATTGGCGCGATAGTCGCGGTTAGTTGTTGGGGTGCGATGGTGAGGACAAAGGTGGAGCTTTGGGCGGCCCCGTGGGTCTGGTCTCCGACGTAGGTGGCGATGAGGTTGTGGATGCCAACGGAGAGGTTGGTGGTAGAGAGGGTGGCGGTGTTGGCTGCGAGGGTGAATGTGCCAAGGGTGGTCGTCGCGATGGAGGTGGTGTCGAAGAAGGTGATGCCGCCGGTGGCTGGGGTCGCGGAGGACATGGTAGCGGTGAGTTGGCCGGTGCCGTAGGCGATGACGGAGGGGGCGGTGAGGGTGAGAGCTCCCGGAGTGGTGAGGCCGAGGCCGGCGACGGTTTGGATAGTGGTTGCTGGCGCCGGGGCCGCTGTGAGTTGGCGAATGCGCTGGTTGCCGGTGTCGGCGAGGGTGATGACGGCGGAGGGAGAGATGGCGGCGTTGCTCGGACTGTCGAGCGAGGCGGCGATGGCAGGGTCTCCGTCGCCGGAGAAGGCCTGAGTGCCGTCGCCGGCTACGGTGGTGATGATGCCGGTGGCAGCGGCGATCCGGCGGATGCGGTGGTTCGCAGTGTCGGCCAGGTACAGGTCGCCATTGGTGTCGATGGTGAGGCCGTGCGGGAGGGCGAGGGTGGCGGCGATTGCGGGAGCGATATCGCCTGAGTAGCCCAGAGTGCCGGTTCCTGCGATGGTGGCGATGACGCCAGTAGTGGCATCGATGCGGCGGATACGGTGATTGTGAGTGTCGGCGAGGTAGAGGTTGCTGGCGGAGTCGAGGGCGATGCCGGCGGGTGAGTCGATGGCGGCAGAGATCGCGGGGCCGGCGTCGCCGGAGAAACCCTGGGTGCCGTTGCCGGCAATGGTGGTGATGAGGCCGGAGGCGGCGATCTTGCGGATGCGATGGTTGCCGGTGTCGGCTACGTATAGGTCGTTTGCAGGATCGAGGGCGAGGGCCGTGGGGAGGTCGAGTTGGGAGGCGGTGGCAGGGGCGTTGTCGCCGGAGAAGCCGGGAGTGGAACCCGCGATGGTGGTGATGAGGCCGGAGGTGAGGTCGAGTTTGCGGATGCGGTGGTTGTGGGTGTCGGCGATGTAGAGGTTGCCTGCGGCGTCGAGAGCGAGACCCTGAGGCGAGTCTAGTGTGGCTGCGGTGGCAGGGCCTGCGTCGCCGGAGAACCCTTGTGCGCCGGTGCCGGCGATGGTGGTGATGCGGCCGACGGTGTCGACCTTGCGTATGACGTGGTTCGCGGTCTCGGCAAGATAGAGGTTGCCGGCTGGGTCGAAGACGATCGCCGTAGGAAGGATGAGAGGCACGGTCAGTGCGGAGATCTGCGCAGCGACTGTGAGAGAAGAAGCGAGGGAGAGTATGAGGAGGAGTGCGGTCCGAAGTGGAGCGCGGCTGGAGCGAGGAGGGTGTGTGATGCTCTGCGTACCCATGAGGAGTTGGCCCGATGTTTTTTGGGATCAGTTTGGCTCGTTATGCGGCTTACGGGCCTATGCCTAACTTTACCGCAAGGATGATAGTCTTCGATTGACTTTTGCCGGTATCGCTGAGTCAATCGAAGAAAAGGGTGCGGAGGGAGAATGCCACGTCATTGCTTAACGTTGGATTTGAAGGACGATGAGACTGCGATCTCGGAGTACAAGCGGTATCACGTGAAGATTTGGCCAGAGGTTAAGCAGAGCCTGTTCGACGCGGGAGTGGTCGCGATGGAGATCTATCTGCTGGGAACGAGGATGTTCATGATTATGGAAGTGGACGCTTCATTTTCGCTGTCGGCGAAGGCGGCCAAGGACCTGGCGAATGCGAAGGTGCAGGAGTGGGAGACGATTATGCACGGGTTTCAACAACAACTGCCTGGGGCGCGAGCCGACCAATATTGGATGGTCATGGAGCGCGTATTCAGCCTGGACGAACAGTAGAGCGGCGATCGAGTGGAGCCGCAGGACGAAAAGCAGAAGGCCCCGGGAAACATTCCCCCGGGGCCTTCAGTTATTGGATGTTAAGTTGAATTAGGGGATGGTCTGGAAGCGGCCATTTGCAAGACCTACAGCGTATGGCTGGTACAGGGGAACGGCAGCACCGATGATCTCGGTGACGAAGGTATTAACACTACCGCCTGCGACCCAGACGTTTCCAGCCCAGTCTACGGCAACGGCTTGGCTGGCGTTCAGGTAAGTTACACCCTTCTGGAAACCGGTCGGCGGTGTAAGCGGCGAAGCCTCATTGGTACCAAATTCCGTGATCTCACTGAGACTCGGGGCGCCGCTGTTGGGAATCCAGGCGTTCGCACGGCCATCGACGGACAATCCTTTCGGTGCGTTGATCCCCGCCGATGCTGCTGGGAAGGGGAAGCCGCCGGCATCAGGATAAGTAGTTCCATTGTTGAAGAGCTGGGTTATAGCACCGGTATCGAGCGCAGAGGTGAAGATGCCACTGCGACCAACGGACAGCCCGTAGGAATTACCGGATGTGGGGAACGGGGTGGTGATGAAGCCATTCATATTACCAACGGCGGTGCTGGGCGCCACCTGAGAGATGAACGTTGAACCGGAGGAGACCCAGATGTTGCCCTGCGTCGCGGGTGCCTTGAAGTCAGGCATCAGACGAAGAGGGCCGGCGCCAACGGTGTTGGATATCTGGACAGGCGCTACCGCAGAGGTAGCGGTCGCTGCCACAGGCAACTGATAGAGGGAGCCAGTAGAGCCGGCGACCGCGGTGAAGTACACGTTGCCTACGCCGTCTGCCGTAATGGCGAGAGGCGCGACGGCGACTGGGAAGGCGAGGCTCGCGTGACTAGTCGGGTTGTAACGATACATGGTGGTACCGCCAGCCGACCATACGTTGCCCGCTGAATCGAGCGTTCCGCCAGACGATGTGAGGCCTGCGTCAAAATTGACGCAGTGAAAGGGTGCGCCCGTCGACGAGATGGAGGAAAGATTGCCTCCGGCCTGCGCGTTGTTGAACCACACGTTGTTCTGGCCATCGATGTTAATGTCGGTGGGTGAAAAGATGAAGCTGCCGGTACCGCCCGTGGGAGTGCCGCAGCTGCTGGTGCTTGAATAGCTGACGCCGACGGTCCAGTCAGTTGGCTGGACGGCGAGGGCGGGCTGGTAGGGCGCGCCAAGTGCAGGAGCCAGCGCAAAGAGATTCCCGAGGTTCGTTGTGCTGCCGTTGCTCGGATTGGTGAAGATATAGAAGAGTGCCTGGAGCGTATCCTTAGCCGGACTGAAGCTCCCTGGGTTGAGGTTGGTTACATTCGGTGGAGGGGGAACTGCCGACGAGAACAAGGTGGCACAGGCCGGCGCCGTCGAGGTCGCGCCGTTGATGCAGGTGGAGATGATGTTCGCAAGCGTGTTGATCTTCGCGGACTCCGGAGTTGCGGTAAGCGTTACGGACGAAGCAATATTGCCGTTGCTCGCCGCCGGAATCGTGGTGGAGGAGACAGCGAGACCGCTCGCCGCGTTGGCCAGAAGCGCAACGGTGTTGGGTAGATTGAGCACGATGAGTCGCTCTTCGCCTATACTGTCGGCGCTGAGGGTGTCGATGTTGTTGTTGGCATCAGCCCCCGGATTGAAGTATTGCTGCACTGCAGCCATCGTGGCGACGGTGGTCACTTCGCTCATGTAGACAAAGTTGGAAGCGCCAAGCGTGGCGCAGTCGCCATAGAGTGCGATGAATGCCGCTGCCGTGTTGGTCTGTCCGACGACACCGTTGTTCTGCGTATTGCCACCTTGAGAGGTCACATACACCAATGGCGATCCGCCAGAGCCGGGACAGGTGTAAACGTTTGTGGTGCCGTTGCCGCCCGAGCCTTTGGTGAAGCTAAAGGAGCCTGAGCCGTCGGTGGTGGTGATGGCCGCCTTGATGGCGGGAGCACCTTGGCCAGCGAACCACAGAGTGACGGCAGCGCCTATAACAGGCTGATTGCCACCATGAATCTTCCCGCTGAGGGCGGCGGGCGAACTGAATGGGTTTGCGCTCGGGGCCGTAGATGACATACTCGAGCAGCCAGCAGTGAGTACAACGCTCGATGCCAACAGCACGAGCAGATTTCGCTTTGAGCCCGTCAGCCGGGCAAAATGATTGCCAATCATGGGTGTTCCCTCCGAAAGGTAGTGGTGCGGTTTGCTACGCAAGGTTGTTGCCGTGGCGACAGGTTGTGGAGACCAGGGGGAAATCGCAGTCATAAAGATAAGACGGGTTTCGGAAAAAGGTACCTGATTGCAAGTCGAATGTAAAAAGCTTATCGAACGAACGCACTACGACCGCAGGTTGCATCTGAGTCCCCTTGGATGTAATAGCCCGTTCCGGGAAGCTAATTACAGGACAAAGGCAAAACTTGAACGTCTTATGATGGAGCATACCCGAGGTTGGCCAATCTGTTGCTTAATTGCTCATGATACTTTTGGGTCATTTATGGCAGCACAATTTGTTGTACCTGAGTGAAAGCTCGCGGTGCCGGATGGATTTCGTCTTTGAGCGCAAAACGATGCTAAGAACTATAGCTATTGATTCTGCTTGATTTAGATAGGACCAATTAGAACGGCGACTAGGTCTGTTTCGGCGAACGGGCGCCGGCCCCCTCGGGAAAAACTGATTCCAGTCGCCGCATGACGTGAGTCGGATCTGCCTGCCCACCTGTTACCCAACTTTGTTCCAAGCTGTGGATTTCCCGCCTTTGGCTGGTACTTTTCTCGCCGCCGCCGCGGAGTCTGAGCGTCTAAAACAAGCGGAATTACAAGGCCTTCGGTCGGAATGGGCAACTTCGGTTGCAGAAGACTAATCTATGCAGTAGATTGCTTTCGATCACAATCTTCTTCATCGGAGACGACCCATGCACGAGAAATTCATTGCTCTTGCAGCAAGCCTGACGCTTTCAGCGACGCTAATTTTGAGCGGATGCAAGAGCTCGGCCCCCGCACCAGCCCCGGGTGCCGCGCCCGACCAAAGCTCCGCGCCGGCGGCGCCCCCTGCAGGTGCACCAGCTGGTCCTGCGGCGGCTCCGGCTATGGCCCCGAGTACGGCCCCTGCCGCCACACCTGCGACGCCAGGAGCTGCACCGCCCGCAGAAGCGGCCGCTGCTCCTGTTCCGTCGCCACCGCCACCGCCGCCAGAACCTGTGAGGTTGACTGCCCCGGTGGGTGCTTCCGTGGTGGTGACCGTTACCGAACAACTGAGTGCCAGCCATAATAATGTTGGAGACGGATTTACCGGCGTTCTCGCGCAATCGGTCAGGGCTTCAGGTGGTGGGGTGGTCTTCCCTCGCGGAGCACATGTGGTTGGAACCGTGGTTGCCGCAAAGGGACAGGGGAAGTTCAAGGGATCCGGTGCGCTGGGAATCCAGGTAACGTCAATCTCCGGGACTCCGGTAAGTGTGAGCTCTTATGAGAAGGAACAGAAGGGTAAAGGAAAGCGCACGGCGGGATTCATCGGGGGCGGCGCGGGGGGCGGCGCGTTAATTGGCGGCCTGGCGGGCGGCGGCAAGGGTGCATTGATCGGCGGCCTGATTGGCGCGGGTGCGGGTACTGCCGGCGCAGCGTTCACCGGAAATAAGGACGTTGTGATTCCGTCGGAGTCAACCATCAGCTTTCACTTGACCGCGCCGGTGACGATTACGGTAATGCCTAAGAACACTGTTCCGCCACAGTGATAGCTTCCGCAATATATTGAAAGACCAGCACCTGTCCGTTCTTTTGTGGACAGGTGCTTTTTTTTGTGACAGTGGCGGCTAGTGAATGACTTCGCGGAGAAAGAAGGGTGTCGGCGGTAGACTGGATCCATGCGGTTGAATCCGGTTTTCTTATTGTCTGCGACCGATGTCGCGCACTTCCCTTCTGAAGCGAAGACGTTTGGAGCGCCGGAGGTGGCGTTTCTGGGGCGATCGAATGTGGGCAAGTCTTCGCTGATCAATTCTCTGCTTGGGTCGCGCGAAGCCAAGGTTTCTTCGACACCGGGGCGGACGCGGGCGATTAATTTTTTTTCGCTGCATGAGGGTGCGGGCGAGAAGATGAAGGTGAGACCGACGCTGATCTTTGCCGATCTGCCCGGGTATGGGTACGCGAAGATTTCGAAGTCGATTTCGGCGGAGTGGCCGAAGTTTATTGAGCCGTATCTTGCGGAGCGGGAGACGCTGGCGCTTTGCATTTGCCTGGTGGACACGAACATTCCGCCGCAGGAAAATGATACTCAATTGATTACATATTTGAAGCAGACGCAGAGGCCTTTTTTAGTTGTGGGGACGAAGGCGGACAAGCTGTCGAATAATCAGTTGGCGAAGTCACTGGCTGCGCTGAAGAAGGCGCATGGGGTGGAGGAGATTTTGCCTTTGTCGGCGAAGACCGATGCAGGGACGAAGGCGCTGTGGGCGAAGCTGATGGAAGTAGCGGAGTAAGGGCATCGTTTATCGCGAACACTCCACGGACTTGTTTGGCAATACAATTCGCTCATGCGCTTCGTCATCGTATTTCTGTTCTCCATCGTTGCTTTTGCGCAGGACCGGCTCGTTCTGCAGACAAGTGTGCTGCTCGACGGTAAGGGCGCGGTCCTCAAGAACCAGCAGATCGTCGTAGAGGGCGGCCGGATCGTGTCGGTTGGTCCAGGCAAGGCCAAGGTTGATTACGATCTCACGGGACTGACGGTGATGCCGGGGTGGATCGACACGCATGTTCATCTGCAGTGGCACATGGATGCGAACCACAAGTCGGTGAGCGGCGGTGTTAAACCAGAGGAGATGGCGCTTTACACTGCGGCGGACGCGTGGATGGAGTTCGAGGCCGGCTTTACGACGGTGCAGAGCGTCGGCTCGACCTTCGATGGGCCGGTGCGCGACGTAATTCGTCAAGGAGTGCTTCCCGGCCCGCGCGTGCTTACGTCGTTGATCCAGATACAGGGCATGGGTGGCGAAGGTGAGAAGCGGCATGCGTGGACGGACGACGAACTTCGCGAGATAGTTCGAAAGAACAAAGCCGATGGCGCGGACGTCATCAAGCTGTTTGCAACCACCGGCCTGGGCGCGGGTGGTGGACAGAGCATGACGAATGAACAGATCCAGACTGTCTGCTCAGAGGCGAAGGCGGTGGGGTTGCGATCGGTGGTCCATGCGATTGGCGATGCCGGAGCGAGGGTCGCTGTGTTGGCCGGTTGCACGTCGATTGAGCATGGCACATTTCTCAAGGACGAGACGCTCGATCTGATGGTGAAGCACGGGACCTACTTCGATCCGAACTTGCTGGTGCTGCATAACTATCTGGATAACCGGGCGAGTTTTACGTTTACGGAGGCGCAACTGAAGGTCCTTCAGGATGGGATCGCGCCTACGATCGACGTTCTGAAGCGGGCGCGCGGAAAGGGCGTTAAGATTGCGTTTGGGACCGACGCGGTGGCCGGATCGCACGGACGCAATGCCGAGGAGTTTGTGTATCGCGTGAAGGAGGGCGGAGAGAGGCCGATGGATGCGATTGTCAGTGCTACTTCTGTGTCGGCGGAGTCGCTTGGTTTGGGCCAAGAGATTGGGACGGTTGCTCCTGGATTCGAGGCGGACCTGGTCGGTGTTGAGGGGGACCCGCTCAGCGATATTACGGCGGTGCAGAAGGTGCGGTTTGTGATGAAGGGTGGGAAGATCTATAAGAACCTCCCACAGTGACCTCGGGTCTTTTGCCAAAAACCTGTCAGGGTTGACAGTTGCGTGGCCGTCGTTGAGTCAGTGATATCAGACTGTTGCTACAGGCATCGCGTCCCTAATCGGTCGCGAGCCGACTTTAAACAACGCGGAAGTGATGAGGAGGAGTTCTGTGATCAGGAAAAGAGTTCTATCGGTCGGCATGGCAGCGATCTTGATTTTGACTGGTGCCTCACTGGGGCGGAGCTCGGCGCAAACGCCTTCGAACACCTCTGCCCAGAGCAGCACGGACCAGGACATCGACTTACTGCGGAAGGACATTCGCTCGCAAAAGAAGCAAATCATAGCTGCCAACCTGCAGCTTACGGACGCAGAGGCGGTGAAGTTCTGGCCAATCTATGACCAGTACACTGCGGAGCTGGTCAAAATCAACGACGCGAAGTATGGGGCGATCAAGGAATATGCGACCAACTACGACACGCTCACTGATGATAAGGCCATTAACCTGACGGGTCAGGTCCTCGGTGTCGATCAATCGGTGGCACAGTTGCGGCTCAAGTATGTGCCGATAATTGGTAAGGCAATTTCCGGTAAGAAGACGGCCTTATTTTTCCAGCTTGACCGGCGGCTAGTGATGTTGATTGACCTGCAGTTGGCAGCGGCCATTCCTATGGTCCAGCCCTAGAGGGAACAACGGAGAGATGGCTCGCCGAGGGACGGACTATTGCGTTTTACCGGAGTACAATCGAGCCTCCGGCAAAACTGTGAGAGTGGCTCTGCGTTCATTTGCCTGAATATCAAACCGGTCCCCCAGAAATCCGTATTCGATCGATCGGTCTTGCGATCGACTTTTAAACAACAACTCGGAAATGAGGAGGAGTTCTGTGATCAGAAAATATCTTCTATCGATGACTATGGCTACAGTCGTGATATTCACGAACATCTCAGTGGGTCACGGTCAGGCGCAAGCAACTTCGGGTCAGAGCAGCGTGGACCAGGACATCGCGCTGCTGCGGAAGGACATCCGTTCGGACAAGAAGCAGATCATCGCAGCCAATCTGCAACTGACTGATGCCGAGGCACCGAAGTTCTGGCCCGTCTACGACCAGTACACAGCGGATCTCGCCAAGATCAACGATACGAAGATTGCGGCCATTAAGGACTATGCGGCAAACTATTCGACCCTGACCGACGACAAGGCGTTGGCGTTGACCCGACAGATCGTCGGGCTTGATGAATCGGTGGGGCAGCTGCGCTTGAAGTATGTGCCTATATTCAGCAAAGTGATCTCCGGTAAGAAGACTGCCTTGTTCTTCCAGTTGGACCGGCGGCTTACCATGCTTGTTGATCTTCAAGTGGTATCGGAGGTCCCGCTGGTTGAACCTTAGGGTCGCTGAAAGGGCGCCTTCGGTGATGCGCGTTCTGGCTTGAAAAAGAAAAGAGCGGCTGCGAGTTCTATGCTCGCAGCTGCCCTTTCATTCAGTGTGTTTGAATTTCTCTGACTATTCGCCGTAGTAGTCGAGGCCGAGGTGGGTGATGAGGTCTTCGCCCATGATGTGACGGAGGGTGTTTTTCAACTTCATTGATTGGATGAAGAGGTCGTGCTCGGGATAGACACCAGGGGCGCTGTCGGGAGCTTTGAAGTAGAAGCTGAGCCACTCCTGAATACCGAGACCGCGAAGGCTTGGCGTGCGGGCCGCGAGATCCATGAAGAGGATGAGGTCGAGAGCGAGAGGGGCGGCGAGGATGGAGTCGCGGCAGAGGAAGTCTACTTTGAGCTGCATCGGGTAGCCCAGCCAACCGAAGATGTCGATGTTATCCCAACCCTCTTTGTTATCACCGCGGGGGGGGTAATAGTTGATGCGGACCTTGTGGTAGAGGTCCTTATAGAGGTCGGGGTAGAGATCGGGCTGGAAGATGACGTCGAGGACGCCGAGCTTGGATTCTTCTTTGGTCTTGAAGGACTCGGGGTCGTCGAGAACCTCGCCGTCGCGGTTGCCAAGGATGTTGGTCGAGTACCAGCCGCTGACGCCGAGCATGCGGGTCTTGAAGGCAGGGGCAAGGACAGTTTTGATAAAGGTCTGGCCGGTCTTGAAGTCCTTGCCGCAGATGGGTGCGTTCATCTTGCGGGAGAGCTCGTTGAGAGCGGGGATGTCGACGGTAAGGTTGGGTGCTCCGTTGGCGAAGGGGACGCCTTCTTTGAGCGCGGCCCAGGCATACATCATGGATGGGGAGATGCCGGGGTCGTTGTCTACTAGTCCCTTTTCGAACGCTTCGAGTGTTTTGTGGACGGCGGTTTGTTCGAGGAAGATTTCTGTGGAACCGCACCAGATCATGATCTGGCGGTCAGTCTTGGTCTTGAACTCGGCGATGTCGTTGCGGATCTGGTTTGCGAGATCGCACTTG
>Ga0210391_10003960_pt1 | contig 12464 bp, 9 predicted proteins | sample IncBWC12OmetaG_FD_160573 | JGI IMG/M metagenome (GOLD analysis project Ga0210391, IMG submission 160573) | Forest soil microbial communities from Barre Woods Harvard Forest LTER site, Petersham, Massachusetts, United States - Inc-BW-C-12-O ... | reverse complement strand
CAGGTCGCGGTGGATCACCCCGCGGCGGTGCGCGAAGCGCGCGGCCTGCAGAATCTGGATGACGATGTCGATTGCCGCCGCCGGCTCCAGCGGCCCCTGCTCGCGCACCACCGCCTTCAGCGAGCGGCCGGGGAGGTACTCCATCGCGATGTAGTAGGTGCCGTCCCACTCCCCACGGTCGAAGATCGCCACCACATTTGGGTGGGAGAGGCCGGCGGCGCTGGAAGCCTCGCGGCGGAAGCGCTCCACGAACTCTTGGTCTTCGGCGAAGCGGTGGTGGAGCAGCTTGACCGCCACCTGGCGCCCCAGCAGCTGGTCGCGCGCGAGATACACGTCGGCCATCCCGCCGGTGCCGATCCGCGAGAGCACCTCATAGCGCCCGTCGATCACGGTGCCGGATTCGATCATCGCCGGGCCTCATTCATGGAGCAGCACTTCCATCACATGCCGAGCGATCGGCAGCGCGTACGTGGCGCCGTACCCGGGTACGCCCTTGACCGTCACGGCGATCGCGACGGTGGGGTTGGCCGCGGGAGCGAAGGCGATGAACCAGACGTTGTTGAGCGCGCTGCCGATCTGCGTTTCGGCGGTGCCTGTCTTGCCGGCGACCTGCACGCCCGGGATCCGCGCGTTTTCGCCGGTGCCTTCGTTGACGACGGCTTCCATCATCGAGGTGACGGCCGTGGCGGTGGAGGGCTTCATCACGACCGACTGCACGCGAGGAGAGATTTGCTGCACGACGCGCCCTTCGGGGTTCACGATCCGCGCGGTCAGGTGGGGCACCATCAGCCTGCCGTGGTTGGCGACGGCGGCGGCGACCTCCGCCATCTGCAGCGCGGTGACCCGCAGTTTGTCCTGGCCGATGCCCATCCGCCCAACGTCCACCAGCGGGCTGAGAGGCGAGAGCAGGCGTTCGCCCCCGCGTTGGTCCTCGTACTCCCCGGAGGCCGACATTTCTTCGGCGGGATAGTCGAGCTGCGGTTTGGCGTCGAAGCCGAAGCGGCGCATATAGCGGGCGAGCGTCGGCTTGCCGACCTGTTCGGCGACCTGCGCCCACACCGTGTTGACAGATTTGGCGAGCGCCTGCGTGAGCGTCAGCTCACCGAAGCTTTCGTTCTGGTCGTTGCTCAACGGCACACCCGACACCACGATGCCGTTGCGGCCGCTGAGCGTCGAGGAGGGCGTGAACTTGCCGGTGTCGATCGCCGCGGTGGCGGTGAGCACCTTGAAGGTCGACCCCGGCGCATACCCGTACTGCACGGCGCGATTGAGCAGCGGGGCTTCGCTGTCGGCTTTGAGCTTTTCGGTGGCGGCGGAGGAGCGCAGCGCGTTTGGGTCGTAGCTGGGGGTGGAGGCCATCACCCGCACGGCGCCCGTGGACGGCACCAGCGCAACGACCGCACCCTGGTGAGCGCCGAGGTCCGCGAGCGCGGCCCGCTGGGCGGCAGGGTCGAGCGTGGTGATCACTTCATTGCCCTTTTCGGGGCGGCCCTGGAACTGGTCGAGGATCGACTGCAGGTCGCTCTGGCGCTGCCCGCTGAGGGGAGCGTTGCGATAGCGCTCGAGGCCCGTGCGATCGAGCGACAGCGGGTAGGAGTAGCCGATCGCCTGGGCGAACTCTTCACCGGTCGGATAGGTGCGTTCGTAGGTGCCTTCGCGCGTGCGCACACTGCGCGCGAGCACGGTGCCGTCGGCCGCCAGGATCGCCCCGCGCTGCACGTGCTCCTGCTCGATCAGCGCGCGTTTGTTGAGCGGGTTTTCGCGTAGCGAGGAGGCCTCGAAGATCGTCCAGCGCGAGGTGAAGGCGACGAGCAGCCCGAACAGCACCAGCACCAGCATGTAGAGGCGCAGGATCGGGCGGTTCATTCACTCAGCTCTTCCAGTTCGATCGAGTGCACGAGCGAGCCGGCTTCTTTTTCGGAGCGCCACTTGTTGTCGAGCAGCGTGCCGCGGCGCGTGGGGCTCAGCGTGGAGGCGCCGACGCCGGAGACGTAGTAGGTGCTGTAGAGGTCGATTCCGCCAGGGAGCTTGTAGGGGAGACCCCGGTACATCGTCACCAGCCCGCGGGCATTGGTGCCGACGAAGAACACCGACTGCGCGGCAATGTACCCGCCGCCCGCCAGCACCCCGAGCAAGGCGAGCACGATCAGCGCGGGCAGCACGCCACGACGACGTCGCCGCCGAGGGACACCGGGCGCGGCGTCGGGGGAGCGGGGACGGCGCGCCACCACCGGCGTGGCCGGCAGAGCGGCGTGCGTGCGATGAGCGTCCCGGCGCGCTCGCACCGACGATCGCTCCCGGGCACGAGCTTCGGTGGACGCCGCCCCCTCCCGGCCGTCGCTGGCGCGCGAGGGGGGTGCGAGCACCGCGGACGACGGGCGCGTGGCCCCCACGGCGGGCATGCTCACGACGGTGGCGTCCCGATCGAGCTCGGCGGTGCCTGGGGCGGGCGTGCTCGGCGAGCCCACCTCCTCCAAGCGCAGCAGGATGACGGTGATGTTGTCGCGCCCGCCGGCGTGGTTGGCTTCCGCGATCAGCGCCTCGCCGATGTCGCGCAGCCGCGCACCGGCGTGCAGGCGCAGGACCTCGGCGAGCCGCGCCTCCGGGACCATCGAGGTGAGGCCGTCGCTGCACAGCAGGTAGATGTCCCCGGCGCGCGCGCGGAACGAGCGGGTGTCCACCTCGACGGTCTCCTCGGGCCCGAGCGCGCGGGTGATGATCGAGCGCTGGGGGTGGTCCTCGGCTTCTTCAGGAGTGAGGCGGCCCTCACGGATCAGCTCGTCCACCAGCGAGTGATCGTCGGTGAGGCGCAGTAGCTCGCCGTCGCGCAGGCAGTAGGCGCGGCTGTCCCCGACGTGGGCGATCGCGACCTCCTGCTCGCCCACGTATACGGCGGTGAGCGTCGTGCCCATGCCGGCCTGCTCGGCGTTTTCGCGGGAGAGCGCGTGGATGCGCGCGTTGGCCGCGAGCGCGTGCGCGGCCAGCCCCTCCTCCGGCGGCGAGCCGTCGGGCAGGCCCGCGTGGAAGGACTCCACCGCGATCTTCGAAGCCACCTCCCCGGCCTGTGCGCCGCCCATTCCGTCAGCGACCACGAACAGCGGCGAGCGTGCCAGCAGCGAGTCCTCGTTGGCGCGTCGCTGCAGGCCGGTATCGGTGCCCGCGTACTGCTCGGCCACGCGCAGCATCAGTCGCCGCCCGTATCGGTCCGTGGGGTCATCAATCGACCTCGAATACGAATTCGCTCTCGCCGATCCGGACATGATCGCCGGGATGCAGCGGACGTGGCGTGTCCAGCAGCTCCTCGTTGAGGTAGGTGCCGTTGGTGGAGCGCAGATCCTCGACCACGAGCGTCCCCGCCTGCTCGTAGATGCGGGCGTGGCGCGAGGAGGCGAAGGGATCGTCCAAGCGTATCTCCGCGTGGTCGCCGCGACCGAGCACGAGGTCGCCGTCCAGGTCGTAGATCATCCCCGCATCGTGACCGCTCGCGCGGGCGACCACCAGACGGGGGGCACGGCGGGCGACGTTGGAGCGCCCGAGCGCGGAGGCAGCCTGCAGGCCGGTCGCGTCCGGAGGGGCCGCATAGCCCGATCCCGCGCCGCCCCCAGCGCCGTAGCCCGTGGGTGGATGGGTGCGATCGCGTTCGCGCAGATCGCTCAACGCGCTGCGCGCGACCCACAGCAGGAACAGGTAGAGCACGGCGAGGAAGCCGAACTTGAGCGCGACCGACACCGGCTGCAGCGTATTCATCGCTGCTCGAAGACGATCTCGGTGGTGCCGAGCTCGATCCGGTCGCCGAGCTGCAGCGGCCGCGAGCCGCGCAGCCGCTCGCCGTTGAGCAGCACGCCGTTGGTCGAGCCCAGATCCTCGATCGCCCACCCCTGCACGGTGGGGTGAATATGGGCGTGACGGCGGGAGATCCCCGCATCGTCGAGCACCACGTCGCAGTCGCGACTGCGGCCGATCACCGCCCCTTCCGGGGCGACCACCAGGCGCCGCCCGCCAACCAGCAGCAGGGCGCGCGGGGGGCGACTGGAGCGGGCCCGTTCGAGCGGCTCGCGCAGGCGGGCGGAAGAGCTGTAGATCATCGTCTGCCCATGCTCGTCCTCGTGGCGAGGGGCGCCGGCGGCTGCAGGCCAATCACCGCCGGCGGGCTGCTCCCACGCCCCGCCTTCGCCAGCGTGGTCGTCGAGGTCGCCATTGCCATTGCCGGGGACATCGGGGCGCACCAACCGCGCCTGGATGCCGAACTCGCCGAGTGACAGGGAGTCGTCGGTGTGGAAGGTGATGATGGGGTGGGAGGCAAGCGTGAGATCCTCGCCGCGAGCATGCTCCAGCAGGTAGGCGCAGAGCTCGTCGATCAGCTCGTCCTCGACACCGTCGTAGCGGGCGCGATCCGGCGGGGAGAGCCAGACGGCGTACTCGTTGGGGGCGTACACGCGCGACACCGAGGTGGTGCGGTGCTCGTCCATCTCGCGCGCCAGCTTGCGGGCGATTTCCATCGGGCGCACCTCGGAGCGGAAGAGGCGCCCGAAGGCGCCCTCCACGAGGGAGGCGAGGGTGGTCTCGAGGCTCTTGAGGGGGTTCATGGAATGCCCGATCACTGGGGCGGAGCCGACAGCGTCGAACTCCGCCGTCCCGCCACTCCTCACTTTAAGGCTCCTCACGCAACAATCGTCCGCACCGGCCCGCGCAGCGCTCGTGCGACGACCGCGAGCAGTGCCCCAAGCGAGGCACTGAGGATGACGCCATGTGGGGATGGAAGCGTGGCGCCGGCCACAGGGAGGCCGCGACCGAGCGCTTGGATGCCCGCCCACCCGGCCACCAGCGCGACGGCCCACAGGATCGCGGCGAGCGCATCGAGCATCGCTGAGCGCCCCCACACCACCCAGGGAAGGATTGCGGCGGCGAGCGCCCACAGGGCCGCTTCGAGCAGCAACGCGACGCTCAGCAGGTGTAGCACCGCTTGGGCGGTGCTCGCCACGGACCCGTCCAGCGGCAGCTCGGTGAGACGCAACCACCAGTAGCCAAGGGCACCCAGCAGGGCGCGGGAGCGCCAGCGGGCGAGCTGGCCGGCGAGTGCGGGGAAGGCGCCCGCGAGGCCGACGAGGCCCAGCGCGGGCGCAAGCAGCGCGACAAGCCAATACGGCCCGGGTCGGCGCACCAGCAGCACCAGCGGCAGCACCGCGCCGAGGGCGAGCAGCGCAACCCCGGGGTGGTCGACGGCGATCTGCCAGACACACGCCGCCAGTGTCGCGGCGACCCAGGCCAGCCGCGCGGCCGTCAGCCAGCCCGTCAGGTCGGGCTGCTCCGCAGGGGAATCCAGGGAAGAGTGCCGCGGCGCCTGCACCTCCGTCGCCATCGCCGGGGCGCAGGAGGGTTGAAGGGGTGAGGATTGAGCCGGCCCCTCCGGGCCGGCTGGGAGGGGGCGAGGGAGCGGCGCGGCGGGAGCGCGCGTGCGGCGCCCCCAGGACGAGCGTCGCAAACCGTGGCGCAGACCGTCGTCGAGCGCGTCGCTCAGTTCCGGCAGCGTCCCACGCAGCGCGGGATCGGGCTCGAGCGCCCGGTCGAGCGCATGGGTGAGCTCGCGCCGCAGATCGCGGCGCTGGCGCTCCAGCGGCGGTAGCGGCTCGCCGATGCGACGCGCCGTGGCTGCCGGAGTGGGGCCACGCACCGGGTTGACCCCGCTGAGCGCCTCATACAGCACGAGCGCGAGTGAGTACAGGTCGGCGGACGCCCCGGCCTCACCGCCGTCGATCTGCTCGGGAGCCATGTAGGCGAGCGTGCCGAGCACGTCGCCGGTGCGGGTGAGGGACTCCTCGCCGGCGAGCAGCGCGCCGCCGAAGTCGGTGAGCTTCGCGATCGGGGCGGCGCGGCCGAACGCAGGCGTCTGGACCGGGGGCCACTCCGGAGTTGGGCCGGGATCGGCGGCCGCGGACACCAGCACGTTCTGCGGCTTGATGTCGCGGTGGATCACTCCGCGGCCGTGCGCGTGCAGGAGCGCGTCCGCGAGCGCGATTCCGATTTCGATCACCTCCTCGTCACAGAGCGCCTCGGCCGCGATCAGCTGGGCGAGGGTGTCGCCGTGGACCAGCTCGGAGATCAGGTAGAAGGTCTCCTGCTCGGCGCACGCCTCGTACAGGGCGACGATCGCGGGATGCGCCAAACGGGCGTTGGCGAGCGCCTCGCGCGTGGCGCGCTCGCGATCTTCGCCGGCGGGGAGCGGAATGATCTTGACGGCCACCTCGCGGTCGAGCAGCTCGTCGTGGGCACGCCACACCACCCCGAAGCCGCCGGCGCCGAGGGGTTCGAGCAGGAGGTAGCGCTCGAGCACCGTGGTGCCCCGCTCGGCCAGCGGCCGCCCACCGCGGACCCGAGCTTCGATGCGGCGATGGTCGCGCTCGGGGGCGATCAGTGTGTCGTGAGAGTCCACCGACTCCTGCGTTCGCCGATGCGCGGGCGCTCCCTGCCACGAGCAGGCAGGAGAAGCGGAGGTGAGCGAGAAGTTGCAAGAAGTTGCATATGGCACCAGCCAGCAGATGAGCGGCCGAGCGGCCGGTCATACTGGTGCCTTCCTCGATACGCAGGCAAGGAGCGAGACAGCTTGTCGTTCTTCGACGATGATGAGGGAGGAGCCCCGCGGCCGGCCGCCGCGGGCGGGCGGGCGCCTAATCCCCCCCGCTCGCAACCGCGTCCGCGGCGGCCACAGCGGGCGGGCGGGCATCCAATCCCGGCCGCCGATCGCCACACGATGATGGTGCGGCGGCGGATCGCCGCCGGGGTCGGGGTGGTTGTGCTGATCCTGGTCGTGCTGCTGATCGACGGCTGCCTGAAGAGCGGCAAGGAAGAAGCGCTGAAGAAGTACAACCACGAAGCGGGACAGCTGGTGGGGGAATCCGACCAGCAGGTGGCGCATCCCCTGTTCGCCGGGCTCGCCGGCGCTTCCAGCGAACCACCGCTGAACGTGGAGCAGAAAGTCAACGAACTGCGTGATGTGGCGCAGCGACAGGCCGAACAGGCCAAGCGGCTGAGCGTCCCGAGCGAACTGGATGCGGCACAGCGCTACTTCACGCTGACGCTAAATCTGCGCGAGGAAGCACTGGCAAAGATCGCGCCGCTCGTGCGCGAGGCACTGGGTGGCAAAGGCAAGCAGGCGAGCTCGTTGATCGCCGGCGCAATGGAGATGCTCCTGGCCTCCGACGTGATCTACTCCCAGCGGGTGGCGCCGCTGATCCAGCAGGAATTGGCGGCGGGCGGCGTCCAAGGGTTGAGCACCGCGAGCACGCAGTTCCTGCCGAACCTGGGGTGGCTGGAACCGGGCACCGTCGAAGAGCGCCTCACCGGGAAGTCCTCGACTGCGGCGCAGAGCGGCCAGATCGCCCCGGGCACGCACGGCTCGGCGCTGAAGGGCGTGAGCGTCGGCGGCACCGAACTGCAGCCAGAATCGACGGGTACGGTCAACCACCTCAGCGGTGGATCCAACCCGACGTTCAAGGTGATGGTCGAAGACTCCGGTAGCAACACGGAGACCGACGTGAAGGTCGAAGTCACGGTGACCGCCGGGGGCAAGCAGTACAAAGACAGCCGTACGATCGCCAAAGCCGAACCGGGCGTGACCTCGACCGTGGGCATTCCCGTGGAAGGCGTGCCGGTGGGCGCGGCCGCGAACGTGGTCGTCTACGTGCAACCCGTTCCGGGGGAGACCAACCTTGAAAACAACAAGGGCACCTTCCTGGCGGTGTTCAGCGGGTAAGGGCCTCGACGCGCTCCAGGGCTGTCCGCGTGTGTGAACGATGGCTCTGGTGTGGTTGCCCCTGCCTGCGCGATAGCTTGTCTGCATGAGCGCCTCCGACCTGACCGACACCCAGGGAGTCATCGCGATCGCCGCTGCCGCGATCGCCGTGGTGTCGCTGCTGGGATGCGTTGCGCTGGCGCTCAGCCTGCGCCGGCTGCGCGCCGCGCAAAAGGTCGTGCTGGGCGAGGGGGAGCGCGACGTGGTGGCCCACGCGGCGGCGATCCAGGGGGGCTTCGAGGATCTGCGGGAGTACGTCGGGGAGGTGGCGGAACGCCTGGAGCAGCGATTGGGAGGTGTGGAGGCGGGTCTGCGCGGCGCGATCTCCCACCGGGCGCTGGTGCGCTACGACGCCTACAACGAGCTCTCCGGACACCAATCAGTGTCGATCGCGCTGCTCGACGACACCAGCTCGGGGGTGGTGCTCACCTGCATCCACCACCGCGACCAGGCACGCGTCTACCTCAAGCAGGTGCACGGGGGGGAGGGCGAATTGGAGCTCTCCCCCGAGGAGGCGGAGGCGGTGCAGGTGGCGCTCTCCACGGCGGGCAGCGGCGTGTCCGCCTGAGCGATGCTCCCGCGCGTCGGCTTCCTGGGTCCCGCGGGGACCTTCACCGAGGAGGCGCTGCTCTCGAGCGCGGCGGCGGACGCCGTCGAGCCAGTGGCGTTTGCGACGATCTACGACACGGTGGTTGCGGTGCGCAGGCGGGAAGTGCAATGGGCGGTGGCGCCGATCGAGAACTCGCTCGACGGGTCGGTGACGGTGACGCTCGATCTGCTGGCCGAAACGGGGATTCGCGCCGAAGGCGCGTGTCCTCCGGCTTCGGTAGACGAGCATGGAGACCTGGAGATTGTGGGGGAGGTGCTGCTGGCGGTGAAGCACTCGCTGATCGCCGCGGGACGGGTGGCACTGCGCGAGATCGACACGGTGATCTCCCATCCCCAGGTGCCGGGGCAGTGCACGCGCCTGCTGCGGGGGGAGCTCGCCCACGCGCGCGTGCTGCCGGCGAGCTCGACGGCGGAGGCGGTGCGCATGGTGGCGGCCGGGAAAGTGCGGGGACAGGCGGCGCTGGGAACGCGGCTGGCGGCAGATATCTACGGCGCCACAGTTGTGCGCGAGGGGGTGCAGGACCACGACGACAACGTCACGCGCTTTGTGTGGCTGGCAGGGACGGGTAAGACCGACGATCCGCCCTTGAGGGTCGGGATCGAAAGTCCACCGCCGGGGGGGTGGAAGACATCGGTGGTGTTCTGGGGCTCGGGGGCAGACAGCCCCGGCTGGCTGGTGCGCTGCCTGGATGTGTTTGCTCAGCGCGCGATCAACTTGACCAAGATCGAGTCGCGTCCGCAGCGGGCTCGCATGGGCCACTACATGTTTTTCGTCGATCTTCAGGGCAGCGCGCGAGAGCCCACGGTGGCAGAGGCGCTCGCGGGGCTGCGTGCGGTGTGCGAGCAGGTACGCGTGCTGGGCTCCTATCCGGCAGGGACCGACCCGTCGGGACCGTAGCGGTGGCGCGGCAAGCGAGCACAATCGACCACATTCGTCGCTACACTGCGCGCACGGATGGATACCACCATTCCACCAGACCCAGTTCGGTCCGTGCCGCCTCCCGAGCACCGGCGGCGCGGGCCTGAGAGTGGGCGGGTGCTCGTTTTGAACGCGACCTTCGAGCCGATCAACGTCTGCTCGGTGCGCCGCGCGGTGGTGCTCCTCCTCAAGGAGAAGGCCGAGTTGGTGGAGCGCGGGCGGTGGGAGCTGCACTCGGAGAAGACCACGCTTGCGCGACCGGCGGTGATCCGCCTGGTGGCCTACGTGCGTGTCCCCCGCGACGCCCACCAGCGCAAGATCACGAGGCGCGCCGTGTTCGCCCGCGACGGCTGGACCTGTCAGTACTGCGGCTCACGCGCCAACCTCACCGTGGACCATGTGATCCCCCGCTCCAAGGGTGGGCCGTCGAGCTGGGAGAACATCGTGGCGTCGTGCGCGCCGTGCAACCGCCGCAAGGGCGACCGGCTGCCACGCCAGGCCGGCATGCAGCCGCGACACGCGCCGAGGGTACCGCGCGCGGAGGTGTTCATCCACGTCGCCAGCCCGTCGATCCCGGCGGCGTGGCGCCAGTACCTGCCGCAGACGGCCCAGGCCGCCTGAAGGCTGCCCGCCCAAAGCAGGTCGGTGGGCCGCCCGGCAGATCGATATGCGCGAAAACGGCCGGTTGCGTCAGGGTTCCGGAGCGTGCACCCGGGTTCCGCCTGGCCGAGAAAGGACGAGGGACGCCGCAAACCCCCGCGGCGTCCCTCGCACCTGCTTGTGTCTCTCTTTTGACTGGAAAGACCGAGACTGCCTGCGCTGCCGGAGGGACCAGGGCCGGCGGCGGTCTCGGGGTGTCCCGGGTTGGATTCCGCTACGCGGTCCAGCCTGCCGACCTAGCGGCCGGTCACCTCCAGGGTCCCGCAAGAACTGTCACTCAACGTACGGACCACCTCCTTTCTCTGGTCTCGCCAGAGTAGCGGACGGAGGTGACGTCACGCAAGGGGGGAGTTGCCGTTCTCCTCCGGATCGCCGTGGAGACCGTCCTCAGAGGAGTCGAGCAGCTCTACCGGCTCGTTCTCGCCACTGCCATCCACGCCGGTGCCATCCCCACTACTGTCGTCCTCCCCGCCATCATCGACCACCAGCGCGACGGCGCTGACGACGTCGTCGTCCTTGAGGTTCATCAGACGCACGCCCTGGGAGGCGCGGCCGTAGCGGCTGATTCCCTTCACCGAGGTCCGCTGCACCATGCCGCCGATCGAGATGAAGATCAGCTCCTCGTGCTCGCGCACCACCAGCGCACCGGCGAGCGCGCCCTTGCGGTCGGTGAGCGCGATCGTCTTGACGCCCATCGCGCCGCGGCCCTTGCGGGGGTAGTCTGCTATCGGCGTGCGCTTGCCGTAGCCGTTCTCAGTGACCACGAGCAGCTCCTGATCGTCGCGGGCGACGTCCATAGCGAGCACGTAGTTGCCTTGCTTGGAGACGTTCATACCGCGCACGCCCGAGGTATCGCGGCCCATCGGACGCACCTGAGACTCGTGGAAGCGCGTGGCTTGGCCGGAGCGAGAGACGATCAGGATGTCGTCCTCGCCGCTGGTGCGGCGCACCGCGACCAACTCGTCGTCGTCGCGGATCTTGATCGCGATGATGCCATCGGCGTTGATCGGCGTGTTGTAGGCCTTGAACTCGGTCTTCTTGACGATCCCTTGCCGCGTGGCGAACACGAGGTAGGCGCCCTCGCTGTAGTCGCGGGTGGCAAGCACCGACTGCACCCGCTCGCCCTCGCGCAGAGGCAGCACGTTGACCAGGGCACGGCCCTTGGCGGTGCGGGAGGCCTCGGGCAGTTCGTAGACCTTCGAGCGGTACACCTTGCCGCGGTTGGAGAAGAACAGCAGATAGTCGTGGGAGGAGCAGACGAACAGGTGCTCGATGAAGTCGCCGTCCTTCATGTCCATCCCGGTGACGCCGCGGCCGCCTCGGTGCTGCTGGCGGTAGGTGGCCAGCGGCAGCGACTTTATGTAGCCGGTGCGGGTGATCGTGATCACCATCTGCTGGTCGGCGATCAGATCCTCGATGTCGATCTCGTCCTCGGAGTGCGTGATCTCACTGCGTCGCTCGTCGCCGAAGCGCTCGCGGATCTCACTCAGCTCCTCCTTGATGACCGCCAGCACCCGGCCCTCGTCGCCGAGAATCGCGCGCAGCTCGGCGATCCGCTCGGTGACATCGGCGTGCTCCTGTTTGATCGAGTCGGCCTCCAGCGCCGTGAGCTGGGAGAGGCGCAGGTCGAGGATCGCGCTGGCCTGGATGTGGCTGAGCTCGAAGCGCTCCACCAACTGCTCGCGCGCCGCTTCGCGGTCGCGCGAGGCGCGGATCAGTTCGATGATCGCATCGAGGTTGTCGAGCGCGATCAAGAGGCCGAGCAGGATGTGGGCGCGGGCCTCCTTCTCGGAGAGCTCGTGCTTGGTGCGGCGTACGATCACTTCGCGCTGGTGGGCCACGTAGTTGTGGATCACCGCGCGCAGGTTGAGCGTGCGGGGGACGTTGTCGACGAGCGCGACCATGTTCACCCCGAAGGTCGACTGCATCGGGGTGTGCTTGTAGAGCTTGTTGAGCACGACCTTGGGGATCGCGTCGCGCTTGAGCTCGATCACCAGGCGCATCCCGCGCTTGTCGGACTCGTCGCGCAGGTCGGAGATCTCGGGGATCCGTTTGTCGCGGACGAGGTCCGCGATCTTCTCGATCAGGTTGCCGGGGCCGCCCTTCTTGACCATGAACGGCAGCTCGGTGACGACGATCGCCTCCTTGCCGTGGCTGAGCGGCTCGACGTGGGCGCGCGCCTGCACGCGCACGCGGCCGCGACCGGTCTCATACGCGTCTTTGATGCCGGCGCGGCCGAGGATGATCCCGCCGGTGGGGAAGTCGGGTCCCTTGATGTGGCGCATCAGGCCCTCGACCTCGATGTCGGGATCCTCGATGTAGGCGACCGTGGCGTCGATCACCTCGCGCAGGTTGTGTGGCGGGATGTTGGTGGCCATGCCGACGGCGATTCCCGAGGAGCCGTTGACGAGCAGGTTGGGGAAGCGCGAGGGAAGCACCAATGGTTCGCGCTTGGAGCCGTCGTAGTTGGGCACGAAGTCGACGGTG
>Ga0210391_10003959_pt1 | contig 12467 bp, 19 predicted proteins | sample IncBWC12OmetaG_FD_160573 | JGI IMG/M metagenome (GOLD analysis project Ga0210391, IMG submission 160573) | Forest soil microbial communities from Barre Woods Harvard Forest LTER site, Petersham, Massachusetts, United States - Inc-BW-C-12-O ... | reverse complement strand
CGGATTCACAACTTGCTCGACGACGTCGTCGAGGGCCGCACGCTCGGCGACCTCCGCGACCTTCTCGAGCGACGTTTGCAGAGCGAGCGCGTGCAGCACGACGAGCTGCGGCGGCGCGCGTTCGAGCTCGGGGGTGCGGCCGTCGAGCAGGCCGCCGGCTCCGGAGCGGATCTCGTCATCGAGGGGCAGGACCGGCTGCTCGAGAAGCCCGAGTTCATCGACGGGAGCCAGGTGCGGCGCCTCGTGACGGCGCTCGACGCGCGCGAAAAGCTCATCAAGTTGCTCGACCTCGCCATGGGCACGAAAGGCGGCCATGTCGCGATCGGCGACGAAACCGGTGACCTCGGCGGCGGGCAGCTCGCGATTGTCGGCGCCGCGTACACGAGCCATGGGCAGACCGCCGGCACCGTGGGCGTCATCGGCCCGACACGGATGGATTACGCGCGCGTCCTGCCGCTCGTCGCGGCGACCGCCACGGCGATGAGCGAGTTTCTGGAACGGTCCGAAGCCTCACGAAAAGAGACCGACGACCCATAGAGGGGCTAGGCTGGAGGCCTCGTGCCGATGCGCCCTTCTCCGCCGGATCTGCCCGGCGCCACGACCACCGATTCGCCCATCGACCGGGCGCTCACCCTTCTTTTGGCCGACGAAGTCGAGGCCGCCCTTCGGTGGAGCGCGGCGGTCGTGGAGCGCGACCCGTCGATTCCGAGTGGGCTCGTCATCACGTGCCGCTTGTTGAAGCAGCTCGGACGTCCGGAGGCGGCCATCGAGGGGTTCGGGCTCGCGGTTCGCCGCGCGATCGACGCGGCCAACCTGCCGCTCGCCGTGGCCGCGATCGCGGACCTGCGCACGCTCGCGGTCGACGTGCGAGGGCCTCTCGAAGAAGTCGCGTCGGCGTTCTGCCTCGGCTCGGCGCGCCTCCAGGAGACCGAGACGCCGCCGCCGCCGCTGCCCAACTTCGAGGGATTCCAGCCCCTGAGCTCGTATTTGAGCGGCCCGGCGCTGACGTCGAAGGCCACGCAGATCGTGCACGTGGCGACCCGCAATTACACCGAGGCGACGGGCGAGCTGATGTTGACCGCGCCGCTCCCGTTCTTCAGCACGCTCACGCACGATGCGTTGCGCGATCTGCTCGGCGCGTTCGAGATGGTCACCGTGCCTGCCGGCGCGCGCATCATCACCGAGGGCGAAGAAGGCGCGGAGGCGTACATCGTCGCGCGGGGCGAGCTCGAAGTGACGCGCTCGAACAGCGGCGAAGAAGGCGCGTACCCGACGGTGCTCGCCCGCCTCGTGACCGGGGCGCTCGTCGGCGAGATGGCGCTCCTTTCGCGCGCGCCGCGCGCGGCGAGCGTCATCGCGACGCGCCCGTCGATCCTTCTCGTGGCCAAACGCGAAGTGCTGGAAGCGGTCGCCGAGAAGCGCCCCGAGGTCGCCGTGGAGCTCGCGGCCCACTGCCGCCGGCGCATGGTCGCAAACCTCGGGCGCACGTCGTCGATGCTGGCGGCGGTCTCGCCGCAGGAGCGCACGGAGCTCGTCGAGCGGTTCGAGACGAAGATCTTCGAAAAGGGCGACAAGCTCGTGACCGAAGGGCAGGACGCGCAGGGCCTGCACTTGGTGGCATCCGGCGAAGTGGCCGTCGTGGCCCACGAGGCCGGCGAGTCGGTCGTCGTGGCGACGCTGAAGCCCGGCGACACCGTCGGCGAAGTCGCGCTCGTCTTGCGGCGCAAGGCCAACGCGGACGTCATCGCGATCCACCCGACCGTGACGCTGTTCTTGCCGCGCAGCGAGTTCATGGAGCTCGTGGAGGCGCACCCGTCGATCCTGCAGGGGCTGTATCTCACGGCGATCCGCAGGGACGACGACACGATTCGCGCGCTCGATTCGGCGCCGGCGGCCGTCGCGGATGACTACGTGCTTTTGTAGGGACGGCGCGCGCTGCGCCTATCGCCTGCGGGCGGCTTAGACATGGTCGCCGGCGAGAGCCAGGAGATGGCGCCGATCGATGCGCCCATTGCGATATCAGGATTGGCGCTCGAGTGTTTCGTGGCGCGCAGGAAGTCTCCGTCCGAATCTTCCGGCGAATTCGACGGTGGGACGCTTGTAGAAGCCACACAGTTTGGCCGGCGCAAGTGGGCGAGCGCGAAGTGCTCGTCGGCAAAGCGCGCAGCCTCTCCCGTGGCTCGACGCTTGCTGGGGAATCGAGCGTGAACCGTCCCGCGAGGGGTCCCGCCGTCGAAGTTGCCGCGAACTGCGCCGTGATTCGCGGCGACGCCTGGGCAGATTGCCGCGCCCTCGTGACGATGGTGGGACGAACGTTCGGTTCCCGGCGGGCGAAAAACGTCGGGCCACGCGTTCATCCGAAGCGCTCCACTGTGGGGAGCGCGTCAATCGGGGCGCTCGTATGCGCGCTCGGGTTAGCCGTGGGTTGCACGCCCGTGGAGACAGCGTCAACCGTCGTCGTAAGCACGCCCAGCGCGGCCGTGGTTCTCGTCCGAACGAATGACACCCTTTCTCCGGGCGACGTGATTCACATCTGGCGCCGTTCCTGCCTGCGGCATTGCGGCTATCGGCAAGTCGCGGGCGGGGTCGTGACCGTCGTTGTCCTCGACACTCCCGATTACGCGTTCGTCGATGTCGCGCCAGGCGACGATGCCGTGGCCGTCGGAGATCGCGCCGTCAAGGATTCCTCGATGTTTTACTGGCATCCGGATCCGCCGTCCGATTAGCGGAGCGCGGAAGAGGATGCGCGCCGAGACACTTCACGCTCTCTTTTCGAATCAGAACAGTACCCCGGTATGGCTCACATCGAGAGCGGCGCTCCGGATCTCGAGAGCCGTAATGCTCACGTTGATGGCGGAGTTGGGCATCTCGAAAGCGGTATTGGGCTCGTCGGGAGTGGCATTGCTCCCATCGAGAGCCGCGCCTGGCATTTCGAGTGAGGTCGTGCCTGTGTCGAAGGCTTTGCACGGCAAGTCGCCGTTGCACGATTATTCGTGAGGCTGCACGAGAATTGCGCGGCGCATCGATGGTTCCACCCGCGGCGGCGCGGCGGCAGCGGGCCGCGCTCAGCTCATGGCCCTGATCATTCCGGCGAGCTTCGGAAGTTGCGCACAAAGTGGGCAGCTCGGATTCTCGGAAGCGGCCGCGTCAGCCGCCTCCTGGAAGCTGCGTGCGACGGAGTGATGGCCATTGTCGCATTGCGCGGTGGCAAGCGAGTCGTCGCAATACAGGCCGCCAACGCCCAGAACTGTTTCGTTGATCGTGTGCATCGACGTGTCGGATTCGCGTTAGAGCGCCACGTCTTGCCGTTCACCGCAAGAACGTTTCGCGGGCACCGCCATAGTCGGCCTCCCCGTCCGCCCGAGCGTACCATCACCGATACGCCAGCCGTGTCGCCAGGACGGCGACGCAACGTCGACGCCTCGCGGCCGAAAGGGCGGTAGCGCATATGAAAGACCCGCTACTGCACGCCCGTTCGGATGACATTCTTCGTGACAGCGACAGCGAAGACACCCGCAATGGCGACCGCTTGCGCACGCATCTAGAGAACGGGGCGCCCGAAAGTCCAGAAGAGCACGCGGAAACCGCAACGATCTCGCTCATGGCGGGGACTTTCTTCCACGGCGACAACTTGGACGTGCTGCGCACATGGTTTCCGGAGGAGATCGTGGATCTCGTGTACCTAGATCCACCGTTCAACTCCGACCAGGACTTCAACCTACCCTTCGGTGTCGACGAGGCAAGGCCCGCCCAAAAAAAGCGAGGCTTCACCGACACGTGGATGTGGGACCCAGCGGCGATCGACGCCTACGACCAGGTGACGAAGACGCGGGCCGAGTCCATGCCTGACAAGCTACCTGGCGTCATGCGTGCGTTGCACGATTTTCTGTATCCCAGATACAGGCACATCATGCTTGCATATCTGGCTAACATGGCGGTGCGGCTCGTCGAACTACGGCGCGTCATGAAGCCTACGGCCTCCCTGTATCTTCATTGCGACCCGACGGCAAGCCACTATCTAAAGATGATATTAGATTCGATCTTTGGCCTCGAGTATTTTCGCGGAGAAATCACCTGGAAAAGAACATTCGCACACAGTTCAACAAAGGGTTGGGCGCCCGTCCACGACGTGTTGCTTTTCTACACAAAAGGCCGAGAGTACACATGGAACACCATGAGAGAGAAGCCGTCGCAGGAGACAGCGGACGGCTGGTACAATAATATCGAAGATGGCACTGGGAAGCGCTTTAATCGAGAAAGTCTTCTTGCGTCCGGCACGCGCACCGGATCCTCCGGCAAACCATGGCGCGGCATCGATCCGACCAAGAAAGGTCGCCATTGGGCGATCCCTGGTATAGTGAGAAGTCTAATTGGCGATCTAGACACTCTCGACGCACTAGATGCGCTTGATAAAGCGGGTCGGATCTTTTGGCCGCAAAAGGCGACCGGTCAACCGATGTTCAAGCGCTACCTCTCTGAGGCTAAGGGACCTCCGATACAGGACGTCATCACCGACATTGCGCGCCTGCACAATGTTTCGGCCGAGCGCGTGCATTATCCGACGCAAAAGCCAGTGGCTCTTCTCTCGCGAATCGTTGAGGCGTCATCCAAGCCTGGCGATCTGATACTTGACCCGTTTTGCGGATGCGGCACCACCGTCATTGCATGCGAACAGCTCAGTCGGAGATGGATAGGGATTGATATCGGAGATCAAGCGATAAAGACTCTCAGAGAGCAAAGGATACCAAAGGAAGCGCCGGATGCAGTTGTGACGGTGAAGGTAGAACCTTTCGATCCCGAGAGCATTCGACTTCTCGCGGCACTCGACGAGGGATACGAATTCCAGTGGTGGGTCGTACGAAAACTCGGTGGCCAACCTCCCGGCGGCAAGATGAAGAAAGGATCGGACCGCGGTCAGGACGGCGAGATTTTTGTCGAGTCAACGGATGAATTTCAACGACGGCATCGGGTAATCATCTCCGTAAAATCCGGAGAGAAACAGAGCGTGGGCTGGGTGAACGATCTTGCCGCTACGGTCAATAACCCAGCGCACAAGGCACACATGGGTATTCTGGTGACGCTGGACGAACCGAAACGCAACCTTCGCGATCGGGCGCGCGAGTACCTCACCGTACCCGGGTCGGCGCATGAGAGGCGCGACTACGACAAGATCCAAGTGGTCTCCGCGGACGAACTGCTCAAAGTCGGCCCGGCCTGCCTGGCGCTGCCAGGAAGAAACGTCACCCCTCCATGGACACCTACGCTCCCGGTCCCCGAGCGAGCGGAGCAGGTGCCGCTTCCCGTGGATAGAGCCCCGCGGAGGGACCGCGCCAGGAGGGCGGCGGTTGTGGCTGACAACACGGGAAAGGTCGCCGACCGCGTAAGGACCGTGGGACCAAAGAGAGTGCCGTCACCTGCTGCTCAGCGCGAGATTCCGGGCGTCGGCGGCACATTTAGACTTGTAACGCCGCGCGGGAAACCGCGAGGCTAACTCTTAGGCGTGTCCCACCAGGCGCTCTTGCAGGACGGGCAGATCCGCGGCTTCGGCTGCTTCGCTCCCGGCTTGCCGGCCGGTCCGTTCCGAGGCGAGCGAGCGATCCATTCGTGCCCGCACCGCTCGCATCGGAAGCCGGGAACCTTGATCGTGATGACTGCCACACGCTGAACATACGGGCGCGCCCTCCCTCGTCAACTCGTGCTTGACAGGTTTACTTAGTTAGGTAAACCTGACGGCATGGACGCACGACAAGAGCGCGGTCGCCTTCTGGCTCAAGACAAGCGGATCAAGCGCATCGAAGGCGCGATGTGGCTGGTTCCGTCGCAGTCGCAGAACGCTGGCGGCTACGTCGTGAACACCCTGGCCGCGTCGTGCACGTGCCCCGACCACGAAGAACGTCGCGTGCGCTGCAAACACCAGTGGGCCGTCGAGTTCGTGCAGACCGTCCAGGTCGCGGCCGATGGCTCCGCGGTCGTGACCGAGACGGTCAAGGTCACGCGCAAGACGTACGCGCAAGACTGGTCCCGATACAACGCCGCGCAATGCGCCGAGAAGGCGACCGTCCAGGCCCTTCTTCGCGCGCTCTGCGATGGCATCGTGACCCCGCCACAGACCGGCCGCGGGCGCCCGAAGACGCCGCTTTCTGATGCCGTGTTCGGGATGACGATGAAGGTCTACACGACCGTGAGCGCGCGGCGTGCGACCACGGACATCAAGGCGTGCGCCGAAGCGGGCCACATGACCAAAGCGCCCGGCTTCACAACCGTACTCGATTACTTCGACCGGCCCGACATGACGCCGCTACTCACCGCGCTTGTGGAAGAGAGCGCGACACCGCTCGCGTGCGCGGAATCACGCTTCGCGGCCGATTCGACCGGCTTCGGCACCGTGACCTATCGCCGCTGGTACGACGCGAAGTACGGGCGCGAGATGAAGGAGCACGGCTGGATCAAGGCGCACGCGATGGTCGGCACGACCACGAACGTCATTGCGGCGATTCGCGTGACGGACTCGAACGTGAACGACTGCCCCGAGCTTCCAGCGCTCGTCACGTCGACCGCTCGCAACTTCAAGATGTCCGACGTGTCCGCGGACAAGGCGTACCTCTCGCACGCGAACCTCGCGGCCGTCGAAGCGGTCGGCGCGGTCCCTTACGTCCCATTCAAGCTGAACAGCAAGGGCGAAGGCCCTGCCGCGTGGCGCCGCATGTTCGGCCTCTTCATGTACAAGCAGGCGGAGTTCCTGGCGCACTACCATGCGCGATCGAACGTCGAGGCGACGTTCTCCGCCGTGAAGCGGAAGTTTGGCGCGGCCGTCCGATCGAAGAATCCGACGGCGCAAGTGAACGAAGTGCTTTGCAAGGCGCTCTGTTTCAACCTCTCGATGCTCGTTCACGCCATCCACGAGCTGGGCATCGATCCCGCGTTTCCGGGTGCGGCCGGCCTCACGGTGGCGTCATGAGCGACTTGACCGCGGAAGAAAAGAAAAACGTGGGTATCGCGCTCCGGTTCCTCCGGACGCGCATCGGTGCGGACGAACTTGCGAAGGTACTCCGCGCGCACAAGACGACGATCCGCGCTGCGATCGGCGGACGCCTCGTGAGTGCGAGTGTCGCGATTCGTACGGCTCGCCTCGCGGGCGTTGGGGTCGATGCGCTTCTTGCGGGCGCGTATCCGCCGGCCGGCACATGTCCGCATTGTGGGCATCGCGGCACGCAAGATGGTGGCGCCAACGCCATGTAAAGACGGTACTATTTTGTTGGAATTTGCGTCATGGCTTGCCGCTGCTACGGTCACTGTACGCATGTGGAGCACCCATGCGTGGAGCACCCTTCGCGGGACATCTATGTCCATTGTCTTCCGATACGATCCTGAGCGCGCGAGTCATGCGACGCGGTGGCTGCTGGCGCGGCACGGCGGAAGGCTTGATCGGCTCAAGCTGATCAAGCTCATTTTCCTGGCCGATCGCCTACATCTGGCCCGTTACGGTCGGCCAATTGTGGGGGGCCGCTACGTCGCAATGGAGCATGGGCCGGTCGCGTCCGACTTCTACAACGCGATAAAGGGCGACACGCTGGAAGGCACCAAACAGGATGGTGTTCGCGTCGAGTGCGCGGTCCGGCCTGATGAAGATTTCTTGTCCGAAACGGATCTTGAGGTCCTGCGCGAAGTGAACGACCAGTACGGCTCGTTCGACACGTTCCGCCTTCGCGACATGACCCATCTGCTGCGTGCATGGGGAAAGAACTACAAGGGCGAGAACAGTTCGTACCCGCTGCCGTATGAGGACTTCTTCGAAGACCTAGCGGATGAAAAGCAGAGGGCGCTTGGCCTGATCTCGGAAGGACAAGAGGCAGAGCGCGTCCTCGGATGACGCTTGCTAGCGTGGTGCCGCCAGCCCTAATCCTGAAGGCCATATTGGTGCGCGGGGGAGCGTTCAAGGCGACCTACCAGTTCTCTACGGAGGGCCTGAAGGAGCGATACTTTTTCGTAATCAATCGTCGTCCGGACGCGGACGATAAGGTCGTCCTGCTAACGGCGTCCACGCAGGAAGAAAAGCGCCGGCAATGTCACGGCGCACGCGCCGACGTGATCCTGGTAACGGTGGAGCCAGCCGAGTATTCGGAACTTAGGCAGCGTTCAGTTATTGATTGCGAGTCACTCATCAAGCGGCCACGAAAGGACTTTGAAGCTCAAGCGCTGGCGAGAGCTTACAAGCCGCTTCCGGTATTGCCTGAGTCTGTGATCGGGCGCATCGTGTGCGCCATCGCCGCGTCAAGAACGCTGTCTACTGCCGAGAAGCGATTGATATTGGAGCCGGACGCGCTCTGATCGTCGCGCGCTGCGGGATTGACGGGTAGTGGGTCAGTTTGAACTCAAACTGACCCACTACCGATTGACGCGGCTGCACGAATAATCCGTCGCTTGCACGAGAAGTCGGACGCCTCAGGCCTTTCTCGTGCAAAGCCGAGGCGGCCTTTTTCCATTTTGTCTATCGCTTCTCCGCTCGCGCCCCAGCCGTCACACGTCACGCGGGCTCTCCCGACCCGCCCATCCGGTGCAGGACGCGGAGAGCGCGCCTCACGATGCGCGTGCGAGCGCCCTCGCCGGGGTCTCCGGCCTCGAGCTCGGCGAGGAGGCGCGCGTCGTCTGGCTCGAGCCACACGGCCACCTTGACGTCGCCTCGGGACATGCGGGCGGAATGGGAGAGGGTCCGGCCGCTCGCGCCAGATGAGCGCTTGGCCACGGCTTACGCTACCGGGTGGTGCGCTTCGTCGGCGCGAACGAATCGATCGCCTTTGTGCAGCGCGCCCTCGCGCACCACGTAGCCGCTGCCAGCCGCCTTGCGGGCGGCCTCTCGCGTCGCATGGCTACTCAGCACGCGCGTAGCATCGCCATAGTGGCCAGGGCCAGGTACCACGAAATACTTCGTCTCCGTCGCCATCGTCGCATCCTCCTTCGGGCTCGTTCGCCCGGCACTGCCTTCCCCGTCGAGAGAGGCAGGACCCGGGAGAGCGAACCGCTATGCCGTCCGCAATGACTGGCTCGATAATCGGTGGACGAGATACGAGCTAGACCCGCCGTCCCCCGCGCCAATGATGATGCCGTGCTGTACACACTCCGTCATCGTCTCCCACGAGCAAATCGTGACGTCGGCTCCGTTCTTCTTCGCGAAACCCTCCCACCGATAGACGTCAGCATATTTGCTGGTGCGGTAGTGGCCGCGAGCCGGGTGAATGCTGACGTCAGAAAACCCGCACTGTTCTAGGAGTTCCACGAGCTTTTCGGACGTCGTCTTGGCCATTGTTACCTTCCTCCTCGCCAGCGCCGTGCTGACCTCGTCGGGCTCGTTCGCCCGGTACCGCGTCACCCGTAGGCGCGCGGTACCGGAGGGGCGAGCTAGGCCTAGCAGCCGACGTCGGCATGCTCGACGATGACCTCGGCGCATCGTCGGCGCGCCTGGTAATCGCCGCGGAGCGCCTGGCGACAGAGCTCGACCTGGTCGAGGTCACCAGCAATGCCCGCGCTGACTTGCAGAGCGGCGATGTCTAGCTCCACGTCGCGGATATCGTTGTTCTCTACGTAATCGAGAACGCACTCGCTGAAGTTGCCTACGTTGCGCACGGTTGCCTGGGTCGCCATCTCGCTATCCTCCCGCGACGCATCTCGCGTCGACAAGAGGGAGCATACGCGCGTGTGCACACGCGCGCAAGCCCGAAGTGAAATAATTTCGGGCGCCCTCCTTCGGGAGGGACGGCCTTTCATCATTTTTTGACCGCTCTACTTCGCGACCACGCCGCTCTTGCGGTCCGCGTTCTCCGAGTCCGGCCGGCTCCAGCACTGGAAGATGAAGTTGTTCGGAGGGTTCCGACCCGGACCGCCCATCTGCACCTTTTCACGCGTTGCGCCGCATCGGCACACCGTCAGGCGCTTCTCGTTCGCCTCCTCGTGCTTGCACTCCGTGTCCGTGTTGTAGTTCTGTTCCGCTGCGGTTGTCATGGGTGGTCCCCTCTAAGGCGTAGATCTCTCAATCGTAGCAGTATTTCTGATGCGAGCGCGTTGCTTCCCATCGGTTGCCCGCGACGCGCGGATATTCATTCGGCGCGCGGTTTATTTTCCGGTCTCCATCGGCAGCGCGGCATCCTCGTCGGTGAGTCAGGAGCGACCGCAATAATCACGGCTCTCTCATCTCGAGCGAAACCCACGCCTCGCGTACGATCCGGTCCGCCTTTTCCCAAAGCATTGTCGGTTCGGTCATGGGTCATTGTTCTCGATCTTCAGCATTGCCGCCTCTCGCGAGGCCTTGTCAGGAAAGCCGGCCTGCTTTAGCGCCACGTCGACGGGGCAATCGACTTCGTGCCCGGAATCATCCGGTGCGTCGCAAGAGGGGCATCGCGGGATGTTCTTGTCGCCCCATTCGGCCAGAAGGAGAGCGCGGGCGAGCGCCGGGGCCGCAGCAGCCATCCGCGCTCTTTGCTGGGCCCGTTCTTCCGTATCCGCGCAGACGGTGGCCAAGCACTCGTGTCCTTCTTCGTCGGTGCTGCGGATATCGCCGATGCAGACGCTGGCGCCATGCTTATCGCGCTTCTTCCGCGTCGGGTCGTTGTGCGGACCTTCGTACGACCAGAAGCCCCACGTCTCGAGATAGGCCGGCTTGTCGCTCATCGTCATTCTCCTTTCACACCCTGCATGAAGTCGTCCGTCGCGCGGAACCCCTCGATCAGCTGAAGCGTTCGGAGCTCCGCAAGCGCCGAGGAAAAGCCACCACTCGTGACGCTGTAGCCGGTCGTCATTCGAAAAGCGCTGCGGCGGTTCGCCAGAGCGTGACGGGCCACACGAGTGCCATACAAACGCACGACCACAGCAGCTGCCCAAGCGACCACTCTTCCTCGTTGGTCTCGATGATCATGGGGCCGATGCCGTACTGCCCGAGGAGCAGCATGGCGACTTCCAATGCAAGGAAAACGAGCGCGCCCGCGCAATACCAGCCGCCGATGCGCACGACCCAAACAAGCACGTTGATCATCCCGCGCTCACAAACGGCTTCGCCGCCTCGAGCACGGCCCGCACCTTCGCGAGGTCGAAGCGGTCGTTCGTGCGCACGCCGCTCTCCATGTCGATCCAAAACGGCGCCTCGCGCGGGCCGATGTCGTTGAGGACGTCGACGACGTTGTCCGGGCCGATACCGCCTGCGAAGCCGAGGCTTGTGCCAGCAGGAGTCACGGGCCAGTGGGAAGGTACTGAGCCGGTCCCGCCCGATAGGCCGAACAGGACGTGAGAGCTCAGGATACGAGCGTCGCGGGCGACGTGCGGAAGCGCGCTCTCGGAGCCGCACTGCAGAATCATCTCCAGAGGCTGGTCCCGAAGCGCTTCCAACGCCGGTGTGATGCTGCCGGGCTGATATCCGTTCAGCTGCAAACGCAGATAGGACGAGGCGAGACCTCGGACGGGCCACGCAATGTAGGCCTCGTCCATGGCCTCGCGGACGATCGATCCGCACAAGTGGTAAGCGAGCACGAACGTCTTCCGTGAACGACCGCCGGTCGTCTCGCGGAGCTTGCGGAGCCAAAGGATGGACGGATAACGCGCCGTATTCATTCGACGGTGCGATAACAGAATCCCCCACTCTACGAACGGGAACTCCGCAGAGAGCGCGACGAGCGCGTTGGGGTCGACCGCATCGTCGGCGCCCGTGATGGTCACTCGGGTGAGCATTGGACGTCTCCGGTTGGCCGCCAGCAGAAGTCGCAGGCGCCCGGCATGTTGTCGTGCGCGCCAAGGCACCAGCCAAAGCGGCGCCCGCACCGGTCACAGGTGAAAGTCTGCGTCGCGTCGCATCCGCAGCCATCGGCGTGAGCCCACGGCAAACCGCTGCGCGGCTCGTGACGCAACGAGACGCCTTCGATCACCAGGATGGAGCTCATTCGGACCTCACAAGCCCCGCCAGTTCCGCGGTCGACATCTTGAGCCGCGCCCCGTGCTCGAGCTTCGCCGGATGGCCATCGGGAAGGGCCGATGTCCAGGCGATTGCCGCATCGCGCGCAGTGTCAAGCATCTCGTCGCGCTCCTTTGCATCGGCGCGCGGAGGGCGATTGAGGAAGACACATGCGGCTGTTGCGACGGCTTCGGCGAGGACAAGGCGAATCGCAAGAGCCTCGCGCTGACCAGACGTATATCTCGCGAGGCGGCGCCATGGCATGAGTTCGTCCGCGCTGTTCTCTCCCTCGCTGGTTTGCGCGCAGCCAATGTCGCGCAACCTCTCTGCATCGCGCTCGATATCGGCGGGAGCGGCGGACATCGTATCCCGCTTATCGCCGCAGCAGCAGTCCCCGATGATGCGCGCGAGCCGGTCGATCTGCGAGATGTCGCACTTGTGTTCGAAGTTGAGCAGTAGAGCGCGGACTTCTTCGTAGAGCGTCATGTCTTGTCCTCCTTCGTCAAAATCTTCGGCGGCCCGTCGCTGGGCAGCC
>Ga0210391_10003958_pt1 | contig 12468 bp, 9 predicted proteins | sample IncBWC12OmetaG_FD_160573 | JGI IMG/M metagenome (GOLD analysis project Ga0210391, IMG submission 160573) | Forest soil microbial communities from Barre Woods Harvard Forest LTER site, Petersham, Massachusetts, United States - Inc-BW-C-12-O ... | reverse complement strand
TATACAGACCTGAACGAATGCCGATGAAAATCCAAACCCAGATTCTGTCGCGAAGTTTCGCCGTGCCAAGCGACTCCCACCGAGTCACAAGGGGTCAAGCTGGTAGCTCTCGAAGTCCGATCGGCCATATATAAGCGTGGAGCCGACGGTCACGAAGTCCACGTCGTGCGCCATGATTTGTGCCAACGTGTGGCCATCGTGTTTGGCCCAAGCATCGCAGAAATCCTGCGGTATCTGCTGGACAGTTTTCAAATCGGTCGGCAAGGACAGGCCAGCTGGTAAACACAGGGCAGTCGCTGTTCGTACATTCGGGCGATTGTTTCACGTCCTCCGGAATCGGCCAAAGGCGCAATCGGCGGGGACCTCGTGACGCGGTTGGCCATACGAGCATTCGTCGAAGACGTGAGAAAGGTCTCGTCGAGCCGCAACACGGGAATCGACTTGCGGTTTAGACCAGTGCTTCGCTCCGAATTCTTACTCCCAATCCTGGCGTCAGCGGTACGTGAAGCGAGCCGTTTTCGAGCCTCAGTGGTTCCTCGCTAAGCTCGTCTCGAAGCGGGTTATCTCCAAACCAATACTCCGCGATCAGTGTGTTTGGCATAGCCGCCGCCAAATGGGCGGACGCAATAAAGTGAACCGATGAGCCAATACTTACGTGCGGCGCGAAGGCGGCTCCGAACGTGTCGGCGAGCTCGGCGATCTTGCGGCATTCGGTAACGCCGCCCGCGCGGCAGACGTCCGGCTGGACAACACCTAACGCCCCACGAATCAGGAAATCCTTAGTCTGATGACGATTCGCCAGGGAATCGAGCGCCAGTGGAATATCGAGCTCCTGCGACAAGCGCGCATAGCCCTCAACCCATTCCGGCGCAATTGGCATTTCGAAAAAGCCATAGTTCAGATCCTCGAGCACGCGTCCAATGCGCAGCGCCTGCCCAACATCGTAGACGCCGGCAGCATCGGCAAACAGAAGAAACTCGTCGCCCACGGCCGAGCGGATGATCCGAAGGCTCTCGATATCGCCTTCGACGCCACGACCTAAAGCAACTTTGAGCGCTGAGAATCCCTGAGATTTTATCGCCCGCGCATCGTTGGCAAGTTCTTCGCGTTGTTGCTCGTTGGCATCGCGTGGCAAGGCAGGAATTCCGGAAGCATAGACACGGCAGGGATTGCGGAACGAGCCGCCCAGAAGCGTATGGATGGGTATCCGCGCCGCCTGGCCCGCCAAATCCCACAATGCAATGTCTATACCGGAAATTGCCTCGAGGTAGAAGCCCGTATCATGGCCTCGCACCCGCATCCCGGCGTACATGCGTTCCCAGAGCAGAACGACGTCGCGCGGGTCCGCGCCGACGACCACGGGAGCTAGCAAGTGATCGATGATGGCCTTGGTGACCTCCGGTGCGACCGGAGCCTTAGCCTCCCCCCAGCCAACGCTTCCCTCATCGGTCGTGACGCGGACGATGGTGGTGTCAATTGTCTCGGAGTAGATATATTTTCGGCGAACCGGAGAGGGATATTCTGCAGAGATCTCTGGATTTTTTCGCTCCGCTGAGTCGCCCCAGGTCCGTTTTCCCCAATACGCAGGTCCTTTGGACGGGGGTTTCCGAACAGCAAAGGACTCGACCGCGATGATTTTCATAACCCGCTCTCCTCCGCAAGAAGTAGTAGCAACGGACCCTGTCCCCAAGGAAAAATGCCGAAGGGGCGGGTCGCATAATTTTGCGAATCGCCAATAGGTGTGGCAGCGCTAACCGAATCGAGTCGTCCAGTTCTATCTACCAGTTTCAGCGCCGCGGACTCGGCACGCCGGGCGCAACTCGCAAATTCCGTGCGTGGCAACAACCCTGAACGAAATGCACGTGAGAACGCGTACGCCACCATTACGGCCAGGGTCGACTCCTCGTAGGTTTCCGGTGCGTTGATTACGGTGTGCCACAAACCCGAGGGCGCTTGAAACGAATCCAGACCCCGTGCTAGGCGCAGCAGGACGGACCGGATATTTCGGGTGTCACGGCCGGCTCGCTCGAGCGTCGGAACGGTTTCGACGAGGCCCAAAAGTGCCCATCCGTTCCCTCGCGCCCAGATCCGCCCGTTGCGTCCGGTATGTTCCTCATGACCATGCCAGAACAATCCAGTTACCTCATCCTGTAAGAGCTGCGCGTAGCGGCGCAGCATGTCTTCCGCCTCGTCGAGCCAGATCGATTCGCCCGTGAGCAGGCCGAACTCGGCAAGAAAAGGTGGATCGATGTGAAGACAATCGACCCAGATTTGCGAACTCCAACCCGCAAGATCGGGACGGTGCAGCCGAATCCCTGAAGCGCCGCGCGGAAAATGAAGCGCGAGCTTGGCCAGGTGAGAAGCGGCCGTCAGATAGTCCTGCTCTCCGGTCAAAGCATAGAGCAAGAGCAATTCGAGTCCTGGCGCCGCGTGATCTTCAAACGATGGGCGAGCGGCGCGATGCAACCATCCGGCCACGAGGCCCCTCGCAAATCCGAGGAACTCACGCTCGTCAAGCCGGTGGGAAGCGGCAAGCAATCCACGCAGCGCGATGGACTCGCCAAAGCCCCAGGTGCGGAATTGCCATTTCATCGCCTGCTGCGCGGCGCCTTGCAGAAGTTGGTCTCGGTCGACTTCTTCCGCCATAGGACTGCCTCCTCAAGCGATCTGGGTTGGCAAGGGCCGCCCTCGCGCTTCGAGCACTCGCGCGACGGATATTCGCGCGGGTTCTGAGATCAGAAAAACAAATACAACAAATCGGTTGACAGCATACCAGATATCTTATATCTGATATATCAGTTTGGAGGGGAACGATGGAACTTTCGAACTTTAAGCCCCAGCCGGTCCCCCGGGAACGCACCAGCAATTCGGTCTTGCAGGTTCTCCGGGACAGCATCCTTTCCGGCGTTTTCGTTCCGGGCCAACGACTCAACACCAGCGAGCTGGCTCAAAAACTGGACGTCAGCGTCGCTCCGGTTCGGGACGCGCTCAATCGCCTGCAGTCCGAGGGCCTCATTGAGATCCGTCCACGCAGCGGCACGTTCGTCTCCGAAATTTCGCCGCGCGAAGTGCGAGAAACATTCGAAGTCCGAGCAGCGCTGGAGTGCCTGGCGGTGGAGCTTGCTATTGGAAATCTGGGCGCCGACAAGATCAACCGGCTGAAGGAATTGGTGAACCAAATGGAGGCGCCGGTCAACGATGAGCGCGGAAAAGCGCTTCACGAACAAAAGAACGAAGAATTTCACAGCCTGATCGTCGAATCGTCCGGGAATCGAAAGTTAATTGAGATGTACAGGCAGCTGAAGGCATATATCGCCATCGCAAGAATCCACTATCAACGCGGGGTCGGACAAAGGCGAATGCAAAAAGTGCATTCCGAGCATCGCCGAATTTTTGCGGCGGTCAAGAACGGCGACGGCGAACGCGCCAAGGAGCTGCTGCGCAGTCACATCCTTGCGGGCGCGAGCCGGTTGACCGAAGACCTCGTCACGGCCAAGGGCAAGTAGACGTCCATGAGAATTCGCTCGGTCGAAGCCCTTGCCGTCCGCTTGCCACGCGACCTGGATGCGGCGACGGGCACAGCGGGCTCGCCTATCGCGCTTGGGAAAGGCTCGCGATTGGTATGGGCCGATAGTTACCGCACGATTTATTCAACCAGTATTGAAACGATGCTCGTGCGCGTGGAGACCGCGGAGGGAGTTGTCGGTTGGGGCGAAGCGCAAGCGCCGGTCGCGCCCGAAGTGTCGAAGGCGATTGTCGACGTGCTGCTAGCGCCCATTCTGATTGGCACAAGCGCAGAGGTTCCGGCGGAGTCCTGGGACCTGATGTACTCCGCGATGCGGGTGCGAGGGCAGACCGGCGGTTTCATGCTGGATGCCATCTCCGCGGTCGATATCGCGTTGTGGGATATCGCCGGAAAAGTTCAGGGGCAGCCCGTGTCACGACTTCTCGATGCGTCGGCCAAGATGTCAGTTCCGACCTACATTTCGGGCCTTCAAGGAAAGACGCGGGACGAGAAGCTCGCCTATGCCGGGATGTGGCACGACCGCGGCGCCAAGGCGTTCAAAGTGTTTCACCATGCGACTGAGCGCGAGTGCGTCGAGACCGTTCGGGACCTTCGACGTTCGCTCGGCGATGGGATTGAGATCTACGTTGACGCCTTGTGGCGCCTCGATGTCGAGCACGCTATTCGGTTCAGCCGCGAGATCGAAAAATATCGCGTCGGCTTTCTCGAAGCGCCGCTCGCACCGGAAGATGTCGAGGGTCACTCGAAAGTGGCCGCAAAGTCGGCCGTACCGATCGCCGTCGGAGAATCGTATCGAACGCGCTATGAAGTGATGCCGTTCTTGAAGGCGCGCGCTTGCAAATACCTCCAACCTGACATCGGCCGCTGCGGAATCACCGAGGGTCAAAGGATCGCCGCTCTCGCTAGGGATCACGGCGTTGCTGTCGCTCCCCACCTGAGCATCGGGTTCGGGCCGCAGATTGCTGCGGCGCTACATTTCTCGGCGGCCGTTCCAGGCGTCTCTTTTCTTGAATGCAACCCCCAAATTTACGATCGCGCGAACGCTTTCCTGCGTCAGCCGATTGCATTCCGAGCCGGCATTGCAGACGTGCCTGAAGGCCCGGGCTTGGGCATAGAGATGATCGAGTCGAAGTTGAGGGCCGTTGTCGATTGACCTAAGGGGGAACCGTGTCTGGGTGGCGAGGAATTTTTCCCATTCTGCTGACGACCTTTGAGAAGAGCGGTGCTCTCGACACCGAAAGCCAGCTGGCGCTTGTTGACTACCTGATCTCCGCCGGAGCTCACGGAATCGCTCTATTCGGAAACGCAAGCGAAGGCTACACGCTTTCCGGAGAAGAACGGCTTGCGCTAATGAAGCTCGTGATCCCGCACATCCGAAAAAGAGTTCCGGTGATTGTCAGCACCGGTCATACCGGAACCGACTGCGCCGTCGCTCTCGGCAAGCAGGCGGAAGAGATGGGCGCGGACGGCCTGATGATTCTGCCTCCGTACTACATGAAAACGGACGGTAATGGACTGGCGTATTACTACCGCGCGATCTCCGACGCCGTTTCAATTCCCATCATGATCCAAGACGCACCCTTGATGACCCAAGTATCGATGCCGAGCGCCCTTCTCGGGCGCATGGCTCACGAGATCAAGAATGTGCGCTACGTAAAAGTCGAGGCTACGCCTACTCCGCGAAAAGTCAGCGAAGTGCATTCGATCGCGCAAAACGACCTCACGATTTTTGGCGGCTTAAACGGGCATTTTCTCCTCGAAGAACTGGCGCGCGGGAGCGTTGGAACCATGCCGGGCAGCGACATGATTCCGGAATTTGTAAGTCTCTGGAACGACCACCAAACGGGACGGTACGAGGAGGCTCGCGCGCGTTTTCAAAAACTCTTGCCTTTGATTCGCTTCGAATTGCAGCCGGGACTCGGTGTTTCCGCAATGAAGCACAATCTGAGATTCGCGCGAGTGATTGCCTCGACGCGCGTGCGGCATCCGACCGGTTCCCTCGATGCGGCAGACATAGCGGACTTGGAAGCCTTGCGGCAGGAGATGTAGCGGCAGCGGGAAGCGGATGTGAGGCACGGCGACCAAATCAAAAGACCGGTACAGTGAGGAGGAAGTCATGTCGTTCGCGCGTCTCGGAACACGGGGTAGGGTCGCATTACTTACAATTTTGGGTTTCCTAAGTTGGGTCGTGCCGCTCGTTGCCCAAACGGCATCTGGAACCATTGCGGGAAACGTCCACGACAGCTCGGGGGCGGCGGTACCGAATGCTGCGGTAACCGCACGAGAGCTAAGAACCGGGCTGACTCGCAGCACGGTTTCGAACGCAGAAGGGGATTACGTTCTTTCGGATCTGCCGGTAGGGCAATACACAATTGAGGCGTCTTCCGCCGGATTTCAAACACTGCGTCAAACTGACATCAGGCTCGATGTCGGCAAAGTTCTCAAAGTGGACGCGGCGCTGACGATCGGGGAAGTGAAACAACAAGTCGAGGTTTCAGGCACGCCGCCGCAGCTTGAGACGCGAGACTCGTCGATCTCCGGACTTGTCGACGAACAGCGCATGATAGGACTTCCGCTCAACGGACGAAACGCATTGCAACTTACCACTTTGCTGCCTGGCGTGCAGCCGGCGGCGAACACCGTTTTTCAGACTTCGAACACGTTGCCACAGCAGCAGTTTGTCTCGCTGAGTGGAGGACGAGGCAACACCGTGGTCTATCTGCTGGACGGGGGAACCAACCAGGACAACTACACTAACGTGGCGAACATCTATCCGAATCCCGACGCATTGCAGGAATTCAGCGTCATTACGAATACCTATCCGGCCGAATACGGTACGCGCCTCGGCGGCGTCGTAAACGCTGTCACACGGTCGGGCACGAACTCTTATCACGGCGCAATATTCGAGTACGTACGCAACGACTTCTTCAACGCCGACAATTACTTTTCTCCGGGCGTAGGTGATGGGCTCAAGCGAAACCAGTACGGATTTGCCGCCGGCGGCCCGATTAAGAAAGATAAGTTGTTCATTTTCGGTTCGTGGCAAGGCACGCATCTGCGCCAACAACCCGTCGGTCTGCAAGCCGTCGTCCCGACCGCGGCGCAACTGCAGGGAAATTTTGCGGGCCTGACCAACAGCAAAGGGGAGCCGATCCAACTCGTCAATCCGGCGAACGACCAGCCTTATCTGAATAATCAAATCAATCCAGCCACATTTGATCCAGTCGCCGTGAAGCTGCTGAACTATATTCCGGCGGCCACAAACTCGACCGGCCTGGTCAACGTCTATCAAATCAATGACAACAACGACGACCAGTACATTGTGAAGGGCGATTATCTGCCGACCTCTTCCGACCGCATTAGCGTGAGATGGATTCACGACGCCTATACGGTCCTGGACGCAGTGGACCCGGCCGACCTTCTGGGCGCGCAGCGGCTTCCGGACTTTCACACGCAAAACGGCACGGTCTCCTGGACTCATGTCATTTCCCCGACGCTCTTGCTGAACTCGAGCTTCACCTTCAACCGCATTCAGTCGGGGCTCAGTTACGGTTACCCCACGACACTCAACGAACTGGGCTCAAGCGTTTTGAACCTGGGTGTCAACAGCGACATCGTCATGAGCGTGGGAGGGTTTTTCAGCATCCCGACGGTCGCCGGCGGTTTGCTTGCCAGAAACGATTTCCAGGAGCAAAGCTCGCTGACTTGGGTCCACGGGAAGCACGAATGGAAATTCGGGGTAGACATTCTGCGCATGCAGCTGAACCAGCCGGGCGCGGCATTCAACTCGGACGGCAACTTCAGTTTCACGGCTGCGTTCTCGGGAAGTAATCTGGTGGATTACCTGCTCGGCTATGGAACCAGTTTTACGCAGGCAACGCCGCAAGCCGAAGCTTTGCGCGGCTTGATCCCAGCCAGCTACGTTCAAGACACGTACAAAGTCACATCGAAGTTAACTCTGAACTATGGGCTGCGTTGGGAACCGTTCCTGCCGTGGGTCGATGTTCGAAATAACGAGGTCGCGACGTTCATTCCAGGGGAACAGTCGCAGGTTGCGCCCGGCCTTCCTCCGGGTCTGGTGGTTTATGGCGATCCCGGCGTGCCTCGCGCCGGGTATAACGGCAGCCTGGGAAAGTTCGACCCGCGTGCGGGCTTTGCGTATCAGTTGACGAGTAATACAGTCATTCGCGGCGGAGCAGGAGTGTATCGCGACTATCCCAGCGGAATCGCGAACAACCGGATCACGCTCGGTGCGCCCTTCGCAGTGCAGATCAACGTTCAGAACCCGACGAGCATTGTAGATCCATTCACGGCGGCCCAACCCAACCCCTATCCGACGACGATCCCGCCAGCCAAAGACTATGTCTTCCCTCGTCCGGTCTTAGGTGTCGTATACGCGCACGACTTTACGAACGCGCATGCGTTTCAACAGAATCTGACGATCGAGCATCAGCTGTCGACGCGCTGGCTGGTACGTCTGTCCTATCTTGGCTCGGAAGGTCACAATCTTCTGGCCAATGAAGAAATCAATCCTGCCGCCTACGTTCCAGGGGAGACCACGAAATCCAATATAAACGCTAACAGACCGTTGTATCCGATCGGCTTTACATCGATCACTCAATTCGAGTCGAACGGAATTTCAAATTACAACGCCGGAGCGGTGACCCTGGAAAAGCAAATGAACCACGGGTTCAGCCTGCTCGCGAGTTACACCTTTTCGAAGAGCACGGACATGAGCTCGGCCGTAGGTACGGGAGGCGTGTACGGCATCTACACCGATCCCGCGAACGGATATTACGACCACGGTCTTTCTGACTTCAACCGAACGCACCGTTTCGTAGCCTCGTTCATTTATGATAGCCCGCTGTTCAGTGACAATCGCGCCCTCCATTACATCGTTGGAAACTGGGAACTGAACGGGATCGTGACCGTCGAATCGGGACTCCCGGTGAATATCACAGACGGCGTCAACCAGTCGCTCAATGGAGTTTCGGGTACGCCTCCCGACCGGCCCAATGTAGTTTCCGATCCAAATAACGGTCCCAAAACAGTCGCGGAATGGTTCAACACCGGAGCTTTTGAGCTGAACGCTTATGGGACGTATGGCACGGAAGGGCGCAACGCCGTCGAAGGTCCAGGCTACTTTGACGTGGATTATTCGATGACCAAGACTTTTCCGATTCACGAGTCGCTTAATCTTCAATTTCGCGCCGAGGCGTTCAACTTATTCAACCACACCAACTTTGATAACCCGGTGAGTGTACTCAACTCACCGCTGTTCGGCAGACTCACGACCGCTGAACCGCCCCGGGTGCTGCAATTCGCCTTGCGATTCAACTTCTGATCGATGGTCTGGTCTCGCGCGGCGGTGCCGGCAGCCAGTAAACATGGGGACGAGGAGGACGCTCCTCATCCCCATGTTTCTTCGAGCTCGCGAGTCGCCTACGGTAGAAGTGGAACGAGCGGTGCGGCATCTGAATCGATGGTGAATGAGCTCCCGCTCGACACGGTCCATCCGGACCACCGTCGGACATGAGTGATACGGAGATTCGCACCGAATAAAGGCTGCCCGACCGAGAATTGTCCGGTGCGGCAAATCTAGGTTGAGACGGGCAGGGATCACGCAAGGCCAATGGGTTCGAATGCCGCTCTCTGACTCACAAACCTGGAAGATTCCGAATCTACGTTGGGTCATTGCCGGCTTGGTGTTCCTTAACACGGTCATCAACTATCTGGACCGGCAAACACTCTCTATCGTCGCTCCTCGCCTGACACACGAGCTACACATGAGCGACACGCAATATGGACATATCGTTCAGGCGTTTCTGATCGCTTATACCGTTATGTACCTCGGCTCGGGAATCGCCATTGACCGTTGGGGCGTAAAGCGTGTCTACGCCTTGGCCACCGCCTGGTGGTCCGCTGCGGAGGTCCTTCATGCCATGGCCCGAACGCCGTTTTTCCTCGGGGTTGCGCGGCTGTTACTCGGAATTGGGGAGTCCGCAAACTTCGTGGCTGCGGGCAAAATCGCGTCCGAGTGGTATCCGCCTAAGGATCGGGGAACCATGAGCGGACTTGTTCAGGCTGGAGCGGTTGTCGGTGCAGTCGTCACACCGCCCGTTGTCCTGTGGCTCATGTTTCGCTGGAGTTGGCGCGTTGCGTTCGTGATGACTGGCCTCGTCGGGTTCATATGGGTGTTGTTTTGGTGGTGGCTGTACGACTCGCCTGAAAAAAGCGCTCACATCACGACTCAGGAACGGGAACTGATCGAGTCTGCAAACTCCGAGAGAGCACCGGTCCAAGTCGTTCCGATCGGTTTCTGGGACCTTCTGAAGATGCGGACTACGCTGGGTTTACTCGTCGCCCGATTAGTCTCTGATCCAGTTTGGTGGTTTTACCTGTTTTGGCTACCGAAGTATCTCACCGAAGCACGGTCGCTGACGATGCTGCAGATGGGCTACGTAATTTGGATTCCGTATCTCGCCTCCGACGTGGGCGCCGTGTTCGGCGGATACATGTCCGGAGTCCTGATTGCGCGCGGCTGGGCCGTGCTGCGCGCTCGGCGGGCCGTCATGTTGGTGTCCGTGCTGTTGATGCCTATCGGAATTCTCGCGGGATTTGTGGCGTCTTCAGCGCTTGCCGTAGCGCTGATCAGTCTCGTCCTGTTCGCGCATATGAGTTGGAAGACGAATCTGGCCACACTAAGTGTGGACCTCTACCCCCGTCTCGTAGTAGGTCGCATTTCAGGCATCGTCGCAACGGGCAGCGGAGCCGGAGGCGCTCTGTTTACGAGCATTGCTGCGGCCTTGATCTCTACTTGGTCCTACCGCCCGGTATTTTTGATCATGGGCTTTCTGCACATCCTAGGGTTCTTAATCGTCTTGTGGCTGGTCCGGCGCCCCGCTGTTTTCTCTCCGGAACCGACCGGAGCAGCCATTTCATGAGGAACACGGTGAGTAAGGCGAACAAAAGTCAGCGATCGACTCAGGCCAGTGAAATGCTTGATCGCATTGAGAGCGGTCGAATTATCGCCATCGTGCGAGGCGATTACTCGGCTCATATCGGGCGCATTGCCGACGTGTTGGTCGAGGCCGGAATCAACGCCCTCGAAATCACTATGAATTCTCCTGCGGCATTCGATGTGATTGAACAGGTCGCCACTTACTGTGCCGGCCGCCTCTTGGTCGGTGCGGGCACCGTGATGGATGTGCGAGAAGTTTCCGACGCTGCGAATGCCGGCGCACGTTTTGTCGTCTCTCCCAACCGCAATGCGCGGGTGATCAGGAGAACCAAACAACTCGGTCTGCTGTCGTTCCCGGGCGCGCTCACCTGCAGCGAAATAGCTGAAGCGTTTGACGCTGGCGCCGACGCCGTGAAGATTTTTCCTGCGCAGATGGCACCGCCCCACGTGGTTCGCGCACTGCGCGCGCCGTTGGGCGATGTGCGCTTGATTCCGACCGGTGGCATAGCTTCGAACAATGTCGAGGCCTATGTGAACGCCGGTGCCTGGGCGCTTGGGATTGGCTCGGAACTGGTGAATCCAACCGTGAGGACCGAACTCGGCATAAAGGATCTCCTGGCTCGAGCGCGAGAGTTCGTCGCGGCCGCAAGAACGAGGAGCCCGGAATGACGAAAACCACGACGCCGGATGCGGTGATCTGCGTAGACATGGGAACGACGAACACCCGAGTGTGGATCGTAAGCCGGGGACAAATCGTTGAACGAGTCGTCGAACCGGTCGGCCTGAGAGATGCCGCGCGACAACGAAGCAAGTCCGTGGTGCCGAATGCGATACGCGAACTGCTTGCGGCGGCGTGCGATCGGGCAACGCATTTGGATCTAAGGGTTGACCACGCGTTAGCAGCAGGAATGTTAACTTCCCCACTCGGGCTTTGCGAGGTCCCGCATATTTCGGCACCCGCAGGGGAAATCGAGCTTGCGGGCTCGATCTACAAGTTCTTAGATCCGGGGGTTGCCTCGCTACCGATCTATTTGGTTCCGGGCGTTCGAAGTGGGCCGAGCTGGCCTTCTATCGAGGAGCTGGCACGGACCGATCTGATCCGGGGCGAAGAGACTATCGTCGTTGGTCTATTACAAGCCGGAATTCTGTCACCCAACTCCACACTCCTGAATCTCGGCTCGCATTGGAAGTCGATATTGATCGACCACGAATGCCGCATCGCTTCCAGCTTTACGACGCTTTCCGGCGAGCTCATTCATGCTCTTCAGACGCAAACGATCTTAGCGAGCGCGTTGCCGGAGGGGCGGCGGCTTGAAAGCTTGAATAAAGAGTGGCTAGAACACGGAAGAAAATATCAAGCCCAAAATGGCCTGGGGCGTTCAATGTTCAGCGTTCGCTTGCTGGAACAACTTTTTGGAATCGACCAGACGGCGTTGTCCTCGTTCTTGCTAGGCGCCATCGTGGAATCCGATTATCGAAGTATGGAGAAGTCCGAACGATTCAAAGGTCCGGTGGTTATCGCTGGCACCGGAGCCGCAGCCGAAGCCTGGCAAGAGACGCTCCAGGCGGCGTCTCGAGCGAGTGAGCACTTCGGCCTTGAGGTCGTGGAAAGAGCGTTTGTACGAGGGCTGATTCGCCTGTTTGATCTGTACGTAGCAAGCGGGCGCTGAACCTTTCAAAAGTACTCGGCGAGGGAGATGGGGCAGATTCTCAGCCACAACTCGGAGAGTCTTTTCGTCTCTCCTCGGCCTCGGTAAATGGAGAAGCTTATGCGAGTCTGCGTTCTTGTGCTTGGGAGTCTGCTCGCGCTGTTTGGGCGAGGACCCACGTTGACCTCGCGGGAAATGCAGCATGAGGCTGAAGCCATCCCGCTACCCACCGCTGAGGGCCCGATTCCGGTTTCCGCCGCATCACATTCCTTCAACTCGAGCGCCACGCAAAATGTGCCGCTTGATCTAAGCAAGTTCGGCTACGTCGAAGA
>Ga0210391_10003957_pt1 | contig 12470 bp, 8 predicted proteins | sample IncBWC12OmetaG_FD_160573 | JGI IMG/M metagenome (GOLD analysis project Ga0210391, IMG submission 160573) | Forest soil microbial communities from Barre Woods Harvard Forest LTER site, Petersham, Massachusetts, United States - Inc-BW-C-12-O ... | reverse complement strand
AGGTCTTGTTTCCGTTCTCCCCCATCGACCGTGACAATCAGAGAGTCGTAGTTGGGAAAGTCCGTGCTGGGCGTGGGAACACCTACGATCACGTGAACCTCAGCCGGAACTTTGTAGTAAGAACGGACCTGCCGCTCGATTTTCTTATTTAGATCGGGCGATGCGGACTGAGCAACACATCCCAGGCAAACCATCAGCAGGAGAACGAAAGAACGTCGGATTAGAGTCACAAAGAACCGCCTGAATATCACGAGTTGAAGGTTGATTATCTCACAGCAACATGCCGGGCGCAGGACCGGCCTGGAACGATCTGATGGGTGAAGAGTGCCCCTCAGCCTGCACGCCGGAATAATTCCGCCGCTGGCAGCAAAGTGTTCATCGATCCGGAGCGGAACCCTTCCATATCTAGCGTCACAAACTTGAAACCCAGCTCTTTGAATATTCGAGTGAACTCAGCTGCCATCGTGGGGTCAAGGGCTCGATGCAGCTCATCGCGAGCGACTTCAATGCGAACGATGTCACCATGATGCCGCACTCGAAATTGCCGGAAACCTAGTTCGCGCAGCGCGTCTTCACCTTTTTCCACCACGGCGAGCGCTTCTCGCGTAACTGGCCTGCCGTATTCGATACGAGACGATAGACAGGCGGAGGCGGGTTTATCCCAGATACGCAGGCCGGCATTCCTCGCGAGCGAGCGAATGTCGTTCTTCGTAAGTCCGCAATCGAGCAGAGGAGCCACAACATGGTGGGCAACAGCTGCCTTTTGACCGGGACGAAAATCGCCCTGATCGTCGAGGTTCACGCCATAGGCGATAGCATCGAAGCCGCGCGCCGCCCGGAGTTCTTCCATCAGCGTAAACAGTTCGTCTTTGCAAAAGAAGCAGCGCTGCGCATCGTTGCGCACATATTCTGGACGGTCGAGTTCCGCGGTCGTGACAACTTCAAGAGGAATCGACTGTTCTTGTGCGAAGGCAACCGCGTCGGCGAGTTGGGTGCGCGAGAGACTGGGGGAGTCGGCGATGATCGCCAGCATGTTTTCTCCCAGCGCTTGGTGGGCAGCCCATGCGAGGTAGGCGGAGTCCACGCCTCCGGAGTAGGCGACGAGGAGTTGGCCCAGTCTGCTCAGTTCCGCCTGCAACTGCGCATTTTTCGATTGCAGATCCGCTACCGCGTCCAACATACAGTTATGTTAGCAGGTCAGAACCAGCGACGCCGTACTGGGCTGCGCCCTAGCGAGTCTACTTTGGCCGCCTAATATGCTACCCGGCTAGTACAGCCGCTCTTGCGGCCGAAGGCTGCCGAAGCCGCCGATGTTAGCCAGAGTAAACGTGAAACGAAACAGGTTTTCGTTCCGCACATTCGCGACCGTGTAGCTGCGGTATTCGACTGTCATTCCGCAACAATCCCAGTTGTAAGTGGTCTGGGCGCTGATAAATTGCAGCAGTTTGGATTCCGCGTCGATCCCGAAACTACTTGCGGCACTAAACCCGCGTTTGCCCGGACGCCCGTAACCCAGCGCAGCGCGAAACTGATTGAAGCGTACCGGCTCGACAGTACCTGGGGACGTACTCGCCGTTTGTGAAGGTATTTGCAGGATTGCATCGCCTCCGCCCACGGTTACCTGGCCAATGTGATAGTTCGCCAGCAGAGTGCTCGCGTTGACGCGATTGTTTTGGAAATCAAAATCCATGTCCCATTCCGCATCCGTGCGCGAACTGGTCTCAACCCGCAGGCGCGAAATCAGCGGCGAAAGATGGCGCGGCTGCGTTAGAAATGCGATTCCGGTGAGGTCGGCAGTTGTGGTGAAAACATTTCGCTGGCCGGAAATCAGTGCCCCGCCAAAAGTGGGATCGAGGAAATATTTCTGTTCCAGTTCCCACGTAGCAATCTCCTGAACTGGAGGTTTCGCCTCGCACGGAGGACTTGCAAGCGCGCTGGTGTGCCGCCATGGAATGTTAGACTCTGGCGCTGCACCGCCCACCGTAAGAGCCGACATAATAGCGTCGCAATCGTCAGGCTTTGCCGACGTTCGTTTGGCGTAGAGCCGGGTGACAAAACCGTACTCCACTTCGTGTGTATCCGTGAGGACATCGCGCTCATCGAATTTCAAAATATCTGCGAAGTTATTCACCCCGGTCACAAAGCGGTACACCGCCCGTGGCTCGATCACATGCTTCCACTTCCTGCCGAGAAACTCTTTATCGAAGACTCGTTCCAATGGCGGCGGCCGCAGCTCCACTGCGGTCTCGATTGCCTGGCGATTGATAGCATCGCTCACCGCGCGTTCGGGGTTCTGTCCACTTTCTCCCACTAACCTTTGTGTGTAATAGGTTTCGTGCAATATCAGCTCGGGGCGCAGAGACCAGCCCCGAAACAAGAGCGGTAACGAGATTTCCGGATCCAGATCGAAGCGTCCCAACAAATTTGCCGTGCGAAACGGCGGCGTGCATTCAACCGTTCCCGAAGTCGAGCACTGCGGCGGCTCGCTACGGCCGAGGCCTGTGGCGGAGGCGTCGAACGACCAATAAAATGGCGTGCGCCACAATGGGCGATCCACGCTGGAAGACTCCAGACCAGGTACGTGCGAAATCGTGACCACCTGCCCCGGAGTCGTGCTCAAGAAATTTTGGTAGCGCTCCGCATATCCGTTCAGGCTGAAACCGTCTGCAGACTTGGACAGAAAAGCATCTGACTTCACTTCCGAATACACGGCCTGGCTGAAAACTTCGTTGAAGGCGAGCCGAAAGAGAAATGAGCTCAGATAATCGATATTGGCGACGGCGCGAAAACTGCCGATGTTTCCTGCCGCGTTCAGCCGCGCATTTTCCCCGCCCTGTTTGACTGGGGGAGAACCAATACCGCGATCAATCACGCCAAAATAATTCAGGTCCACGTAGGAGGTTTCGGTGGGCTGGGCTCGAAACTCCCCGCGCTGCGACCAGCCGCGCAAAGAAAAATACTCGGCACCCAGTGTGGCATCCATCATGCGATTGATCGCCCAGTAATAGGCGTCGCCGATGACATTTCCCTTTGTGGAAGATCGGGCGACCGCCGGCAGCAAAAACCCTGACTGGCGGGACTCTTTCTCTACCGGATGAGTCGCGAACGGAAAATAAAGGATGGGAATCCCATGCAGCAGGAACTCGCTGTGGTAGATCTTGGCGTTACCGCCCACATCCACATCGATCTTGCGGGCGTCGAACAACCATTTGGGATGCGGCAATTCGCACGTGGTAATAGTGCCGTCGTAAACCAGGTAATGCTCAGGGCTGTCTTTTTCGACGAGCTTTCCGGTAAATGAAAACGGCGCGGTTGAAGTGAGGATCACCCGGTTGCCGCGAAAACGCAGGCCAGTCGTGCCGGTGACGTCGTAGAACTTTCCCGTTTCAAGCGCAAAGTTGTAAGTGCCGTGCGAGGCTCGAATGTGGTCGTCGTTGGGACCGCCGTCGAGCGCGAAGTGTCCGTTCGCGGTCGCCTCACGGGTGTCAGAATTGAAAGTGGCTTCGTCCGCCCGGAGCACGTAATTTTCGTAGTAGATTTCGACTGCGCCGTGCAACTTATAAATACCGCCTTGCTCTTCCTGCGTGATGGCGCAGACTGTGGGCGAGTTATCTTTCTGCGCCGCGACTGCGAGGGAACACGGCGTCGCAAGCTCCTTCGCTCCGGGCGGCAACTGGCTGGTAACTAACGGCGTGAGCAGAAGCAGGTGACAAAGCATTGCCGCCGTGATAAGGAATCTGTTGCGAAGTTTCATCGGAACAAGATTACGGGAGCGAGATCATCCGAAGCCCACGAAAGCAGCGCTCGGACGCCTGGCGGGAATCGTCGTGAACTTAGCACGGCTGTGCCCCGCGAAGCAAAGCCGTCCGGTGGCTTGGATTCCGCAGCCGTCTTCCTGGTTATCCGGATGACCTTAACTATCTGATTTTCTGGCTGTCGCTTAAAGATTCGATTCATGCCTTGCCCGCTTTGTGGTGACATCTGCCGCTGCTCCTCCGATGGATATTCGGTGGCATCTCCGCGCTGGCTGAATGATGCTAGCCCGCTCCCGGATGCCGGGGCTTCGCTTGCGTCTCTGCAGGCTCAAGCAACGTGCGAGCCTCGCGCGGAATCGGCTCCGCAACCCGTTTTACCTCGCGAGGACGCCGAGGTCGCTCCGGAAGAGTCTTCAACGTGGCGCTTGGAGGTTTCCCAGCGGCTGAGTCGTTATCAGTCCCGCCGCAAGCCGCGAGCGCCCCGCTATCCGTCGTTGCGGTTAAAATTTGATATTGCGGATGCCGTCGCGCCACTCGGCGGGATGCCTCTAGACTCTCACTCTTTCCCACAAGCCACGTCCCGCTCCAACCACGCATTTGCGTTGGATGAGTTTTCTGACAGCTCCCACGACGCGATCGAGACTTCGGCATTCGACCCACCCATTACAGATGATGCGTACACCGGCCAGAGAGCCGCCGCGTACTCTCATTCTGCCGGGATGCCACGAAATCCTAATTCCACCCCGGTCGCCACAGCTGCAGCCTTCCCCCCAACCACGGCAAAGATCATCGAGTTCCCGCGCTCGTGGACTCCGCCAGTACCTCCGCTGGACGAACTGGCGGAGCCGGTCATGAGCCGTCCTCGCATTCTGGAGGCGCCGGAACTTGTGCCTCCGCCTCCTGCGCTCGGCGGAATCACGATTGATCCTGCCCCGCAGCCGGAATTTGAGAGGCGTCCAGGCATCGACTTCCCGCTGCAAAGCGCTCCCCTGGAACAGCGGATTCTCTCCGCTTTTCTGGATGGCATCATCATCGTTGCCGCTTGCGCTCTTTTCGGTCTTATCTTCTGGAAAGTGACCGCCTTACGTCCACCTCGCTTTCAGCTTTTGGGTATGGCGATAGGCGTCTCTGCAGTGTTCTGGGCTGCTTATCAATATCTGCTGTTGGTTTACTCGGGCGCGACCCCGGGACTACGCTTAGCTCGGCTCCATCTGGCTCGCTTCGATGGAAGTCCCGCTGGCCGCCGCCTACGCCGCTGGCGCGTTCTCGCGTCCTTTCTTTCCGCGGCTTCTCTCGGCATGGGATACGCCTGGGTTTTCCTCGACGAAGACTCTCTCTGTTGGCACGACCGCATTACGCACACCTACCTCGGAGTGAAGCGAACCGAGACACCCGCGGAAAAGGCGTGCGAATCGGCCTGAGTTCCGCTTCCTACGTACTCTAGCGGTGCCGCGTCCAGCTTGGCCTGTGCTATCTTCAATAGGTTTACTTTATAAGCGGTTCCCGCACTTCTGGAAGCATGGCTACATCCGTTGAGGGTTCCAAACCGGTCATAAAGGTTTTCGTCGCCACCACGGTGATGTTGACCTTCATCTCCTTCTGGCGCGCCTCCGCCATCGTACTGGCCGACCTAGCCTCTTCCGCTTATTACGCCGGCGGCGACGCCGAAAAAGTAATTGGAAAGAGCGCTCCCTGGTTCATCCTCGCGGTCATGCTATTCAGCTATGCCGTGCGGGCGTTATACATCGAGTCCAGCAGCATGTTCGTGCGCGGCGGCGTGTATCGCGTCGTCAAAGAAGCGATGGGCGGCGGGTTGGCTAAGTTCTCAGTCTCGGCCTTGCTCTTCGACTATGTACTAACCGGACCCATCAGCGCTGTTTCCGCCGGGCAATACCTAGCTGGCTTCATCAAAGACATGGGCGTGTACATGCACCGCCCGCTACATTTTTCCGACGACCACTTTGCTGCGGGTTTGGCGGTGATCGTTGTCGTCTACTTCTGGTGGAAGAACACGCAGGGCATGCACGAATCCAGCCAGAAGGCGCTGCAGATCATGGTGATCACCACGGTGATGGTGGTGATTCTGCTGATCTGGTGCACTATTACGGTTTTGCGCGCGCCGATCCAGCTACCTCCAAATCCGTTGCACGCAGGCGTAGTTCCCCTGAATAAAGAGTCTCTCGGCTGGCTCTACTCAAGCCCATGGCTTAGCCACTTGACGTGGATTATCGCCTTCGTCGGCTTTGGACACTCCGTGCTTGCGATGAGCGGCGAGGAGACTCTGGCTCAAGTCAATCGGGAAATCGAACACCCCAAGCTGAAGAACCTCGAGAAGACGGGGCTGGTCATCTTCGTCTATAGCCTCCTGTTCACGTCACTGGTTTCGTTTTTTGCGGTGATGATTATTCCCGACAAGGTGCGTCCGGATTACTTCGCCAACCTGATTGGCGGCATTGCGATGTATCTGTCTGGCCCGGAGAGCTTGAAACTTCTCTTCCATGGTTTTGTAGTGTTGGTCGGCGTTTTAATTTTGGCTGGGGCGCAGAACACTTCCATTGTTGGCGCGAATGGCGTCTTGAACCGGGTGGCGGAGGATGGCGTGCTCACCAGTTGGTTCCAGAAGCCACATAATCGCTTCGGAACCAGCTACCGCATCATCAACCTGATCGTGGGCATGCAGTTGTTGGTGATCTTCCTCAGCCTGGGCAATGTGTACGTGCTGGCGGCGCTTTACGCATTTGGCGTGATCTGGAGCTTCGCCATGAAGTCCATCGCGGTGCTCGTGCTGCGCTTCACCGAACCGGGAAACCGCGCCTGGAAAGTGCCGGGCAACCTGCACATCGGCAAGACCGAAGTTCCCGTGGGTCTGTTTCTCATCTCAGGTGTGCTGCTGATCACCGCCATCGTCAACCTCTTTACCAAGTACCAAGCCACGATCGCCGGAGTGATTTTCAGCGCGGTGTTCTTCACCATCTTCACGCTCTCCGAGCGCCATGTCACCAAGGAGCGCCACGGCAAGCCGGAGCAACTCGACCAGTTCCGGGTCTATGGGAATCAAGAACTGGGCAGCGGCGCGATGGGAGTGCGCCCGGGAAATATTCTGGTCGCGGTGCGCGACCCCCGCAATCTTTACTATCTGCGCCAGGTGCTGGCTCACACCAACACGGCCAAGAACGATGTCATTGTAATGAGCGCGCGCCTCTACCATCGCGAGCACAGTTTCAGCGGCAGCGCTGTCGTCGAAGCCAGCCAGGTATTCGATCACTACGAACAGGAGCTCTTCACCGCGGCCGTCGCCGTCGCCGAAAAAGAGGGTAAACCGATTTCGCTGCTGGTAGTCCCGGCGACGGACGTCTTCGAAGCCATCATGGTGACTGCAGCGCGCCTGGATTCCGCGCGGGTGATTTGCGGACTCTCGAATAAGCTGACATCCGATGAGCAGGCGAAACTTACGGGCGACGCCTGGGAGCGCATGCCCGAACCTCGTCCGCGGCTGTGTCTCGAAGTTTATGCTCCGGACGGGAGCGTCCGTGAGTACACGATCGGACCGCATACCCCGCGCCTGCGTCCGCAGGACGTTGAGCTTATGCATAAGCTGTGGCTTAATATCACCACCGATCCCAAGTTCGCCGGAGCGCACCATTACCACATCGTGGCCCTCGCATTAGAAGAGTTGCAGCGCGAGCTGGGTACCGAACAACGAACGGCGCTTCTGCAGAAGTTACTGGACGAAATGAACCGCCCAGCCGGTGGGTCGAGCCAGTCAAACTGAAAGCCGTCTGAGAGACGGACTAACCCCTTAGTAGCGCCTCCAGCGAAGCCCCGAGTTCGCGATAACGAAATGGATAGTCGCTTGAGATCAGCATGCCAGGTTCGACCTTCTGGCTTGCCAGCAGCAGATCTTCACCCATCTCACCAAAGACAGCCTTCACTGCGAAGGCTGGCAGCGGGAAAATGGCTGGACGCGACAGCACGCGGGCAAGAGTTCTCGCGAAATCTGCGTTAGTCACCGGCTTCGACGCGACCATGTTTACCGCACCTTGCAGCAAATCATTCTTCAAAATGTGGTGGATCGCGCCCACCATATCTTGCACGTCAATCCAGCTCATCCATTGCCGCCCGGAGCCGGTCCGCCCGCCCAGCCCCAGCTTAAACGGCAACAGCATGGCTGCTAGCGCACCGCCCTTCGGGCTGAGAACGATCCCCGTCCGCAGGTTCACGGTGCGAATGCCAGCTTGCATGGCAGGCATGGTCGCCTCCTCCCACGCGCCGCAAACCTGAGCGAGAAACCCTGTTCCCGGCGCGCTCGCTTCGGCCAACAGTTCGTCGCCGCGGTCGCCGTAGTAGCCGGTGGCCGACCCGCACACAAATACCTTCGGTTTCTCTTCAGTCTGTGCTAAAGCCCGAGCCAGATTCAATGTGCCAACGACGCGGCTATCTCGAATCTTCGACTTCTTGCCGGCGGTCCAACGTCCGAAGATGCTCTCTCCCGCCAAGTGAATCACAGCGTCGAAACCGGAGACTGTTGCAGGCGCGATCGGCTTCGCCGGATCCCACGAAATCTGCCCCTCGCCTGCAGCCGCGCCACGCACCAACCGCACCACGGACCATCCGGCTGTACGCAAGGAAGGAAGAAGAGCGGCTCCAATTGGTCCCGAGACTCCGCTGACTAGGATTCTGGAATTCATAACTTACCGATTTTCACTCTAGCAGTCGCGAAGCGGACCAACAACCTGTCGGCTCATTTGAAAGTATTGAAGGGAACGAACTGCAAGAAAAGGCTCTCGCGAATACCTTCGTGCGGTCCCAGTGGGTATTAATCTGCTCGTCCCCAGATAATCTCTCGCACCGCTTTGACTTCACCCAGCCCCCGCTCCAGTTTCGGACGATCGTGGCACCCTTAAGCACCGAACACTTTCTCAACGACCGCAGGCCGCCGACCGACCCAGATGACAATTGACTTGGCGAACAGGAGTGCAGCGGCTAAACTCAGCTGCTCTTGCGGGCTATAATCGTGCATGGCGAGCTTGCGCCAACAGATCGCGACCACCGCTCTCACGCTCACCAAGTTCCGCGAGTTGATGAAGCGGATTGCGGAAAACCGTCCGCATGACGATCTGTCGATTGTTAAGAAAGCCTACGACTATTCCTTAAAGCACCACGAAGGCCAGGTGCGCGCCTCGGGCGAACCCTATCTCGTACACCCGCTGGAAGTGGCGCTGGTGTTGGCCGAGATGAAGATGGACCCGGTCGCCATCGCCGCCGGACTGCTGCACGATTCCGTCGAAGATACCTCCGTCACCATCGTCGACATTCGCAAAGAATTCGGCGAACAGGTCGCCCACATCGTCGAAGGCGTCACCAAGATCAGCAAGATTGATTTCGCCACTCGTGAAGAGGCCCAGGCCGAGAACCTGCGCAAAATGATGCTCGCGATGGTCGATGACATCCGCGTGGTGCTCATCAAACTCGCCGACCGCCTGCACAACATGCGCACGCTCGAACACTTGCAACCCGATCGCCAGCGCAAAATAGCCGAAGAAACGCTCGAGATTTACGCCCCCATCGCACACCGGCTGGGCATGGGAAAGATTCGCGGCGAACTGGAAGATCTCGGCTTCCGCTTTCTTGACCCGGCGGGATACGAGCAGGTGGAGAAAGCCGTCAACGCCCGCCGCAAGCAGGGTGAAGCTTTTCTTTCGAAGATGCAGACGATCATCAATGACAAACTGAAGGAAGCGGGCATCCAGGCGAAGGTTGAGAGCCGCATCAAACGCCTCTTCAGCATCCACAAGAAGCTGCAACGACAACGTATTTCCGTCGACCAGGTCTACGACCTCTTTGCCATGCGCATCATCACCCGTTCGCTGCAGGACTGTTACGCGGTGCTTGGGATCATTCACAACATCTGGCGTCCGGTGCCGGGGCGCATCAAGGATTTCATTGCCATGCCGCGTCCGAATTTTTATCAGTCGCTGCATACTTCGGTGATCACCGAAGACGGAACGCCATTCGAAATCCAGATCCGCACCGAAGAAATGCACAAGATGGCGGAAGAGGGCATTGCGGCTCACTGGAAATACAAAGACGGCCCGGTCTCAGCGCAGGACGAGCAACGCCTCGCGTGGCTGCGCCAGGTGGTCGAGTGGCAGCGCGATGTAAGCGACCCCAACGAATTTCTCACGGCACTCAAAGTCGACCTCTATCCCGAAGAGGTTTACACCTTCACTCCAAAGGGCAAAGTCGTAGTGCTTCCGCGCGAAGCAACGCCAATCGACTTTGCTTACACGATCCATACCGAGGTCGGACACACCTGTGTTGGCGCGAAAGTGAATGGCCGCATGGTGCCGCTGCGCCACAAACTGCATTCCGGCGACATCGTCGAGATCCTCACCCAGGCCGGCCACAAACCCAGCCGCGACTGGCTTGGACTGGTCAAGTCGTCGCGCTCTCGCAACAAGATCAAGCACTGGCTCAACGTTCACCAGCGGGAGCGATCCATTGAAATTGGCCGTAAGCTGATCGAAAAAGAAGCGCGCAAATACCGCATCGCACTCAAAGAGATTAAAGACGAAGACCTGCTGAAAGTTGCCGGCGGCTATGGGCTCGGCAAAGTTGATGATCTTATGTCCGGCATCGGCTACGGAAAATATTCCGCGCGGCAGGTGCTGGCGCGTCTGTTGCCGGCGGGCGCGACGCCTTCGATGGCTGGCGACATCGAGGCCGAGGGACTTTCGAACAAACCCGGGGCGATTGCCAGCGTCGTGCGGCGCGTCTTTGGCGATCATAACGCCATCATGGTCAAAGGCCAGGGAGATATGCTGGTCTACCGCGCACGCTGTTGTAACCCCATCCGCGGAGAAAGTATTGTCGGCTACATCACCCGAGGCAAGGGAGTCGCGGTGCACGCGGTGAATTGCCCCAACATCACGAATCTGATGTACGAACCAGAGCGCCGCATTGACGTGGAGTGGGCACGCGATGAGAGTACGCCCGCGGCTTACCCCGTAAAGTTGACGGTTTATTGCGACGACAAGTTTGGAATGCTGAAAAACATCACCAGCGTCATCGGCGATGCGCAAAGCAACATCCGCAACATCGGCGCGCACACAGAAAACAGCCAGGCCAGCGTGGAGATCGTCCTCGACATCTCCGACCTCAAACATCTCGAACAAATCATGGCCGGTCTTCGGAAAATCCCCGGCGTGCATGACGTGCAGAGATTGCAGAAGATCTAGACGCACGACAATTACCAGCCCACTAGTAACCCTGCTTCATGCATTTGAACGCGTTCATTTTTCCCTTGACACGTAGTGGGACTTGCCATATTCTTAATTTGAACATGTTCAATTATGACTCGTTCAAGGAGAATCGCCATGTATATCGTCGGATGCTACATGAGTTACCTGCTGATCAGCTTGGCCGTCACTATCTGGGTGGCGCGGACACTGTATAAGAACGGAAGGGTATTTCTGGTCGATGCCTTCCACGGAAATACGGAACTGGCTGACTCCGTGAACCATTTGCTGGTGGTGGGGTTCTATTTGATTAACATCGGCTACGTGACGCTTGCCCTCAGGACCTACGGAACTCTCGACACACTCCGAGGGGCGATCGAACTGGTTTCCGATAAGATCGGCATCGTTCTGCTCGTACTCGGAGGCATGCATTTCTTCAATCTCTTCATCTTTTCCCGCATGCGCAAACGCTCGCGTCCCGATTCCAGCGGGAATGTTGTGTTTGCGAATCCGGCACCGCGAACATAACCATGAGCCGCGCAGCCGCCACAGCGACCACGAAAAAGTCTGAGGAGACTCGGATCCGCATCCTTGAAGCCGCGCTCTTGCTGTTCCGCAAGCGCGGCTTTGAGAAGACAACCATGCGGGACATTGCGCGGGAGTCCGGAGTCGCTTTAGGAGCCGCTTACTACTACTTCGACTCGAAGGATGCCTTGGTGATGGCGTTCTATGAGCAGGCCCAGCGCGACCTCGATCCTCTGCTCGAGGACGCGCTCGCCAAAACGCAAGGGCTGGAAGAACGGTTGCGAGCGGCCATCGACGTGAAGTTCCGGTACTTTGCTCCCAATCGAAAACTGATGGGAGCGCTGTCCGCGCATATTGATCCGCAACATCCGTTATCGCCGTTCAGCGAGGAGACCCGCGCCATGCGCGAGCATGATATGGGATTTCTTGCGGCGGCGGTTGACGGCGCGAAGGTCCGGATTCCCGACGACCTGAGACTGCATCTGCCGCGAGTGTTGTGGCTCTATCAAATGGGGCTGCTGCTGTTTTGGGCATATGACTCTTCATTCGAACTGAGTCGAACCCAGCAGTTGGCCCAGAAGAGCCTGTCGATCGTGGTGAACCTGATCAAGTTTTCGAGTCTGCCGTTAATGCGCCCGGTGCGAAGGTTGGCGACGGATTTGTTAGAGATCGTTTATGGCGATGAACCGAACGTTTTGGAGGTGACGCCGTGACCGGGGCGCCTCGCATCGTTCTGGCTGGCGGTACTGGGCAGATTGGGACGCTGCTCGCCCGTCACTTCCACGAGCGCGGCCACGAGGTCGTAGTGATCGCGCGATCGGTTCAGTCTGCGCCATGGCGGGTGGTTCAGTGGGATGGAGCCACGTTAGGCGATTGGACTGCCGACCTGGAGGGTGCCGATTTCCTCATCAATCTGGTGGGCCGGAGTGTGAATTGCCGATATACCGCGGCG
>Ga0210391_10003955_pt1 | contig 12471 bp, 11 predicted proteins | sample IncBWC12OmetaG_FD_160573 | JGI IMG/M metagenome (GOLD analysis project Ga0210391, IMG submission 160573) | Forest soil microbial communities from Barre Woods Harvard Forest LTER site, Petersham, Massachusetts, United States - Inc-BW-C-12-O ... | reverse complement strand
ACCGCATAAGTAAAACAGAAGCTGTAGGGTCAGATACCCTTTCACTTACCTGGTATGTTAGGAATGCTCACGGAAATGTGCTAAGTGTATATACATATAATAATCCTTCGGTCAATAGCGGCCACTTAACCCAGGCTGAGGTGGATCTTTATGGTACCAAAAGACTGGGAATGCTTTGGAGTAGTATAGATGTTCAGGCAAGTACCAGTCCGACGGAAATTTCTTTACCTTTGTTGGGCTGGGGAAATTCTCTTAGTTTTAGCCGAGGAAATAAGCTCTTTGAATTAACGAATCATTTAGGAAATATACTTGTAACTATTAGTGACAAGAAGTTGGGGCTTTCAACTGATGGGTCAACAGTTGACCACTTTAATCCCCAGGTGCTGGATGCAAATGATTATTATCCCTTCGGTTCATTAGAGCCTGGTAGAACTTATACGTCTTCAATAGCTGGGAATTACAGGTATGGCTTCAATGGGAAGGAGAACGATAATGAGGTGCAAGGAACTGGGAGTCAGCAAGATTATGGGAAAAGAATATATGATCCCAGAGTAGGTAGGTTTTTGAGTGTCGATCCAATAACAAAAAAATATCCAGAATTAACACCGTTTCAATTTGCCTCAAATACTCCAATTCAGGCTATTGATTTAGATGGATTAGAGGCAGGCATCACTTGGAAACAAATATTCGACGATCCAAGTATGATTATTCCCGCAGTTACAGAGTGGGATAATATCGAAGCTGAATGGAATTCGAATGTAAAGGCATACAATGAGAATTTTAATCTCCTGTACATTTTCAATAAGCATGGATGGGAGATAATTCACGGACAGAATTATGATACCCATCAGCCTAAAGATAGAGTACAAGCATCAATTGAAACGGGGGTTGACGCGATAATGATTGCAGCCACAAGAAAGGCATTTAAGGCTCTCCCTTCTGAAAGTGCAATGGAAATGGAAATGCGGTCAAATGCCGCATCAGTAGAAAAACCTAGTGATCCATTACCCAATACAAGCGAAAAATCAAAACCCGTTGGCGCTGAGGAACCTGAGAATACCGCTAATGTATATCGTGTTCAAGGAGGTATACTTCCCAAAGCCAGTCGAGAACGAATTTTTGTAAATCCTAATGGCTATGTAAATGTTCAGGGAAACGATATGTTGCATATTACAATAGATGACAATAATCGCACTATATATTTTTATGAAAACAATCGAGGTGGCGCTGAAAATGGTGCGTATGTTGTATCATTCAAAATACCACAAAGCCTGGCAACTGAAATAAGGAACGCTGCAATACACCAAAGCGATGTAAATATTACTCCAGGCGGAGAGAACCTACCTCAAATTGACGATGCGACGTTAACAAGTAACTCTTATGGGCTACCAAAAAAGTATATAGACAAAATAAGACAACAATTAATTCAAGGAAGTGGGACATCAACAGCTCCCAAAAAATGATTTTAGTTATGAAGAGAAGTTTAGAATATAAGATTGAACACGATAATTTATTTGGTTGCATTAAGTATAAATCTGATTACAGTATATACTTAATGCCAATTGGTTGGTGGATTTTGAATTACACAGCTAACGACCCAAATCATTCGAATAATCCTTCATATAGAAATAATATCTATAACGTAACAGATGATAAAATTAAAGGATTTATAAATGCAATCGAAGACAATCGTGTATCGCTAGGCGACTTAGAATCAGTCGAGAATGTTCCATTGGAACTCCTTACTTTAAGTTTCTTCATAGATTTTGATAGTAAACTATTTATTAATGGCTATTATGATAATGTATTAATCGAAAAATATATGCCTGATTCAACCTGGATTGGAGAAATGGGCTTCCCCCTAAATTATATACCAAACGCTTTAAAATCTTATTTTACTAATCCAACAGTTTGAAGAATTAATTAATGAATTTATTAATTCCTATCTTTTTCTCTATTGAAGGAGGTATGGAATATTCGGCTTCATGAGGTAAAATGGATTTTGCCTCGTCAATTCTATTCTGGCTTTTTAACCAATGTATTTTAAGTACTTGGTCAGTAATATCGCTAATGTTTAAGGTCCATTTGTCTACATACAACTTTGTTGAACTTGGAGTTAGGCCTATTTGAATTGACCTATAAGCCAGTTTGTTCATGTTTATGTCTCGTTCAGGATCCCATTGGATAACAACCAAAGAACTATCTTTTATAATCCGCCATTCTTTCTCACTTGAATAAATTAAACTATCAAAACTCGAGGTGCAAGAATTTTCAAGGGCCCACAAAAAGCCTTCATGAGAAATATCAATCGCCAAAATTCTTTCTTGATTTGGCTTCAATGCCCATCCTGAACGATACATCATCCATAGAAATGAAGGCTTGATCCAAGTTGTTCTTTCCATCTTGAATGGTGGTGAAATAAATTTGTTGTTTTTTACCGCACAATCTGCAATTGATCGATTATAAGCCTGATATATTCGAACAAATTCCTTGGTAAAAAAAGCACGAATAATTCTAATTTCATTCATATTGTAATATCCGGTTAAAATCCATCAATTGTGAAAATAATAGTTCCTCTAATTATATATTCTTTGTGTGGACTAAAGAATAAAAGTCATATTTTAAGATTTATAATTAATCTTAAGAAAAACGGCTAACAAAATTAAATAATAGAATATATATTCACGTTAGGAAATTCAGGAGGATTATACCATTCAAATCTTTCGGGAAATAAAAATCCTAAACCTGACTGAAAAGTTTGAATTCAACTTGAATAAAGTTGTAATACGGTTCATGCAGTGCTTAAGTTAATTTGATTAGTTGCTAATTATGGTCAAATTTATATTTTCATTATTTGTTCTTAGTCTTTTTTATTTCATGCAACAGTTGCTAGTATTTGCGCTTGAACGCTCAGAGCAGTCAAAGAGCCTAAGCCTGCGGCTTCTGTCTTTCCGCAGGCTTAGGCTCTTTGACTGCTCAGGAGTTTAGGAACAAGATGTATTGAATAAGCCTATCATACCTTTAACGCCTGCTGGCGTCTATTTTAAAGGTTAGTCCATCAACCTACAGCCCAATAGTAGCACTACTGTTGAACGGAGCGTCGCCACCGCAGCTCAATAGATATCCCACAGCTGACTAACAAAAAAATATCTTCTCCCCGCTGCGCTTTTCCAAAACTTCATGAACAACCGCCTGGGGTATAACATGCAAACGTGGCAATACCTGAACTTCATGGATTCCTGCACGGTATATGCATCTTCCCTTACCGACTCCCTGAAGTGTTCAGCCATCCCCATCGGGAATATCTATCAAACGAGCGGAACAGCTTCCATGAATGATATCCGGCCGACCCCGGATAATGGGTACGTCTTCGTGGGATATAATACCAGTGGGGGTGTCCAGCAATCCTATATCGTCAAGACGGACCACGAGGGGAATGTGCAGTGGGGGGAAACCTTGGGCAATGCACCCAGCAACCGGTTCACGCGGGTGCGGCCCACGGCGGATAATGGATACATCGCCGTAGGGTCCATCGACTCGGCTAACGGAAATGTCTCTTCAGAACTCATCGTCAAATTCGACTTCAGCGGACATATTCAGTGGGACAGGCTCCTGGGGTATAATACTACCAGCGGTGAGTTCGGCAGGGATGTTGTGTACGCCGGTTAAATTTACCACTTCAAGTCGGAGCGAATTGACCACCTATTTTGCAGGTAAAGATCTTCAATTCAAGTCTAAGCTTGCAGTTCATTAACTCGGGTTTTATATTGTTGCCAGATAAGAATAAATCGAGATTATCCCTTGGACCAGCAAGAGGCGGTAAATTTCAACCGGCATAACCTGGTCAATTCAAACCGGCTAGAGGGGATCAATTTTAACGGTTTTTGCAGTAATACGGGCGGCCAATCCTAATAATAATGGTTTGCTCAAAATTGGGGGGATTCCAAGAATCCTATAAATCAGATCACCTAAAGTATAGTAAACGGAGTTTACACTGACTACATATGGGTGACCTACCTCAACGTGCGGTATTGCCTTACCAATAAAATAGCGCCGAAATGTACCTTCTATTTCAGGCTGATTGGCATTTCAGGCGCGAAGGACTTCCATTTGCGATTTAAACTCCTCTAAATTCATGTCGGGATAATTTGATTTGGTTCGGAGGAAATTATCCATATGGGAAAGCTAAGGTAGAAAATTGCTACCCATTTTGCCACCTATTTCAAATTAAAAAGCGTAAATCATTCTACTTGAATAATTTACGCACAACAGTTGCGGAGAAGGAGGGAGTCGAACCCCCGATACAGTTATTAGCCGTATAGCCGATTTCGAGTCGGCCCCATTCGACCACTCTGGCACTTCTCCGAATGGGCGGCAAATATAATTAAAAATCGTGAAACGCGCTGAGCCGGAAAGCTAGACCCATTCGACCCAAAGGGCCTCCTTCATCCAAGGCAGTTGTATCATTCGGATGTTCCAGGTAAGCCCATTCAACACCACATCATAGGCCTTCTGCTCTACATGCAGCAGCCATCCGTTATGGCGCCGCACGAGTTTGCCCCGGCGGTGCAAAAAGGATTCCCGAAGGGCCGAAACGGAAGCATTGATGGGATTGCCGTTCAACGTCCACTGCCGCAAAACCGAGGAAAGCAAGGCAGAAGCGCGCTCCTGCTCGAACCCATTGTCCTCGTCGAAGGAAAGGGGCAACGTAGCGGAGGAAGGATACCCACAAAGGAGTTTATTGAGGTGCACGGAGTATTCGGGGATCATGTCGGACGGGCGCACGAGATGCTGTGTAAGCAAGACCGCCCGCTGGTGAACAACATCCGATCCAAACGCAGCGCCGTCGAACCACCCCAGCTCACCAAACAAAGAAGGCAGAAAAGCCGCGAGCAACACGAGCCCCGCGTTATCGATGTAAGTATCCGGCACCGGGAATTCCTGGGGCAGCGGGGTGGGCAATACGAGGTGTCCGGCCTGCGCACGCATGATGGACAATACTTCGACCAGGTCGTAACCGGGTGTAAGGGGGATGTCCAGGGCGCCGGCCAATTTTTCCAGCCTGGCGGCGGCCAGGCCGCTGACGAAACGGAAAAGTTGAGGGGGCTGCATTTCCCTGAGAAGATAGAGGATGATCCCCTTTTCTACTTTGGGGTAGTTCTCCAGGGAAATGCGTCCCCCGGTATAGGAGAGGGATAGTAGGAGCGTTTTCCAGCGAAGGGTGCGGTTGTCCAGGCCGGGCATGTCGGAAAGCCAACTGATCCAGCGGCTGACGATGCCGCTTTCCATGGTGTGGCCGTACAGTTCTTCCAGGAGGCGTTCGCCCACTTGGCCAAGGAGACGGGGCAATGCCTGGTGGTTTTCAAGGAGCAACGCCAACAACTTCCGGCAAAAGGCGCTTTCGCCGCCGGGGGCGCCGAAGAAATGGTGGTCGCGCTGCACTTGTTCGTGGAGCTTTTGTTGCAACGTAAGCAACGTCCAGGCAGATTCGGAAACGGGGAGGGTACCGGTGGCGATGAAGTGGAGGAACACTGTCTGCGCTTCGTCCAGGTGTTCGTCTGGACCCAAGCGGGCCGCACGGGAACGATACGTCCCGGTAGGCCGGCCCGACGAGGGACCGGAACTGGTCATCAGTAGCCTTTCCGGCGGGAACGCGACCCAGTCTAAAAATCGACGGGCAAGCGGCCGGCGCCGCGCTCCAGAGGGCAGGTGTAAGGTCAGGTCAACATTGAAGTACATAGGTAAGGTAGTCCGTGAGCAAAGTAACAGCAAGGAGCAAGGGCAGACAAGCGTAATTCTACGGAAAATTACCTGAGGATTTCCCCGAGGGATCCCAATTTTCCATCGATTTTGTCGACTATGTCGAGGCCCAATATTTTAGCAACGAGGGGGTAGACGTCTACGTTCTCGAAGCCCGCAATTTTTGTGTGGGGCTTGAATGCGGGGCCCCACGCGTAGAATGTTGCGCGCATGTCGGGCATGAGCGGATCGAAGCCGTGTTCACCGTAGGGGGCGTGTCCCGGTTGGGCGAAGACGTGGGGTGCGGTAGGTATCAGGAGTATGTCGCCGATGCGCCCAAACCGGTCATCCCTTTTAGAATAATGCAAATGGTCGGGAACGTCCGTAGCCAGATATACGTTATACTCTTTTGCGTTCAAAGCCTTCAGCGCCTTGAACGTGGGTTTAATGTCGGCAGATGAGTGCGCATAGAGGTGTACCATCGTCCCTTCGACGGCGACGGTGAATTTGTTGGTATCCACGACGGCGGGCACAGACATGGGATGCAGCGTGTCCACGGTGGTCATGCCGTGGTCGGCGAGGAAGATGAAGTTGATGTCGAGGCCCAGGTCCGAAACGGCGCTGACGAGTTTGCCCACGCTGGCGTCGACCTGCATGACGGCGGCTTTGGTTTGCCAGGAGTCGGGACCGTAGCGGTGTTCGGCGTGGTCGACTTCGGAGAAATAGAAGGTGATGAAGTGAGGCCGCGTTTCGGGTGACTGCTGCAGCCAGTCGCGCACGGCTTGTACGCGTTGGTCTATGGGAATGACGTCGTGGAAGTGATAATAATAGGTGGGGCGCACGCCCTGGATCGCGGCTTCCGAGGCGACCCAAAAGTAACTGGCGCTAAGCATGTGCTCTTGTTCGGCCAATACCCAAAGGGGCGTGCCGCCGTACCACGAGCTGTCCTGCACGGCATGGGTATCGCGGATGGCGTACCAGGCGTCCTTGGCAGGGTCGTAAAAGCGGTTGTCCACGAGGCCGTGGTGGGCGGGATACAATCCCGTGACGAGCGTATAGTGGTTGGGGAAAGTAAGTGAGGGAAAGCTCGGTTGCATGTAGGCTGCCTGGACACCCTGCTCCCTTAGGCGCAGGAGATTGGGGGCCTGGTATTTGTCGGCCAGGTCGTAGCGGAAGCCGTCGGCGGATATTAATATGACGTAAGGTTTCTTTTCCTGGGCGGGGCTGTTGGTGCGGTCGCGGATTACGTATTGGGCCGTATCCTGAGCAAACGAACGTCCAGTAGCGAAAACGAGTAGGAGTAATAGGTATCGCATTGGCCGAAGTTACTTAAAAATCTTCCGCTTCCAATTCGATGCGCTGGGTGATGTCTTTGAGGTTACTGTACCGCTGCACGGTATAGGGAATGGTGTCCAGACCCGATACGAATTTCAAAAGGTACGTATAAATCCCAATGATGTCCCCCGCCTGCAGGGTCTTCCCCGAGTGGTAAGCCGTGACGAATAAGGATACGGCGATGACGACCAGCACCAATAATTCCATGACTCCGAAGTTCCACGCCTCGCGATCCGAGATGCGGATTTGCCACCGGCTGAGGAGGCTGTAGTGGCGGTTTATTTCTTTGATATCTTTTGTGGAGATGACGTCGACCTGCAATTCGAGTTCGTCGTTCTTGAGTTGGCTGAGGCGCTTCATTTTCCGCCCGTATTGGTAGCTGATGAGGCTCACGGGGATGAGTACGGCCACGCAGACGAGGACGACGGCGCGGTCGTAAAAGATGAGCAGGATCAGGGACCCGATGATGTTATACACCGCTTCAATGATGAAGTTCAGGTCGAATTCGAGGAAGTCGATGAATTCCCGGGCCAGGGTGGAGTGTGCGCTGAGGCGCGATATGTCGTCGTCGTCGAAGCGCCTCGACAGTATCCGCGTGACCAGGGCCGTATATATAGAGGTGTAGGTGCGCGTGTCGACCATGTGCCTCAGGGTGCCCACGGTCAGGTAGGCGAAGTGGACCAGGGCCAGGAGGATCAATCCCCGGTAGCTGCCCTTGATGAGGTCGTTGACGGCTTCGCCGAGGAAGTAGGGGCGGACCAGGCTGCCGAACATTTCGAGGGAAAATAGAGAATAGGTAAGGACCAGGCGGTACTTATGCTTGATAAAAATTCGCTTGAGAGCATTGAATCCAGGCATGTCGGTGTTCCTTTTCGTAGTCAGAGTCCCTGAGCCATGCGGGTAGCGATTTCCCGCTCGGTCACCGAGTTTCCCCGGGTACCCCGGATGATCCCCCTGCAGTCCGGTGCTCCGCAATGGCAGGCGAAGGGCTCCAGGTTATCATCCATCATTGTAGCATAATCCAGGGTCAACTCCTCTCCCCGGGCAATGGGCCTGGTAGCGAAGACATTCAATCCTTCATAGGCGGCATTAGGGTTGCACGAATGGTTCATGGGCGCCCAACTGGCGGGATCCCGGTCCCATAATATAAAGACCTCCCTGCTGACCGGGTAGGCATAGTGTTTGAACAACTCCTTCTCGGTGTCTGACCAGAAGCGTTCTACGTAGGAACGAGTGACGATTCGTTGGGCCCTTTCTTCCCCCCTAAAGATCCACTCACCTTCGGCAATTTCGCGGGACGCATACACGCCATAGCCCGAGATGGGGCTGCCCTTGACCTGGTATTTTCTCTGGCGGCGCCGGTGGCGGTCCATTCCCTCCTCGATGATGTGCCGGAGGAATCCCTCCTGCCCCACCCCGTCGTACTTCAGGATGTAATCGGCCGAGCCTTCATATCCTTGACTGTAAAAAACGGAACAAGTAAAATTGATTTCCAAAAAATAGGGGGTCCCCCGGGCGTCCACGCGGAAGTCCATGCGCCCGTAGCCCACCCCTCCGAAGGCGGTGAAGATGCGCCGGGCGGCCTCCCTCAGTCGCCCTTCCAGTTCGGGATCGTCGCAGGGCACGTTGGCGTCCGGGTGCAGATCGGATGTCTTGAGCGCGTATGTTTTAAAGGAAAGACCTTTGGGGAAAAGGAATTCCACGGGCTTGAACGTGCGGCAGTCGAGGCCACCCGGTTCCGCCGCGGCCAGCACCGTAAACTCGCGTCCCGCGATATAGGCTTCGACGAGGATATCGTCATATTCTTCCAGCAACCTGGAGATTTTTCTTTCGAGTGCCGGCCGGTCCCTTACCAGGGAATGTTCGTCCACCCCAAGGCTGTCCCCTGCTTTGGCGGGTTTGACGAACATGGGAAAGCCTACTTTGGCTACCGCTTCGTCGATGTCGCTCAGGTCACGGACCAGGACATACGCAGGCGCCGCCACCCCTTCGGTAAAGGCCACGTATTTCATCAGTTCCTTGGGGGGATCGTAGAGGCGGGCGTTGGGACCGGTATAGGGAAGGTTCAGGAGTTCGAGGCTGGTGATGACGTCGATGCTGGGTACGCTCCAGTCCAGGTAACCCTCACAGAGATTGACGAAGATGTCATAACCCTCACGCTTGAGGGCGCGAAGTTGGTTGTACGTGCTGAGTTTATTGAGGAAGACGTGGTCCACGGAAGCGCCGGGCAACAGCGGGGTGAGGTCCCTCGGGGGATCGTAGTACTGGTAGTCCACGGCGGAGGTGGAATAGTCGGGCTGTAGCACACACACGCGCATCTTTACTTCTTTTTGATGGTACCCTTCAAGAGTTGTGGCTTTGGAGCTCTCGCCGCTGCGACCTTAGTTACGACTTTGGGCCGTGTGACCCGTTTGGCGGGCTTCGCGTGGTGACCATTAATATATGGCCTCCGGAACAGGGCGTCGCGAATGATGTCTTCGACGAGAGAAGCGTAGGATAAGCCCGATAGCCGCAGGATGGCTCCGATGGAAGTATAGTCTTCGTCTTCCGAAAGACCGCACTGGGCGTTGACTTCCAGCACGCGCAACTGCCCCGCGGGATCCATACGCAGGTCTACCCGGCCATAGCCCGTTCCGCGGACGGCCTGGTAAGCAGCGAGGCTCACGTCGCGAATGGAAGGGATCAGGTCGGCTGAAGGCAATTCGTAAGTATAGAAGTCTTCGTAGTCGCCGATGGGGTTTTCGGTCTCGTAGATTTCCCAAAGGCGGTCGAAGCTCAAAAACCGCTCCGTATCGGGGAGGGACTGGTGGAAGAGTCTTTCGACAGGCAGATAGACCTTGCAAAGGTCGGGACGGTCCCAGGGTCCCACGATCAGGGTGGTGTATTCGGGACCGGTGACGAATTGTTCGGCAAAGACGCCGCCGGTGGTGAGGGACCAGCCGCGATAGCGTTCTTCCAGGGCGTGCACCTGGGTCTCCAGGGAGTCCTTGGTGTGCACCACGCTCCGCACGCTGATGCCCATGCTGCCCGCGGACACGGCGGGCTTGATGATGAGGGGGCTGCCCAGGCGGTCGAAGATGCCATTCACGGGGAAATCCTGCGAAAACACCTGTTCCCAGGCGGGCATGGGGACTTCCCCGGAGGCGAAGAGCTCCTTCATGGTGAGCTTGGATGTGGTTGCGTTGTAGAAAAAGGAATCAGACCCCGTAAAAGGTATGTTCATTTCTTCGAGCAGCCGCAGTACAGAAATTCCGGGACTTCCGTTGACCTCGTCACCGTCGCAGAGATTGAAGATCAGGGGGCGTAAACCGTTGGAGGCTTCGGGGATGCTTTCCACAATGTCCCTGTAGTTGTCCATGCGCACGGGTTGCCAGCGCCAGGGCAGGTTCCAGGCGGTGAAGACGCGGGTATATTCAGCGATACTTTGGGAGAAATCGTAGTAATAACTAATGTTGGGATCAGTCGTCTCAACTTCTGGTACAAGAACCCAGACCATCAGGTCCGCCGGAAGTCCATATGGTAGCGTGACAATGTCCGAACGCATCTGCAATAGTAATTAATTTATACTTCCCTTTCTACTTTTTGACCCTGCCTTTCCAACCATTTATTAACAACATAGTTGTTAAGGCGGAACCTTTCGAGGACCTCGTCCGGGAGGTCGGCCGCGCCACTGATCCTGCCCAGGCAACCAGGCCCTCCGCAGAAGCACGCAAAGGGCTCCGCCATGGACCATTCGGTGGAAGGATAAAAGAAGCGCAGTTCTTCCCCTTCGGCTATGTCCCGCAGGCAAACCACCTCCATCGCCTCGGTATCGAAGAAGATGTTCGGGTCGCAACTGTGGTTGCAATACCAAAGCGGCTCGGGGCTTAGGAGGATGTGCGTGACTTCGTCCAATTGCAGGGTAAAGCGCGTCGGATGGTCCAGGACCTCCATCGCAGCAAACGGGCTGAGGACGGTCCCCTCTTTCAGAGGGGCGGAAGCATGCAGGGAATGGTGACCCGTGGTGGGGTCGTGGCGTAAATGGGCTAGCATAGTATCCTTTTATTATTATTAAAGATACAACTGTACCATATATCTCCAATACCTTGGTTTGTGAGATTCGCCGTCCCATATATGAAGGGCGTTCCAAATACCCTTTTTCCAAAGTGCCTCGCTCAATAAACGATTGTTTTCCAGGAAAGCGTCATGATATCCGACCACGAAAATGATCTCCATTTTTTTTAGCTGGGCGATCAGGGGTTCGTCCCAGAGGTTGGGAATGAAGCGACTGGGCATATTGAAGTAGATCGTTTCATCCATATAACCCTCGAACAGGTCGTCGAAGTGCTCCATTTGCAGGGTCAGGTCGAAGCGACCACTGAGGGCCACTACTTTGTGAAAAAGATGGGGATATTTAAAAGCGAGATTGACCGCATGGTAGGCACCCAGGCTGCAACCGGCGAGCACGAGGTCCTTGACGGGATTCAGGCGGCGGACCACGGCCAGGACCTCTTCCAAAATATAGCTTTCAAAGCGGAGGTGTTTTAAAATCCGTTCGTTGGGGGGTGTTTCGGGGGAATAAAAGCTTTCCTTGTCAACGCTGTCCAGGCAATAGACCTGGATCGTCCCCGCTTCGATCTTGGGACGGATGGCGTCGATCACTTTCCAGTCTTCGTAGTCATAAAAGCGGGCGGTACGCGTGGGGAAAAAGAGCACGGGACTTCCGGCGTGTCCGAAAACAAGCAACTCCATATCCCGCTCCAAATGGGGGCTGAACCATTTATGATATTCTCTTTTCATGAATAGAGGTAGCCAGGTATTGTCCTACCACTTCCTTCCACAAGGCATAGCCCTTAGGGCTGATGTGCAATCCGTCCGGATCCAGGAATTCCCGTTTGGGATAGCCCGAGTTGTCCGTCATTAAATGATACACGTTGAGAAATTGCCACCTTCCCTCCTGCCGCAAAATTTCCTGTTCGATCAGGGTGTTCGTGTATCGGATACTATCCACGATGTTCCAGCGCGAAATGCTGGGCTTGATGGATATGTAGGCGCAGGGCATATCTCCAAATTTTCGCCGGGCATTGGCCACCAGTTGCTGGAAGAAGATAAAGACCTCTTCCGGATGGCGTCCGTCCCCCAGGTCGTTATCCCCTGCATAAACAATCAGGCATTCAGGATGGTACATGCCCAGCAGGCGGTCGAAGAACCAATCACAAGCGGCCAGTGTGCTTCCGCCGAAGCCGAGGTTGACCGGTTGATACGCGGCAAAGTCCTCGTGCAATGAATCCCAAAGCCTGATGGAACTACTGCCATAAAATACAACTTTCGGGTCGTACCCGAGATTAACTTTTTCTTTCTCCAATCTTTGGACCTCGTTTTCGTACCAGAGCATAAGCTATACGCCCTCCAGGCCGT